>TARA_R110002096_G_scaffold67332_9_pt1 | contig 10875 bp, 11 predicted proteins | sample TARA_R110002096 | Tara Oceans TARA_R110002096 (sample SAMEA4397295) | marine metagenome | biome: Polar Biome; feature: [DCM] deep chlorophyll maximum layer (ENVO:01000326); material: water (ENVO:00002006), including particulate matter (ENVO:01000060) such as... | depth 35 m
TGCGCCCAAAGGCGGCTGTATCCATCCCATCCATTGACCCACAGGGCTCCCCAACGCGATTTACAATCGCTGGTGAAGGCCGTGACTTTGCCCAGCCCAAATCGCCAATGGGCGAGGAGGGGATCGCCCGATTCCGTGACGAGGGGAACTTGGGAAGTCGCTTTGCGGTTCGTCTTTACGTATCCGAGGAGCGGTGGAGCCGGCGTTTGGTCCCAATTTCGAAGCATGGGATGTTGCTCGACCAATTCCGCTTGAAAGGGCTCCTCCTGAATCAACCGCCCGGTGTGCATCATCGTATCCTGCGTGAAAATGCGGGTGATGGCCGTGGGATCCATCGTCACGTAGCTTCGACCGCCTCCAGCCGCCGCGATTGCCTGCAAAAGCCCGATTTGCGCGCCCGATCCAACGGCCACGGTCGAAATCGTGATTCCTTCACTCTGACATTGCGCCGCGAGCGCCTGATACCCTGAGCCCGAGGTTTGGCCGTCGGTCAGCACGATCATGTGCCGGATCTTGGCTTTCACCTTGCCGAGCTCCTTCTTTGCCGTGGTCATTCCCGGATAGATGTTCGTTCCGCCACCGGAGCTGAGCATGGAAATTTGATCGGCGATGGATCGGCTGGAGCCGACCCGGCTCATGGGCATGACGGTGTGGACGCTGGAATCGAAGGCATAAACGCCGATGTGGTCCTTATCGTTCAGCAATTCCGCCGTCGCGATGGCCGCCGATTTGCAAATCTCGATTTTCTGGCCCGACATGGATCCGGAACGATCGATTACCAGAGCCAGGGCTGACGATTGCTGCTCTTCGTGATCGGGGCCGCGCAGTTTCAGGGGAAGCAATTCTTCGATGGGGGTGCGATGATAGCCGCCGACTCCGAAGGAGTTGGGACCTCCGATCATGACGAAGCCGCCACCGAGTTTGTCGACGTAATCGCGGATCGCGATCATCCGGTTTTCGCCAATTTCATGAGCTGCGATGTCGGAGAAAACGATCGCGTCGTAACCCGCGAGTTCGCGGAGATTGTGGGGAATGCCGTTCGCCGCCCGAACATCGAGACGAATTCCTTCCTTGGCCATGGCACGCACCAGGTACTTCGATTCTCCGGCCTCGCCTTCGATGTAGAGAAGCAGCGGTTTGCCGCGCACATCGACGATCGCGAGCGATTCATTGTTGTCGGGAATGGCGTCTTCGCGATCAAAGCCCTCGATCACCGCACGGTAATTGTAGATGTTTCGTTGATCCGGCGAACGACGAAAGCGCAGCGTCTGCGATTCGCCGGGAGCAACGGTGATATCCTGGCTGTCGACTTCCAAACCGTTTTCAAAGAGGCGAACGCGTCCCGAACCGGTGATCGAGGATTCGATGGTGGCGGTGAGGTCGACGGTCGCACCTTCGTTGATTCGGCTCTGGGAACTCGCCAACCGGGTGACTCGAACATCGGGCCGTTGTTCTCCACCAATGGGCAGCGCGTGGATCTTGATGCCGGTTACGGCGGAGGCCTTGGCTTGGGATTCGAGACTGCCGGTGGTTTCCTGGCCATCACTCAAGACCACGATGTGACGGGATGTGCCGGCCGGAAAAATCGCGGAAGCGAGAGTCACAGCTTTCGACAGATTCGTCGCGGCGCCGTCGCGATCCATCACCGCCTTGCCGATACCAGCATTGGGAGTGGGTTTGCCGGGATAGGTCAAAACTTCACCGTCGCGACCCGCTGAGACGACTCCGATTTGGACGCCTCCGCCGATTTTTTGACGCAACCGGTCAAACTGCTCGTAAAGCGAATCGAGCCCCTTTTCTCCGAGGCTTTGCGAATGATCGAGCACAAATACGACGGCCTGTTCGCGACTTTTGACCACCCAAGCCGGATTCGCCAACGCCACGGTGACGAGAATCACGAGGATCGAGCGGGAAATCAGCAACAACCGATGACGCAGCGGCGACATCGGGTGGGATGACCGGGAATCGACGAATATCAAAAACGCCAGCGCGATCGGAATGATGAGGAGAAGATAGGGGTGTTGCCAGTCCATGGACGGTGGAGCGAAAACTTGGGGAGAAAATGGCTCCCGTCCAGAATCGTATCTCCGAATCCGCCAGGTTGCGCCGCCTCAAGCGGCTATGACTCGGTTTTCGGCTCGTTCTTCTGCGCTTTCGGGCCATTTGGCCCTTTGACGAGTGGAGGACGGCGTTGCTCGGGAGAGTTGCTTTGCGCTCCCTTGATCGTGATTTGATCACCATTGCTGACGAAGGGAAGCGGAGTCAGCGAGATCTGATCACCCGCATCCAGGTTTCCGCCAGCTTTTGCGATCAAAAAGTTCGCGTCACCATCATAGATCACATCCAGCTCCTGGAACTCGACTTTCTGATTCTGGGTCACCCGCATCACGTGGTTGCCCGATCGTGTGGCCGTGCGAGGAATCACAAACACGTCTTTGAGGAGTTTCCCTTCAATTTCAGCTTCCACGAAGGTGCCGCTGGGAAGGGGAGGTGAGTCAGCCAGAGAAAGATCGATCGCCGCAATCACGAAAAGCTGGCGGCTTCGCGCATCGACGGCGGCCTCCGTCCGCTCAATCCAGGCGGGCCACTGGGCGTCCGCACTTGCTTCACCGGAAAGGGCGACGGCAGGCTTCCGGCCGTCGGCGCGTTCCAATTCCAGAAAAGCCAGTTGATCGTTGCGAAGAGGGAGGCGGACCTCGAACAACTCGGTGGAATAGATTTGCCCTAACATGGTTCCTGGACTCACGAATTGTCCGACATCAACCAGTTTCTCGAGGACGCGACCGGAGTAGGGAGCGGAGATTTTGCAGCGCTCGACGTTCAACTTGGCCTCGGCGACATTTGCTTCCGCAGCTTTCACGTTGGCTTCGGCTTCCCGCAATTGGGGGATTTTCAGGTTGAGATCGGTCGGCGTCCCTCTCAGACCCAACCGTTTCCAGTCTTCACGGGCCCGGTCGGTCGCGGCCTTTGCCAGCGCCAATGCCGTCTGGGTGCGGGTGAGCTCCGCTTCGGTTCTGGCCAACGCGGTTTCGTAATTCCGCGCATCCAATTCGACGAGGACTTCCCCCTTTTGGAAGAACGCGCCGTTGAGAAACTGGTTGGGAATATGGGCGATTTTCCCGGAAACCTCAGCGGTGAGATCGGTGTTGGTGCGGGGCGTTACAATTCCCTGTGAGGGAATCCTGACCTGAAAATCGGACCGCTCCAGCTCCATGACCTCGATGACGGGATAGGAGCGAATGGCGGGGCGTTGCTCAGGTTGCGGACCGGTCTTGATCAAATAGGCATAGTAACTGGCGCCCGCCACGAAAATGAGGAGGGCGATCGCTGCGCGAATGATCAGGGCTTTGGTGCGATTCATGAAGCAATGGAGGAATCTAGGTGGTTCATAGCGGTGCGTCGAATGGAAACCCGTATGAGACGATGAGTTGCAGGGATTGTGGCGAGGAGGTGAGTCCAAGGCCGATCCATGGAGACGGATCAGAGTTGCATCCCCTCTGAAACTACTCTTCGGTGCCGCCCATGAAACCCTTCTTTGTCTTTCTCTCGGCGTTGAGTTTTGCTGTTTCCGGCTTCGGAGCCGAAAAGCCGAATCTCCTGTTCATCTTCGCGGATGATCAGTGTTTTGACACGATCAACTCCTTGGGAAATCGAGAGGTTCAGACTCCCAATCTTGATCGACTGGTGGCTGGAGGGACGACCTTCACGCATGCCTACAATATGGGGAGCTGGTCGGGGGCTGTTTGCGTCGCGAGCCGAACCATGTTGAACACCGGCAAGTTTATCTGGCGGGCGAACCAATCGGATCTGAAGGTGATGCAGGAGGAAGGTCAGATGTGGAGTCAGGTGTTGCAGGACGCAGGTTACGACACCTATTTTTCAGGCAAGTGGCATGTGAAGGCCGACACGCAGCAAATTTTCTCGATCAGTCGGAATGTTCGTCCCGGCATGCCGAATCAGACCAAGGAAGGCTACAATCGCCCGATCGACGGGAAACCTGATCCCTGGAGCCCTTCTGATCCCAAGTTTGAAGGCTTCTGGAAAGGTGGCAAACATTGGAGTGAAGTGCTGGGGGATGACGCGGTCGATTACCTGCAAGTGGCAGGGGGAATGAGCACGCCGTTCTTCATGTATCTCGCGTTCAATGCGCCACATGATCCCCGCCAGAGTCCCCAATCCTACGTTGACCGCTATCCCTTGTCGGAAATCGCGATGCCGGTCAACTTCATGCCGGAGTATCCCTTCAATGAAGTGATGAAGTCCGGTCGAGGGCTTCGCGATGAGAAGCTGGCTCCGTTTCCGCGCACAGAGAATGCGGTGAAGGTCAATCGGCAGGAATACTATGCGATCATCACTCACATGGATCACCAAATTGGGAGAATTCTGGATGAGTTGGAAGCTTCCGGAAAAGCGGACAATACCTACATCTTCTTCAGCGCTGATCATGGTTTGGCTGTTGGCCAACATGGATTGATGGGAAAACAGAACATGTTTGATCATAGCCTTCGGGTTCCCCTGATGGTGAAGGGACCGGGAATTGCAAAAGGAGCAAAGATCGACGAGCGTGTTTATCTGCAGGACATCATGGCGACGACGATCGACCTGACGGGAGCGGACAAGCCGGACTACGTCGAGTTCAACAGCTTGATGCCGATTCTAAGAGGCGAAGAAAACGGCTATGAGTCGATCTATGGGGCTTATCTGGATGGGCAGAGGGCTGTGATTCACAGCGACTACAAGTTGATTCTCTACCCGAAAGAGCCGGTTGCGTTGCTTTTCAACCTTGCCGACGATCCGCACGAAACCAAGAACCTGGCAAAGAATCCTGAGAAGTTACCAATTGTTAAGCTTCTCTTTTCCAAGCTCTTGCAACTCCAGGATGAAATGGAGGATAGTTTGAACCTGAAAGCGATCTACCCCCAACTTCATTAAGGAGTCCAAAAAATTCGGACTTATTGCTTGCTAATCCTGACAGATTCTCAATCATGGGCGGTTATATGGATAAGCACGCCATGCCTAACCCCTCTCTCTCCCCCTTTCAGAAAGTAAATTTTGAGCGCCAGAGCTGCTTCAATGGCGATCGAAGGATCCTTGAAGAGTCTCACAAAATCATGCGGGCTTACAACGCATCAGTGAGCGCCTACAATTCGGGGAGTTGGGACGCGTCTGTCGCCTTGTGCGGCAAGGTGCTTGAGAACATTGCCAGGACCGAGCTTTCCTTTACCGAGCAAAATGGGAATCTGGCGCAGTTGGTCGAGAAGTTGATCAAAGCCGTCAATACGGACCAGCCTCTGGTTGAGTTGGCCGCGTCACTCAAAGATGGCCACGGATTGGGCGCGCATTTCGACATGGAGCGCGAAAGCAATCAGCAGATTGCTGAGATTACGCTTGATTTGATCGAGTGCTTCATCAGCTACCTCTACGTGTTCCGCCTTCGGATTCATCAGTTGAAACAGCTCAGCGCTCCCCAGGCTGAACCGGAAGACGAGCTACCCAAGTCTGGAGTGTTGACCGGGCTGGACGTTCCTATTTTTGAAGATGCCGGGAGAATTGATGATGCGGACTATCATCCACCGACCAGCGGCAATTCAGGAGACCGGTTTGCTCAGCCGATGGAGGGGAAACCCACTGAATTTCAGCCTTGAGGTTCTGAATTCAATCGGCGAGCATCATCAGATGCTCTTGAGGTTCAAAGCTATCCTACTGATAAGTCTGTTTGTGGCCGGTTGTTCACGTGAGGATGCTCCTCTCGTGGATGTTGATCCGATTTCTTCGGATGACGAGGAAATCAACGCAGCAATGGATCATGCGAGGGATACCTTCGCGGACTTTGTGGCTACCTCACAAGATACCGAAACGGAGGGAACCGGATTTCTGGCAAAGGTGCGGATCGGAGAAGGTGATGTGTTTGAGGATCTTTGGGTCAACGGCATCAAAGCCGAGGAAGACGGATTCAGTGGAATCGTGAACGAAGCGCCCATGAAGCTTCAAAAGGTTGAGGCCCTTGAGGAAGTTCGCTTTACCGAAAACCAGATTGTGGATTGGCAGTATTTTGCTGATGGGAAAATTGTTGGAGCATTTACCACTCGTGTGGAACGAGGTCGAATGACCGAAGAGGAGCGAACGGAGCATGACGAGCTCTATCCGTTTCCATTCGACTAGGTTGAAAGCGTATAAGGATTTCCCTTATCTTTTCCTTGGATTATTCCCGTAGTTGAGAAATAGTCACATAACACCCCTTGTAATTTGAAACCTAGACTCAACACCAACACCTCCGCGGACCACCCCTTGTTCTACAAAGAATTTTTGGCCGAACGGGAAGAAGTTCTGAAACACAAATGGCTGCGGAGTGAGGACGCTGGAAGGGATATTGGTTTTGACGCGGCCCTGATCGATTGGGTGATCAATCATCGGGAAAAGTGGGTCAATGAACGGCCTCAGCGCGCGGGGAATGAAAACGTTCTTCAGGGCGCGAACTAGTCAGCCGGCTTGAGGAGTTTCAGGGCTGAGACTTGAATCTGCCGAAACTCTGCGATGCGAAGCCCGAATTTGGCGGGAATGGATCCGGATTTTTATCCAGACCAAGCCGAACTGGATCCATTGCATCACCATTTCACGGAAAGATCGTTTTCCCCATTTCTCGTACTTCTGGCGCTGGCGTAATTGGTCGAAATAGGAGATGACGTGTCCACTTCCGAATGCGTTGCCATACCAATTCAGGAAAAGCACAATTCCGTAGCCGCGCATCATTTCTGCCCAATTGAGTGTACGAGATAGTTCGATGGCCTTTACGAAATCCGACCGGAGAATGGCGCGTTCTCCGGTGATTGGGCCGAACGCTGCGGCCCAGATTTGACGGATGGGCCAGCCTCGAAGCCATTTCGGCCAATCCAGCGGCACGCCGCGTGAACTGAGCGATTGGGTGACTGTTTCCTGGCGAAACCTGTGAATCAGCGTCTCCATGTAATCGGGCTTCAAGCCCACCAAGTCCGCATCGCACCAAAGAAGAATGCACTCGTCTTCAATTTCGGTGAGGTGATGCATGATGGCTTGACCCACCGGAACCCGCTCTTTCAGGGAGATCACTTTGATGCCTCTCGACTCGGCCTCAAACCGGGTTTGGTCAGTTGAACCGTCATCAACGACCTGCACTTGATCGATCATCGGACACTGCTTCAGAACATCCACAATTTCCCCAATTGTTGACTCTTCATTATAGGCCGTGACGAGAGCCACGACTTTGAGCTCGGTACGAGATGTCATTCGGGAGACACCCTTTGTCAGCAGGAGGCAGTCCTAGTCAAGATAAAGGAATCTCAAACCTGCAGATTTGCTTAAGATTGCTTTAAAATCTGTTTCTCTTTACATGTTATAATCTTTATGATTATTGTGGACGGAATAATCATGAAATCGAACCTCCTATACGGTCTCATCTGTGGGACAGTTTTGCTCTCGGCTCAGAGCAGTGATGCGGGCATTTTTCGCCGCGATAAAGCTTCACCATCCGCCTCCACCGGCCTTAAAGGCTCTTCGAAACGGGTTGCCAGTTTATTCCGAAGCGTCATTCCGGTCTCTTCCAATAAAAAGCTGACCCAAGATACCCGCTATCGTGCGCAACCGGTACTCAGGACAATGCAACCTCAGGTGCGACCGCCATCGTCGTCATCGACGCGAATTCCTGTGGCTTCGTCATCTCTTGCCCAACGTTCCCAACCCACCATTCGGCAGGCCGTCGATTCCACTGTCGATACGAGGATTGGCAGTTTGGCAAGATTGCGTTCCAGTTTGATCGCGCCTCCCGAAAATCTGACTCCGGTCTCGGGGGCAATGCGCCGAACGGTTCGGACAACGGCCTACACGCATTCGGAAGCCGATCACAAGGAATACGGACGCTCGACTGCGATTGGAACGAAGTTGAGGTCCAGCCGCAGCCACAATTCGGCGGCCGCAGACTGGTCGCGATTCCCTTTGGGAACAACCTTCCGGATCGTAGGGGAGGACAAGATTTACGTCGTGGAAGACTACGGAAGCGCCTTGGTTGGAACCAATACGATTGACATTTATCACCCCTCGAGATCCTCCATGAATCGCTGGGGAGTGCGTCAGGTGGAAATCGAAATTCTAAAGTTGGGGTGCTACGATGACTCCCGTGCGGTGCTTTCCAGTCGCCTCAGTCATCCACATTGCCTGCAGATGTATCGCGCCCTCGCCAGATTCCAACTTGCAGAACCGGTGCAGCCAATCCAATTGGTTCGCCGATGAAGCTTCTGTTTGTCTGCATGGGAAATATCTGTCGCTCTCCCTCCGGGGAGAACGTGATACGCCATCTGCTTGAGCGTGAACGTGCGACGAGCGAGATGGAGTTGGATTCAGCGGGGACGATCGGAATGCATGCCGGGAATCCGCCGGACTCGCGCATGACCAAGGCGGCGCAGGCCCGGGGAATTGAAATGCACGGACGCGCCCGACAAGTGCGACCTCAGGACTTGGACGATTTTGACCTGATTCTGGCGATGGATCGCGCGAATTTTGTCGACCTTGAGAATTTGGCTTCCAACGGGGATCAGGTGAAAAAGATCCGGTTGTTTTGTGATTTTTGCACGGAGCATACTCACAAGGAAGTTCCCGATCCCTACTACGGTGGGGAAGCCGGATTTGAGTTGGTTCTCGATTTGCTTGAGGATGGCTGCGAGGAGATTTTTCGCCAGTTCAAAGCCGGCAAGCTGGGCTGCTGACACAGGAACTGGAAATTCGCACTTCGATTCTCCGCATTTTGGCGCTTTGTTCCGACCATGCCGAGAAAGCTGAAATTAGGCGTAAACATCGACCACGTCGCAACGTTGCGACAGGCGCGGTATTCCACCATGCCGGATGCTCACAACGCGGAGCCCGATCTGTTGGAAGCTGCGAAAATCTGCATCGAGGCGGGGGCTGACTCGATCACGATGCATTTGCGGGAAGACCGTCGTCATATCCAGGATACGGATGTCGTTCGCGTTCGGGAGATCCAGAAGTTCCCCCTGAATCTGGAGATGGGAAACACGCCGGAGATTGTAGAAATCGGGATTTCGATCAAGCCTGATTTCGTTTGCCTCGTTCCGGAGAACCGTCAGGAGGTTACGACGGAAGGAGGGCTTGATGTCGTTGGGAATGCCGGGGAATTGCAGGGCACGATTGATCGACTTCAGGAAAATGGCACGTTGGTCAGCCTCTTTATCGATCCCGATCCTGAGCAAGTCGCGAAATCCGCGGAGTTGGGGGCAAAAATGATCGAACTCCATACCGGAGCGTTCGCCAATGGCGCTCCCGCAGGTTGTCCCGAGGAATTGAAGCGCCTCATCGCGGCGGCGGATCAAGCCCACCGGGCTGGATTGCAAGTCAATGCCGGGCACGGGATCAATTTGATGAATTTGCCGACCCTCTTTCAGGTTCCCTATTTGGCGGAATTAAACGTCGGTCACCATCTGGTTTCGCGGGCTGTCTTTGTGGGATTGAAGCAAAGCGTTGCCGACATGTTGGACTTGATGAGTCGCTACGATCCCGGTATCTAGTCCCTATGATGATTTTTGGCATCGGCGTCGATGTCGTCGAGAACGCGCGGATCCGGCAGTCGATTGATCGGCTTGGCGATGCGTTCCTTGATCGTGTGTTCACGGCTTCCGAGCGCAAATACTGTGATGCGATGAAGTTCTCCAGCCGGCATTACGCAGCCCGTTTTGCGGCAAAGGAGGCGATCGCCAAGGCGTTTGGAACGGGAATCGGTGCGGATTTAAACTGGACCGACATGGAAATTCTCCGGCGCGATTCCGGCGAACCTTATGTCGTGCTTTGTGGGCGCGGGAAAGACTATGCCAAGCGGAAGAGCATCACCAAAATCATGATTAGCCTCACCCACACCGATCAATATGCCGCCGCGAACGCGGTCATTTGTTGCGACGAAGATGGATTCTGAACACGCGGAGAAAATCGGCCTGTGGCTGGAGAGGATCATGCGCATTTTTCTGGGAGGAATGTTCGTCTTCTCCGGCTATCTCAAGGTTCGAAACCCGGAATTGTTCGCGAAGTCCGTTCTTGATTTCAATATCGTGGGTGACCCCTGGCCCGCGATCATCGGTGTGACGTTGCCGTGGTTGGAGATCTTTTGCGGCATCGGGTTGATCATCCATCGATGTTATCTGGGAAGCTTGGCGATTTTGGGAACGTCGATATTTGTTTTCAATCTCGCGTTGGGATCGGCGTGGATGCGCGGTTTGGAAATCAGCTGTGGTTGTTTTGGCGATTCAGAGGAAGTGACCAATTATGCGCTCGCCATCGGGCGGAACATCGTCCTCCTGGGAATCGCGCTGGCGCTTGTGATGATGGATCGCGGAGCGTGGTTCTGGGGCCGGGAGGAACCGGCTGACGGTTAGCTCGGGGTTACTTCAGCGGGTTCTCGTACCAGAATACGCCGAGGTTGTGGACCTCCTCACAGGTGATCAAATCGAGATCGCCGTCTCCATCGAGGTCCAGCATCTCGATCCGATCGAATTTCCGGCCTTTTTCATCGCTGATTCGATGATCACTCCAGGTGCCGTCCTCGTTCTGCTCCATCCAGGCAACGGACACCATGCCCGGTTTTTCACGCTGAGCTTCCGACGTGGTGATCAGATCGGCTCGACCATCCAGGTTTACATCGGCAATGGCGACGCCTTTCCCAGCGGTGAGTCCAAAGGGGAGGGGCAAGACCGATTCCTTCCAACCATCCTCCAGTTGCTCAAACACCAGCAAATCGCCTTCAAGCGTCGCGCAGACGATTTCCGGACGGCCTTCACCGTTTAATTCACCGGCCGTCAGAAACATCACCTGACGCCCGGCGCCTCCAATCAAGTGGCGGGG
>TARA_R110002096_G_scaffold433224_1_pt1 | contig 10869 bp, 7 predicted proteins | sample TARA_R110002096 | Tara Oceans TARA_R110002096 (sample SAMEA4397295) | marine metagenome | biome: Polar Biome; feature: [DCM] deep chlorophyll maximum layer (ENVO:01000326); material: water (ENVO:00002006), including particulate matter (ENVO:01000060) such as... | depth 35 m
CCCACCGGCCTCCGCGTTGGAGGGAGTCTGAACCGCTTTTACAAAGTCGATAAACAGGATGAAAGAGGCCGCTGGCTTTACTCTGAAAAAGGGCGGCCGGATTATCTGATGCGAAACGATAGTGGGAAGTTTCGCGATGTCACAGAATCGGCTGGAATGACGAAAAAAGCCGGAATCGGAAACTCGGCGACTTGGTGGGACTTCAACGATGACGGCCTCGTCGATCTCCACGTCGGCAATGATTTCCTCGATCCGGATTATCTCTACAAGAACAACGGGAATGGCACCTTCACCGATGTACTGCCGGAGGCATTTCCCCAATCCACCTGGTTCACGATGGGAACAGCGGTGACCGACTCGAATAATGATGGCCGCTCTGACTTCATCGTCGCGGACATGTTTCCGACAACCCACTACAAACAGAAAGCCTCAATGGCATCAATGGGTGAACTCTCCGAACGGCTGGCCAATGCTCCGGGCGCGCGCCAGATCATGCGCAATGCGTTGTTCGTGAGTACGGGGACTGAGAAATTCCTGGAGGCAGCTTATCTCTCCGGGGTAGGTCAGACGGACTGGACCTGGGCCATCAAAAGCGGTGACTACGATCAGGATGGACGCGCCGATCTCTTTTTCACGAATGGCGCCGCCCGGGTTTTCAATCATTCCGATCTCCCGGCCATCACCCACGAAAGTCTCATTGGAAAGAACCACTGGGATTTGTTCGAGAATCAACCCGAAAAGCGGGAGCAGAACCTCGCCTATCGAAACATCGGCGAACTCCAATACGAGGAAGTTTCCCGCGAATGGGGACTCAATCACGTCGGCATGACGCACACCAGCGCTCAAGGAGACCTGGATAATGACGGAGACCTGGACCTGGTGACCTGCAGCCTCAACGATCCAGTCTACATTTACCGCAACGACGGAGCGGAAGGGAATTCCGTGCGCCTGCAACTCGAGGGAACCAAGAGTAACCGGCGGGGAATTGGAGCAACGGTTTGGGTCACGACAGAAGCCGGGAAGCAAGTTCGCCAACTGCAAAGCGCCTGGGGATTCATGGATGCCGATGAACCCATTCTTCATTTTGGCCTTGGCGAGGCCACCCAAATCCAAGAGTTGTTGATTCGTTGGCCAAGTGGCATCGAACAGCGCTTTGAGAATCTGGATGCGAATCAATTCTATACGGTTACAGAAGCCGGCTCCACCAAATCGCCCAAGGCTCAACCCCCAAAAACCTGGTTTGTCCAAAGCGATGTCTTCGATGGGCATAAACGCCAGGAAACAAAGTTCAACGACTTCGCCGAGCAGCCGTTGTTGCCATTTCAGCTTTCCCAACTGGGCCCCGCGCAGGCCTGGGGCGACATGGATCGTGACGGTCTCGAGGATTTTTGGATTGGTTCCGGAGCGGGACACTCCGGGACATTTTTCTACAACAAAACCAAAGCTGGCAGCCGTCCAAAATTCGATGCCTGGATTCAGCCCATTCTCCGAACGCATAAGGAACGCGAAGACATGGGCGCCGTTTTCCTGGATGTCGACGCTGATGGTGACCTGGATTTGTACGTAGCCAGCGGCAGCGTCGAGAGCCCCGCCGGTTCGGCCGACTACAAGGATCGCCTTTACCTCAACAAGGGCTGGGGTCAGTTTACCGACGGAAGTAACCTGCTGCCTGATATTCGCGAAAACAGTTCCGCCGTTGCCACCGCTGATTTCGATCGGGATGGTGACCTGGACATCTTTGTGGGCACGCGTTCGGTGGTCGGGGAATATCCGAAACCCGCCGATAGCCATCTCCTCATCAATGACGGGACGGGAAAATTCAGGGACGGAACCCGCGAGATGGCCTCCGGGCTCATCGGCACGGGTTTGGTGACGGGAGCCTTGTGGAGCGACGTCAACAACGATGGCTGGGTCGATCTTGTCGTCGCCCATGACTGGGGTCCCATAAAGGTCTTTCGCAATCGCGAGGGACACCTCGAATCCCCAACGCCCAATGGAATGCAGGACGTGTTGGGTTGGTGGACGGGCCTTGCCGCTGCAGATATCGACAATGACGGCGACATGGATTTGGTCGCCAGCAATTTGGGAACCAACAGCCAATATCAGGCCAGCGCTCAGTCACCCGAGTTGATCTTTTACGGCGATTTCGACGGAACCGGCAAAGCTCATATCGTGGAAGCCAACTTCGAGAACGGCGTCTGTTATCCACGACGCGGGCTCTCCTGCTCGAGCCATGCGATGCCGGTCGTAAAGAAGAAGCTGCAAACGTATCACAATTTTGCCAGCGCATCGCTGTCCCAGATCTACCCGATCGATCGCCTGCAGAAATCCACCTTGATGAAGGCCAATGAGCTGAGATCCGGTGCCTTCCTCAACGACGGGAGTGGCAACTTCACCTTCCAGCCTCTTCCCCACATCACTCAGGTCGCTCCTGGATTTGGCGTAGTCTTGGAAGATTTTGACCTGGATGGTTACACTGATTGCTTTATCGCCCAGAACCATCTCACCCCGCAGGAAGAAACGGGCCCGATGCGGGGAGGATTGAGTCAGCTGCTGAAGCGAAACCCGAACTCTCAATCGGCCGAAGATTTGTTCATCCCCGTTTCACCGCTTGAAAGTGGATTAATCGTGAATGGGGATGCGAAAAGCGTGACAACGATGGATCTGAACCGGGATGGTCGGCTCGATATCATCGTTGGGATCAATGATGATTCCCCGAAGACCTTTATCAATCGAGCCGTAGACACCAGCCGCACGCTTTCGGTAAGGCTCAAAGGCCTTAAAGGGAACGGCGACGCCGCAGGAGGGAGAATTGAGGTGAAGATTCCGGGTATGCCGAATCAGGTCGCGGAAGTTGCGCTAGGAAGCGGTTATCTCTCGAACTCAAGCAGCCGTTTTCTCTTCGCCAAGCCAGAAGGATACAAAGACGCCGTCGACTTCCTGGTGCGCTGGCCTGATGGAACCAGTGAAGAACATAGACTTGACGCGACCGGGGAACAGATCGTCATCGAACAACCGAAGCCTGTTGTGGGGGAGGAAGAAGTAGCGCCCGAGGTTTAGGGCAAATACTTCCAGCTCCAGCGCTTGGGTTTTCGGGGCTGCTTCTTCTTTTTTGCAGACCGAACCCGGCGCACAAACTCCCTGTTGATCGAGCGGGATCCCAGGGATTTTTTCGGCTGCTCTGGTTTCGTTTCCTCCGAAGGAGATTCCACCACTTGAGACTCAGGTTCTTGAGGCTCAGGTTCTTGAGATTGAACTTGTTGGGGAGCCACCATTTGAATCGGTTCCACGAAGTCGATTTTCCCGACCGACTCCTTGGTGACCGCTTCTTTGGGAACATCGATCGGAGTCGCATGCACTTCGCGATTCTCGATTTTTCCCGCGTTCAGGGAAGGAAGTTGAAAGCGTATTTTCAGGCCATTTTCGTAATCAGGATCGATGGCGATGGTTCCGCCATGCCGCTCGACAACCCGCTTACAAATCGCAAGACCAATGCCTGAGCCTTCAAACTCTTCCCGAGTGTGCAGCCGCTCAAAGATCGTGAAAATCTTTTCCCGATGGGCCGGTTTGATCCCGATCCCGTTATCAGCAATGGAGAACTCGATGAAACCATTGCCCAAAGGCACTGAATCGATCTCAATCTGCGGGAGAGCCTCAGAGCGAAACTTTATCGCGTTCTCAATCAGATTTTGGAACACCCTCTTGATTTGGAGTTTGTCGCCTTTCACGGTCGGGAGATCCCCAGCCTTGATGGTGGTTCCGCTTGAGGTAATCCGGGAATTCAAGTTGAGGCTCACTTCGCCGATCAATGCATTCACTTCAATTGGCTCTCCTTCCGGTTCCGTGCCATCGATCAGGGAATAGGTTAGCAGCCCATTCAAGGTGTCTTCCATCTGGCGAACACCACGGATCGCAAGTTGGATGAATTCCCTACCTTCAGAACTCATGGTTGAGCCCTCTCGCCTCTCCAACAACTGAATGAACCCGCTGATGGAGCGCAATGGTTCGCGAAGGTCATGAGCCGCAACATAGGCGAATTGTTTGAGGTCTTCGTTCGACCGTCGCAATGCCTCCATCTGGTCGGCAATTTGATCAAGATTAGGTGGTATAGACTGACCCATAGAACCGCGACCATCATTGCACAAAGATACCCTGGTTACCAAGCCAAGTTTGCATTCTGTTAGCCCCAAAACCGGCTAATTCAAGCGGTCGTCAAATTCTCAAAATCGTAGTTTTTGTTTTATTTTAGACGTTTTCACGCATAAGTGAGAATCATGACTGCGACTTCCATAAGTTCTGCGCTTTTCTTCGGTTTTCTGTTTTGCTCCGCGGTTCAGGCTTTAGAAAATCCGCTGCGTTTTCAGCAAATCCGGACGCTTCAAAACGACACGTTCCATCAGGTGGAGTTGATCAAGTCCGATGCAACCGGAGCCTACATTCGCCATTCCCGGGGTTTGGCCCGCATTCCGTTTGCTGATTTTCCGGCTGACGTTCGCGCGAAACTCGAACTCGAGGTGATGCCATCCAATCCCCTCCAGGAACCCGATTTTGCTGAGCCTGCCGCCCAGAAGAATCCTACCAATAACCAGGACTGGATTGTAATTCGGACGTTTAACCCGCCACCGGCCACATCCGCTTATGGTTGCCCGAATCTTCTCACCAATGACTCTGGAGTTCTTCCCTATCCCCAGTCACTTGCGATCTATCCCTGCCGCAAGCTGGCAGAACTCGACTTTCTTTATGTCACGGGGATTTTGCGTCGCCCGCCAGGCGTCAAGATTCACCGCCTTTGGGCGACTCAATTCTAGGATTGTTCATCAGCGGACAAGCCTTCAACAACGTCGATCAGCACTTCCAAGCCACGCCGATTCGGCTCGCCAAAGGTACTGGCCGAAGCTCCTGATGCGACAATTGCATCCCGAACACGATTCGCAGGGATCGCACCTGTGGAACGAACGCTCGATTGTTCCAAGCTGAAGGTGCGAATGGTGACCTTGTAGTTCACCCCCAACTCATTCGCCAAATGATCAAACTTCGCCAAGCGCAAGCCAACCTTGTTCAGGCTGGAATCTTGACCAATCTCTGAGTTATCGAAGGCAAACCATTCCCCCTCGAGTGATGCCTTCAGCTCCGCCAGCTTCTCCAATCGGTGATCAGCAGAAACACCTTCTTCCGATACCGCCAGATTTTCCCCGGTATCGAATGGATCTGTTTCGACAAAGTCAGGGCTATGATCTTCCCTGCCAACCGTCACAATGGCTTCCTCTGCTGCTGTAAGCCGGGCAATGATTGGATCCATCGGTATTTCGGAAGAAACCGGCTGGGAAAAATCGTCCATTACCACCTCCACCTGCGCATTTTTCTCGGTTTCAGCAACTTCATCGGCCTCTTGGACGTCAGCGTTCTCTGAGATGACCGGAGATTCCATCAAACTTGCAGTCTCCTTTGGAGGGTTCCCCAAAGCGATCACAAAAATTGGAATCAGCACCGGAATAACCCCGGCCGCGACCAGAAGGGTGCGTCGCTGCAACGGAGTCAGGTTGAGCTGATTGAACTTTTCCGAAACACCAAGAAGCAACACCATCAGCCTCTCTTTGATGGCTGACCAAAGCGGAGCCTGCGTTTTATCGCTGCTCTCCGCAGGCGCTTTCGACGCAGATTTTCCTGAACGCCTTATCTTTTTGCCGTTGGCGGTTTCGATATGTTTCAATTTCATCGTTTCAGTCTGAGCGACGGCTCAGGCCTCAACATCCTATATGTTTCATAAATATCAATATTTAGTATTTCTTTCAGAATACAAAGAAGCCCCGGCTGCAAGCTGCGACCAGGGCTTCTCGTAAATTTGGTTCAGGCTGATTTACGCCTGCTTCTTTTTGTCGAACTGCTCGTCAAACACAATATCCGAGGAAGGGAAATCAATGCTCTTTACAAACGCAGCCGATTCAGCGGCGCCGTGCTCGCGGTCCATACCGCCATCTTCCCATTCGACCGAAAGTGGACCGCTGTAGCCAATGTCGTTCAGGGCGCGAATGATGCGTTCGAAATCGACGTCTCCCCGTCCCATTGAGCGGAAGTCCCAATAGCGTTTGTGATTGTGAAAATCGACGTGCCCGCCAAAGACGCCAACATCTCCGGGTGCATCCCTCCATCCGACGTCCTTCATGTGGACGTGATTAATCCGGTCCGAAAACCGATAGATGAAGTCAACGTAGTCTACCCCCTGGTAGGCCAAATGGCTCGGGTCGTAGTTGAAACCAAAGGCAGGGTGGTTTCCGATTGCAGCAACGGCGCGCTCTGCCGAGGCGATATCAAACGCAATCTCGGTCGGATGAACTTCCAAACCGAATTTGATGCCGTTCGCCTGGAACTCATCCATGATCGGGCCAAAACGTTTGGCGAAATCCTCATATCCAGCATCAATCTGACCGGGAAGGTTTGGCGGGAAGCTGTAAAGCAGATGCCAAATGGAACTTCCAGTAAATCCATTGACCACACTCACGCCAAATCGCTTGGCGGCTTGCGCGGTTTTCTTCATTTCTTCAGCAGCACGGGTCCGAACACCTTCAGGCTCGCCGTCTCCGTAAATATAGTCAGGAAGAATCTGCTTGTGACGCTCATCGATGTTGTCGCAGACAGCTTGCCCGACCAGGTGAGTCGAAATAGCCAAACACTTCATTCCGCTTTGCTCGAGTTGCTGACGCTTTGCATCGCAGTAAGCCTGATCAGCTTTGTCGACTTCGAAGTGGTCTCCCCAGCATGCCAACTCGACGCCATCGTAGCCAAACTCCTTGGCTTTCTGGATCATGGTCGTGCAGTCGAGATCAGCCCACTGGCCGGTGAATAGGGTAACAGGGCGTGCCATAGTGAGGCTTTGGTAGCGTGGATGCTCCTTTGGATCAAGGAAGAAGTCCTTCTGCCCCTGTCAATCCGGTTTCACGACACGGTTTGGAATCAAAGCTCCGTCAGTTCCAGTCCCAATTCCTCCTCAACCAACCTCCGAACGATCTTCAACAGTCCCCGGTCCGCGACAAATTTCTCAATTCGTGAGAGTGGAGCCAACTTACGCCGATGGTGCCTCATTCCTTCCCAATTTTCCAACAAGCCACTCACTTCCAAAGGGTAGTAGGAAACATTCCCGCCTTTTGCCGTCTCGATCGTAGCGAGCGCTTCTTCCGCAACAAGACCAACAAATCCACCTTCATTCAAAGCGACATTGCCGGCACCATCCATCGGACATTGCTTCGAATTGATTGAGGCTTTCGGAAATCTCCAGTTTTTCCCCCGAAAAGCAGTCGTCAAACCAATGCACAACTCACCCGCATCCCAGGCATACGGGACTGCACAAGTTTGCAGATGAATCTTTGGTTTAGACATTGGGAATATATGGACACGTTAATCGCAATTATAAATATCGCAACACCCACAAGAAAATAGACGTTCTACTTCCTCAATTTATTGAGAACTCTCACCATTTCAGGACAACTTTGGCGGCCTCGCCTCGGTTCATCAGAGCGAAGCCTTGCTCAAATTCGGTAAAGGGAAGCCGGTGGGTAATGACCGGTGAAATATCCAACCCGCTTTGCAGCATGCTGGTCATCTTGTACCAGGTTTCATACATTTCTCGCCCGTAGATGCCCTTGATCGTGAGTCCATTGAAGACCACTTCGTTCCAGTCGATCGCAATCGGTGCGGCCGGGATTCCGAGCAGGGAAATTTTTCCTCCGTGACACATGTTTTTAATCAGATCGCGAAAGGCGTGCTCGTTTCCGCTCATTTCCAATCCGACATCAAAGCCTTCATGCATCCCGAGTTCCTTCTGAACATCGGACAGTTTTTCCTCGGCAACATTGACCGTTCTAGTCGCCCCCATCTTCCGGGCAAGTCCCAGTCTGAATTCGTTCATGTCGGTGATGACGACGTTCCGGGCTCCGGCATGCTTGGCGACGGCAGCGGCCATAATCCCGATCGGTCCCGCCCCCGTGATCAAGACGTCTTCGCCGAGCAAATCAAAAGAAAGGGCGGCGTGAACCGCGTTTCCGAACGGATCAAAGATTGATTGAATGTCGCGATCCAGCGTTTGGTCGTGATACCAGATGTTTGTTTGCGGGAGCGAAATCAACTCGGCAAAGGCACCCGGCCGCTGAACTCCAACGCCCTGCGTCTCGGCACACAAATGACGTCGACCGGCCATGCAGTTTCGGCAATGGCCACAGACAACATGTCCTTCACCGCTGACGATATCCCCCACATTGAAGTCCCGAACGTTCGAGCCGATTTCCACGATTTCCCCGACAAATTCATGCCCGATCGTCAATGGAACGGGAACCGTCGCCGCGGCCCATGCATCCCAGTTGTAGATGTGAACGTCCGTGCCGCAAATCCCGGTGCGATCCACCTTGATCAGGACTTCGTTGATCCCGATTTCCGGTTCCGACACGTCTTCCAGCCAAAGGCCGGGTTCCGATTTGCTTTTGACGAGGGCTTTCATACTGAGATCAAGCGCGTTTCACCGCGACATTGCAACTGCGGCTTGTGTCATCCCAGAACACCCGCCTTGGCCCCGTGTTACCGGTGCGCCTAAACTGATGCGACCGTTTCCAACGGGGCAACTTTTGCGTCGGCAGCGGCAGGCTGAGTTGGCGACTCTTCGTTCCCGTCTTCCCGAACACCGTTTTTGACTTCGAATTCGCGACACCAGCCCTTGATTTCGAGATCATTGAAAATCTTGCCGACCACTCTTCTGAGCAGACCTTTGAGATTGTGGTTCTCCACCTCGGCCAGTCCCCGGATTGCAGTTTCCTTGTAGGTTTCGAGCATGAGCAGGCACTTCTCATCGGCCTCAACGTCGTGCACCAATTGGCGAACGCGAGAGACCGTGGTTCCATCTTGAGCATCGCGGCTCCAAAGGCTTCCGAGCCACTTCTTGTCCTCTCCCTTGGCCAGTTCCCGGGCTTTCGACAGGAGAACGCTGGGACGAAATGCCTCAACATAGTTTTCTCCTGCGTCTTCGCCCAAATCATCCATGTCGTCCCTGATCTGATAGGCGATTCCCAGCGCCTCCGAGTACTTCCCGAGCACGTCTGAGACGTCATCCAGCTTTCCGGCAAATGCAGCACCCAGTTTCAGAGCGACATCAAAGGCTGGAGCGGTTTTCTGACGAAAAATCTCCAACACCTGGGTCGTCTTCAACGGTTTGGGATTGCGGGTCCAGGCTAACTCAGCCCCTTGACCACGGCAGAGTTCGCGTTGGCCTTCGCTGGCCACCATGAGCATCTGAGCCTTGATCTCCGCATCAATTTTGCAGTCTCCAATCAGGCGATAGCCTTCCCCAATCAACAGATCGCCTGCATTCAGGGCCACGGGAATTCCCTCCGTTTCATGCAAGGTCGCTTCTCCATAGCGCTCATGATCTTCGTCCTCAATGTCGTCATGGATCAGGGAAGCTTTGTGAAACGCCTCTACCGCAATCGCGATCTTCTTGATCTCTTCGGGAATGGGAGCGTCCTGATCATCCCGCAACGCTTGAAACGCGGCCACGGTAAGAAATGGGCGCCAACGCTTTCCATCCTTGGCCAACCAATCGCGAGCGACAGATTCGGCATGACCAACCGCCTCTCCCATCACTTCGTCGATTCCCTCTCGCGTAAACCAGCCTCGAACGTCGTCATGAAGCTGATTCAGGTTCAAGCGGCGAGTCTTGTCTTCGCTGGTGAGGTGGAGATAATCCCAAACCCAGTCGATATCGACCGTGGTGTTGATGCAGTCGTCCTGGAGCAGAGGAACGGCGATTGAAGGAATCGCTGCCGCCTCGACGTAGGGAAAGGTTCGCTCCAGAACCGGAAGGCAGGAAATCCCGACAATGGCTTCGATCTTGCCGGTTTGGATGAGCGACATCACGATTGCAGAGCCTTCCGCAACGAGAACGGCGTAGCCCAGTTTCTCAGCCTCGTTCTGAAAGTCCTCAATCGTACACAGTCCGCATTGCTTGCAGAGCAGACCGAACTCATCAAACGGAGCCGGGCACTTGTCCTCCACCCGCAAGCACTTGGGCATCAGGAGCAAACGGCGCTCGTAAGGGATGGTCGCCAACGTCTCACGCCATGCCTCGTTTGAAAGACAAACGGCGGTGTAGTGCAGGTAAATCTCATCATAGCCCGCGTCTGCAAGAATCGACTTCGCGTGAGTCTCCAACTCCTTGAGCGGCATGGGCGGAACCAATTTGTGCAGCTCAATGTAGTCGCGGATGTATTTGAGCAGTGCGTCGCGCTCCGTCTTGGTCTGCGGAATGTTCTTCTTCGGCTTGCGATACCTCGTTGTCGTCAACGGAGCCGATTTCGGAATCTTAACGGTCTTGAATTCTGGGGGAGCGGACATATTGCTAGGTTGTATTCGCGGCAAAAAGCGGGGCTTGGACGGGAATTTTGAAAACTTGGGAGTGATTCAGAGAGCGATCAAGCGAAACGGGAACTTCAGATTGGGTAGTGACACGAGAATGATTTGGCCAATATTTCGGAAGAAGGCATTTTTGAGGCTTTCCACGGATCAACAGCTCTGACTCCTAGTCTTGACCCAACTTGGTTTTCAGATCGGCCCAAAACGCTTCCACATTGTCTTTCCGAATCTGGCGCGCTTCCACATTGATGAAACCATCCGCAGGAAACGCATCCTCCCTTCCTTCATCGATCGCTTTGAGCACCTCAATCGACTTGTAACCATACATGTAGGGATTCTGGACGACCGTGCCGTGAATCTGACCATCGACGATTCCCTGTAAAGTTCGCGCATCCTCATCAAAGGCGATCACTTTGACCTGACCGACTTTGCCGGCTTGTTCGAGCGCCTCCAGAATCAACGGAGGATTGTAGGCAA
>TARA_R110002096_G_scaffold13246_16_pt1 | contig 10866 bp, 11 predicted proteins | sample TARA_R110002096 | Tara Oceans TARA_R110002096 (sample SAMEA4397295) | marine metagenome | biome: Polar Biome; feature: [DCM] deep chlorophyll maximum layer (ENVO:01000326); material: water (ENVO:00002006), including particulate matter (ENVO:01000060) such as... | depth 35 m
CCGGCCATAATATCACGGCCAATATGTTTGGATTGTACCGTACTCCCCCTCACCAGCCCCAGACTTTCCACAACCTCCTGCGCCGCAATTTCTTCTGTGGTAACCATCAACATAATCTGTCCCTTTCCTAGGTTATTTTCTCCATCTTCGACAATAGAATATAACTTACCCGAACCAGTACCATTTGTCTTGCGGATCGCCTCTTCGCCAATCCACCCGCCCATCATAACACTTAGCCATAGGCACTACGCCATGATCTGCCCAGATGGTCAGGCCTATTGGGGATACACCGAATATCTCACCATCACCCCCATTGATCATTACACCGCCCTGGACGGCTTCTCTGACGAAACCGGCGCGATCAATCAGGCACTGCCCAGAGCAAACTGGGACGTTACATTCAAGGATGTATCCGAGAAGACCTGCGTGGAGACCATCATCGCCTATCAATCGTCAGAAGACCTCGATACGGTTATTCAGATGGGCATGAAAGAGGGAATGACCTCTACTCTTGAACGGCTGGATGAATTTCTTCTCACACTGAATAAATAGGCTTCAGCGCCTTTTCACAGCACATCACAAAAAAGCCGGACCACAAGGCCCGGCTTTTTTTGGTAATGGTAGAGAGGAAGGGATTCGAACCCTCGATACCCGTGAAGGTATACTCCCTTAGCAGGGGAGCGCTTTCGACCACTCAGCCACCTCTCCGCCGCCGTTTTTAGTTACAGACGCCGGATAAGTCAAAGGGTTTTTCAATTAAATTTTTAAAACTGACAAATCCCCTTGCACAACACCAAAAATCATAAAGAAAACATATAATTCCCACATAAGCCTTCCATCAAACCATAATAAGAACAAAAAAAGAACATTGACTATTTCAAAAGATGCTCCATTATAAAGAAATGACACAGCATATAGACAGTATTTCTCCACCCCCGGGGCATCATCACGTCCCAGATTTCAGCACGCCGGACACAACCAGCGTCCACTTGGCGGCTCTGCGTAAGATTTGCGCACAATGTCAGGTGAGAGACGTCTATCCAGAGGAAATCCTACCTCACCTTACCGCTTTAAGCGCCCATAAGACAGACGTCAGGACTTTAAGCGACTCTCTTTTACGCCACCTTCGGGTTAAGAATCCAACATTGCGCCACGATTCTGTTATGGGCTGCCTGGAGGCCATCTGCATGCACTTTGGCCAGCGATGATATGTATCCGGGCGTAAGCCGCCCCCATCAGGAGGACATACTTTATGTCAGTAAAATATGAAACCGACCGCCTCACCTATGCGATGATGACTGCTGAAGACGGGGACTTGATGCTGGACCTCGACAGTGACCCCGAAGTCATGCGCTATATCACCAAGGGAAAATGCACCACGCCGGAGGATATGCGGGACGTGTATATCCCCCGCATGTTAAGTTATACGGATGAAACATGCGGCTGGGGTCTATGGAAGACGTTTCGTAAGGAAGACGGTGACTTTATCGGCTGGTTTTTACTGCGCCCCAACAAGGACGCCCCCTGTGAAGTGGAAATCGGCTGGCGGTTCAAACAAAAATACTGGGGTATGGGATACGGCACCGAAGGCGCCACCCTGTTCCGTGATCACAGCTTTGCCCAAGCCAATGTCGAGAAGCTCTACGCCATCGCCCTGCCGGGAAATACTGGCTCAATCGGTATCATGAAAAAGATTGGCATGACATTCGTCAAGAGATACATCCATGAAGATACCATATTTGATCCAGAAGAAGTCGTGCATTATGAAATGAAAGCGCCCACAACCAGATAGGCTGTCGGCGCGTTGAAATCGATAAAGAAGGGACAGAGACCTTAGTGGGTCGCCAACCATTCACGGGCCATGCGCTGCGCACGGGCAATGTCACTGTTGGTCATGTCTTCGGCAACTTCAGCCCGGTCAATCTGTGCACTCTTCATGCCGCGGATCGCCGCCAGATTGAACCATTTATGCGCTTCGATAAAATCCTGGTCGACACCCTGACCAATAGAATAAAGCAGCCCGAGGTCATAAAAAGCTTCTGCCGTACCGATTTCCGCTTGCGCCATACGCTCTGCTACATATGAATAATCTACTTGTCCCATTCCTAAACTCCACATCCCATTCTAATAAATTTAGCTGGCCCCATCGGCCTCTTATTTCTTTTGTTAGAAACAGGTTGCCTTTATTCTGGTAAAGATTTAGTTAAAGACATTTAAAATATGACAAGTAATTGATTTAAAAAGATTATAAAAATAAAAAAAGCGAACCTTAACGAGGCTCGCTTTTTAAAATTAACCATTCAAGACCGTTATTCCGGCTTATCTTCCTTAGGCTTGTTCGCGTCTTCAACCTTCTTTTTCATCGCGTCCATAGCGTCAGTGGCCTCTTTCTTGACATCTTTCATAACTTCCTCGGCCTCTTCGGTACCTTCTTCCACCATGGTATCCGCTTTTTCCTCAGCTTCATCCATCATGGTTCCTGCTTTTTGTTTAGCATCTTCCATCATATCATCAGCTTTTTTCTTGGCGTCATCCAACGTGGATGAAGAGGCGTCCTCTGCCGCTTCTGTTTTTGCTGCAGACGTCTTGTCTTTGTTGTCATCACCACAGGCTGACAACCCCAACGTCGCAATCGCGGCAACAGAAGAGACAAGCAGTATTTTCTTTAATTCAGTTAGTGTCATGATATTCCCCTACCATAAAATTTCAATAGATGCCTCGTGCATCCACTTCAGGAACTTACAGTATATGGTTAATTGTGGCAACTCTGTGAAAAAGGCCGCACAAAAGGCGGCCTTTTTACAAAGAATATCAAAGCGGTATCAACCATCAAGTTTCGGTCGCAGCAGTTCATTCACCACCTGCGGATTGGCCTTGCCCTGGGTCTTTTTCATCACCTGGCCGACGAAGAAACCAAATAATTTGTCTTTGCCGCCGCGGTATTGTTCAACCTTATCCTGATTGGCGCTGAGCACCTCATCAATCATCGCCTCAATCGCGCCGGTGTCGGATACCTGTTTCAGCCCCTTCTCTTCCACGATTGCTTCCGGGCCCTTGCCGCTTTCCAGCATAATTTCGAAAACATCCTTGGCGATACGACCTGAAATGGTGCCATCAACCTGCAACGCCAGCAGCTCTGCCCCGTCTTTGGTGCCGACCGGGCTGTCCGTGATGGATTTTCCGGCTTTCTTCAGCGCGCCAAACAGATCAACAATCACCCAGTTGGCCGCCTGACTGGCAAGCTCTGCCTTGTCTTTCCCTGTTTTCTGGGAAAAAGCCTCGAGCAAATCTTCGAAATAGTCGGCGTTCTCTTTTTCCGCCACCAGAACCGCGGCATTATATTCGGAAATACCCAGATCCTTCACCAGACGCAAACGCTTGGCGTCAGGCAATTCGGGCAAGCCTCGCGCCAGATCATCAACAAATTCCTGACTGAATTCCAACGGCAGCAAATCGGGATCCGGGAAATAACGATAATCATGCGCTTCTTCCTTGGACCTCAGGCCGCTTGTGGTGCCGGTGGCCGGATCGAATTGACGGGTTTCCTGGTCAATTGTTCCGCCCTCTTCCAGAATATCAATCTGGCGTTGGACTTCATAATTGATCACCTGAATCATGAACCGGATCGAGTTGACGTTCTTGGTTTCTGTCCGGGTGCCAAATTCTTCTCCCGGACGACGCACAGATACATTGACATCGGCGCGCATGGACCCCTGATCCATATTACCGTCACAGGTGCCTGCATAGCGAACGATGGTGCGGATCTTGCGGAAATAAGCCGCCGCCTCTTCTGCACTGCGCATATCAGGCTTGGATACGATTTCCATCAGGGCGACGCCAGACCGGTTAAGGTCGACATAAGTTTCTGACGGATGCTGGTCATGCATGGATTTCCCGGCGTCCTGTTCCAGATGCAGGCGCTCCACACCAATGGTCTTGGTGGATCCATCTTCCAGGTCGACCACCAACTCCCCCTCCCCGACAATCGGGTCTTTGAACTGGGAAATCTGATAGCCCTGCGGCAAATCGGCGTAGAAATAATTCTTGCGGTCAAAGACCGAGCGCAGATTGATCTGGCACCCCATGGCAAGGCCGGTGCGCACCGCCTGACGTACGCATTCTTCGTTGATCACCGGCAGCATGCCGGGCATGGCGCTACAGACGAAACTTACATGAGTATTCGGCTCACCCCCAAATTTGGTGGACGCGCCGGAAAACAGCTTGGATTCAGACAGAACCTGTGCATGAATTTCCAGACCGATCACAACTTCCCAATCCCCGGTGGCGCCCTGTACATATTTATTCATGAGTTTTCTCCCCACCAGATTTTCGGTTTCGCCGTAAAGCCTGCAGCATGTTCAAGAACATGTCCCGCGCGGAGCACGGTTTCCTCGTCAAAGGCCTGACCAATAATTTGCAGACCGAGCGGCATCGCTTCCTTGCTTAAACCCGCCGGAACCGAAATCGCCGGCAGCCCGGCAAGGCTCGCCGGAACCGTGAAAACATCATTGAGATACATGGCAATCGGATCATCCATTTTCTCGCCCAAGGGGAACGCCGCACTCGGGGCCGTCGGAGTAAGGATGACATCAACTTTTTCATAAGCCTTGGCAAAATCCTGGACAATCAGCGTGCGGATTTTCTGGGCCTTAAGATAATATGCATCATAATAACCGGCGGACAATACATAGGTCCCGATCATGATACGGCGCTGCACTTCCGGACCAAAGCCTTCGGCGCGGGTATTTTTATACATCCCGTCCAGACTGTCACCGTCAACCCGCAGGCCGTATTTCACGCCGTCATAGCGGGCCAGATTGGACGATGCCTCGGCGGGCGCGACGATATAATAGGTCGGCAACGCATATTTGGTGTGCGGCAGGCTGATATCGACGATTTCGGCCCCCGCCGCCTTCATCCAGGCGATGCCCTGCTGCCAGAGTTTCTCGATTTCCTCCCCCATGCCGTCCATGCGATATTCTTTTGGAATACCGATTTTCATGCCACGAATATCACCAGTCAACGCATGTTCGTAATTAGGTACGGTGCGTTCAACAGACGTACTGTCCTTAATGTCATAGCTTGCCATGCTTTCCATCATAATGGCGGCGTCCTGCACCGTCTTCGTGATCGGCCCCGCCTGGTCCAGAGAGGATGCAAACGCAATCATGCCCCAACGGGAACAACGCCCATAGGTCGGTTTCAGGCCGACAAGGCCGGTAAAAGCCGCCGGCTGGCGGATGGAGCCACCGGTATCTGTTCCGGTCGCCGCAATTGCCATGTGACCGGCAACGGCCGCCACGGAACCCCCGGATGATCCCCCGGGAACATAGTCCTTCACCTCCCCTTCAGCCCGCCACGGGTTCTTCACCGGGCCGTAATAACTGGTTTCATTGGACGACCCCATGGCGAATTCATCCATATTGGTCTTGCCCAGCATAACTGCGCCATCCTGCCATAAATTGCCGGATACGGTGGATTCATACTCTGGTTTGAAACCATTAAGGATATGGCTGGCGGAACAGCTGTGAACTCCCTTGGTGCAGAACAGGTCTTTCATGGCAATCGGAATACCGGTCATGCCGGTGGCATTACCCGCCTTGATGCGCTCATCGGCCTTATCAGCCATATCCAGCGCCAGATCCGGTGTCTCCACAATATAACTGTTCAGCTCTTTACCTGCTTCCATGGCGGACAGATGTTGCTCGGTCAGTTCCCGGGAGGTAAAATCACCTTTGGCAAGACCATCCCGCGCCGCGGCCAGGGTCAGTTTTGTTAAATCACTCATATCCTGGTCCTATTCAATCACTTTGGGCACACTGAAAAAGCCGTGGGCGGCTTTGGGCGCATTGGCGAGAATTTTGTCGCGATAGCCGCCATCGGTGACCTTGTCGGTCCGCCAGGGCAGAGACATATCAACCGCACTTGTCATGGGTTGGACGCCGTCCGTATTCACTTCCGATAATTGCTCAATCCAGTCGAGGATATTGTTCAACTCCCCCGCCAGGGGTTCCAGCTCGTCTTCCTTGACCGCAATCCGGGCCAAATTCGCGATTTTCGCGACGGTTGCTTTATCTACAGACATATCATTCCGCTCTTTCCTGCTCTGTTCTTTCAAGAGATAATAATTCAGAGAAACTTTACGGCGGAAATTAACACCGCACCCCGCCTTCTGCAAGTGTTATGACGGTCTGTTTTAAAGGAAATACGGAAAAGTCATAAAGTGCTGCAAACAGGACCTTCCATGCAAATCATCCTGAATGTGCTACTTAACCCCATATACAAACAGGCGGCCGGATTATTTCCGGTCGCCTGAAAATCGAATAGATATTTGATATGAAGCATGCGTCCTAGGCAAATTGCTTTCTACGCCGTGCCATCACCCCTGCTAAAACAAGCCCAAATCCGAGAAGACCAAGTGTCCCTGGCTCAGGGACCCTTCTAATCTCCCGCTCCAGTTTATTCTGAATAGCGGCGGCAAAGGTGCTAAAACCAGTGGCATGCAAATGAAAGGCGTTTGTCCCCCCAACAACATTAGCCTGATACCAAGCCTGCAAGCCAGCGACATTCCCAATCGTCAAACCGTTAATCGCATCGATCCCACTGGCAAGCGCCGCATCTCTGGCATTACTTGTGTTGGCGCCATCATTTTGTATACCGTCACCAGAAACATCAATCACTAACCGGGTGCCCTCAAAACCATTATTGGCAAACAGGGGCGCGCCGAAATTAATTGCAGAACCCGGAGCCGTACTCCCCCCAAAAGCCCGTGCGGTACCCGCGATTGCATTCCCGAAAGCATTCATTTCCGCAGCCGTCGTTAATTGCGTCCAGCCCAGAGAAATTGCCTGTTGTGTTGCTCCGGACCATTGTATCAACTGTACAGCGATTGTTCCCAGGGCCCCCGAAGCAACAGCGCTTTGAACCGCCGCACTCTGGAATGCATCCCGGTAGCCGTTCATTTGAAGCGTATATTCACCGGCATCAACAGAACCAGACACGTCGATCAGAAGTTGAAGTTCCAGATCGACGGGGACGGCCATTGAAGAATTTGAACTAAACCCCAAAAAGAACACACTGACGACAGTCATCATTAGTTTCTTTAACATGTTTTATTCCTCGTTTTGTTTTATCCTATATAAGTAATCGCAAACTTTACAAAAACTCATCAAGCAAAACTCAACAAACAACATGCTTTTCCTTGCATAAATCATGCCAAAACAACCCCGCGCCGTAAGTGATTGCATTTACATGAATTTATTAAAAGCGACTATATTCCAGTAAAAAATCTGATTATAAACTGTAAAGAATCTTGACACTTTAGCCGCACAAAAAGCCTGATTTTTACATTTAATATTATTCTTATATTCTTATTAAGTACCCAAAAATATTATAGAACCGGCCAGAAGATTTCTGACCGGTTCTGTTTCTGTCCAGACAATCGTACTATGGCAATTGCCGGCGCCGTCGGGCCGCCGCCATCCCCATCATGACCAGGCCGAACCCCATCAGGCCCAGCGCATCAGGGGCCGGTACACCGGTAATATCACGCTCCAATTTGGTTTTCACCGCACCGGCAAATGTAGCAAAGTCAGTTGCATGCATTTGGAAAGCACCGGCCCCGCCCACGACATTAGCCTGATACCAGGCTTGCAGCCCCGGCACATCACCAATGGTCAGGCCATTAATCTGATCAATACCGTTGGCAAGGGCATTGTCCCTGGCGGTCATGGTATCCGTGCCTGAATTCTGGATGCCGTCACCTGAAACATCCATTACTTTCTTTGTTCCTTCGAACCCATTGCCAAAGAACTCCGGCAAGCCAAAGGTAATCGCTGACCCCGGTGCGGTTGAACCGGCAAATATGCGGGCCGTCGCCGCGATTGCGTTACCAAAGGCGTTCATTTCCGCAGCCGTCGTCAATTGCGTCCAGCCCAGTGAAACAAACTGCTCCGCAGCACCGGACCATTGGATTAATTGCACCGCAATGGTCCCAAGAACACCATTGGCAACTGCGTTTTGAACCGCCGCACTCTGAAATGCATCTCGATAGCCATTCATTTGCAGGGTATATTCGCTGGCGTCAATGGAACCAGACACATCAACAAGTAGCTGAAGCTCCACATCAACCGGCACCGCCAGGGCGGTATTTGAACCAAACCCCATCAACAGCACCCCAACCAGGGTCATAAGTTTTTTCTTAAACATCTTTCATTCCTCATATCATTTGTTGATCGCAAAAATATTGCTCTATACACAACTTATACGCGAAACTATCAATTAACACTAAAGCAATAATCGTGCCAGATTCAAAAAGACGAGATTTAACAATTGTTTTCAATTGCTTGGGAAAAAAGCCGGAAATACCGGGAAAAGATCAGACAAGAAACTGTAAAAAATACCGACACTTTTAGCGTGTTTTATGTATTTTTTTACACTTTTTAAGATATTAAAAACTATAAGTAACGGCAGAAATTAAAAAAGCCGGCCCATGGCCAGCCTTTTAAATGCATTCTTAAAAATGTAGGGGGAGGTTTTACCTCTAATTCAATCCACAAGTTTATCCAGGGCATACCCCTTGAAACTCTTACTGGTTGCCAGCGCCACGTGACTGCTGATATTGGCAACGCCTTCCATACTTTCAATAAGCTTGTCATTCAGTTCCAGATACCGGTCCATATCCGGACAAACGATGCGTAGAAAATAATCAAAGTTGCCGCTCACTGTAAAGCACTCCACAATTTCAGGGAATTCATTGATCACCTTTTCAAATGTCTTGAAATTGGCATTGGTATGATCATGTAAGCTTACCGTCAAAAGCACCGTAACCGTACGACATATTTTATTGAGATTGATCACCGCCATGTAGGATTCAAGATATCCTTCATCTTCGAGTCGCCTGACCCGCTGCAGACAGGAGCTTGGTGAAAGATTCACCTTGCTTGATAATTCATGATTGGTAATTCGCGCATCATTTTGTAAAATCGAAAGAATATTCAAATCAATACGATCTATGGCACGTTTTTTCGTCATTTACACTTCCTCCGAGATAGTGGTCTTGTCAAAACACATTGTTTTCTAACAATTTAAAACATTCTATCACATTACTTCAGCTTCCCGAATAATATTCGGCGCATATGAAAAAATTGATATTTCATTTTCCGCTTTCCATGTCAAACTAATAGAATAGTACCCATTTTAGGCGATAGAAGGTTTTTTATTTCATGAACAAGAATATTTCTCTCATTGGTGTCCCCAGTGACATTGGCGCAAGTGACCGCGGTGCATGCATGGGCCCCGAGGCGTTACGGGTCGCGGGCCTTGCCGAGGAACTTATGGACCTTGGATTCGAGGTCAAGGACACCGGCAATCTCTATGGCCCAAAAAATCCGGAAAATCCGCCTGAAAACGGTTACCGCCACCTGAAAGAAAATGTCATCTGGAGCAAGAATATTCAGGAAGCCGTCTTTAGCGAAATACATGACGGCAACCTGCCCATCACGCTTGGCGGGGATCATGCAATGTCGATCGGGTCCATTGCCGCCATCGCCCGTCATTGCGCCGATCAAAAGAAAAAACTGTGTGTGATCTGGATTGACGCCCATGCAGATTTCAACACCTGTGACACCAGCCCGTCCGGCAACATCCACGGCATGCCCGTTGCGGTCGCCGCCGGGTATGGACCGAAAGAACTGCTGGCCATCGGGCACAAGGTTCCCATGGTGGACGCCCCTGATATCTATCAGGTCGGTATTCGTTCCGTTGACAAGCATGAAAAAGAACTGGTGGTTGAAGCTGGTGTGGTTGTGTATGACATGCGCTGCATCGACGAAATCGGCATGCGCGAAACCATGCACCAGATCCTGAAAGAAGTAGAAGAAAAAGACGCCTGCCTGCATGTCAGTTTTGACGTGGACAGCCTCGACCCCACAATTGCCCCCGGCGTTGCCACCACAATTCCCGGCGGCCTGACGTACCGTGAAGCCCAGTTGTGCATGGAAATGATTCACGATTCAGGTCGCATGATCTCTCTCGATATTATGGAAATCAACCCGGCACTTGATAAACAAAATGGAACGGCAAAACTCGCCGTAGACCTGACCACCAGTCTGTTTGGTCGCCAGATCTTCCAGCCCAACCGCCATAACCGGAAAAAATAATCCCCATGCCAACACAACAGCAGATCATTGATCAGACGGATCGCCGCAGCGCCCATAATTATCATCCGTTGCCGCTTGTGTTGGAAAAAGGTGAAGGCGTTTGGGTCTGGGACACGGAGGGCACGAGATATATGGATTGTCTCAGCGCCTATTCCGCCGTGAACCAGGGCCATCGCCACCCAAAGATCATCGCCGCCATGATCGCGCAGGCGCAAAAAATAACCCTGACGTCCCGGGCCTTCCATAACGACAAAATGGGCCCCTTCCTCGACAAACTATGTCAGATGACCCATATGGACCGGGCCTTGCCCATGAACACCGGAGCCGAGGCCGTTGAAACCGCGGTCAAGGCGGTTCGCAAATGGGGCTATGACGTCAAAGGCGTCCCGGAAAACCAGGCCGAGATCATTGTCGTTCGCGACAATTTTCATGGCCGCACCATCACCACTGTCAGCATGTCGTCCGAAGAAGAATACCGCCATCATTTCGGCCCCTTTACCCCGGGCTTCACGCTCATTGATTATAATGACATTGATGCCCTCAAAGCCGCGATTACCCCAAACACGGTCGCTCTAATTCTGGAGCCGATACAGGGGGAGGCCGGCATTATTATTCCGGATCAGGGCTACCTCAGTAAAGCCCGCGCCATCTGCAAACGTCATAATGTATTATTTGTTCTGGATGAAATTCAGACGGGGCTCGGCCG
>TARA_R110002096_G_scaffold426161_1_pt1 | contig 10865 bp, 6 predicted proteins | sample TARA_R110002096 | Tara Oceans TARA_R110002096 (sample SAMEA4397295) | marine metagenome | biome: Polar Biome; feature: [DCM] deep chlorophyll maximum layer (ENVO:01000326); material: water (ENVO:00002006), including particulate matter (ENVO:01000060) such as... | depth 35 m
GGAAGCTCGGTCGGTTCAAGGACCACCGCCAGGTGATGTACCCCCAGAAATGGCTCAATTATTGGCGTCGTTGTAATGCCTCGGAGAGGTAAAGGAAGCAAATTTAAAAATTCTATTAGAGCAGATTTAAGTAACATATCAGAATTTTCAGAAGATGATATTTTGCAATGGTTTAAAAAAATTGCACCGCAAAAGGAAGTAAGTTGAATGGCTGAAACTCGGTACACTGATCAAGCTTATGGGGAAGCTCAAGCACAAGAAGAAGCTTTAGATGCTGTTCCTATGGCAGATGTTTTGCCAAATGCTACTAACCAACCAGTTAAAGCAGGAAGCGCTGGGAATTTCCTTCGTCCATCTGAACGTCCTGTTGAATCAGTGATGCAACCAGGTGCGTTGTTAGCTAACGAAGTTAACTCGACTCCTATCTATAGTGCAAACGCTTTAAATGTTCTTTCAAATTTGTTTACGTTATCTGATTATGGCAGTACGTCTGATTCTACTCGGCAAGTAATTAGTGCCATTGAGAATTTAGCTACCTTGTCTCACAATAAAGTGGTGCCAACCTAATGGGATCTTTTAATTTATGGACTTCCCTGGGTGATGTAGGGAAAGGTGTTGGCAGGTTTGTAGCTATGCCAGCTAAAGTTGTGGGTGCAGGGGCTGAAGCTGGGTATAAAGCTTTAAATGTTTTTACAGACATTGCCCAAGAGTATATAGGTAGCGCTACTGGTCAAAGAGATTTAGGTCCTTTAGGGTTTCTTAGCGATGACGAATGGGAAGGAGGAGTTACAAACATTCTTTGGGGTAGTGTCAATGACAACATTTTAGGTGGTCCAACTGCTCAAGGAGGACTAGTTGATAAATTGATAGGGCCAGAAGGAATGGGCGGAGAATTTATTCAAGGTTTCCCTGAATGGTTTTTTCGACAGCAAATGCGAGACTCTGTTCAAAGAGCAGGTTCAGACATAGACATGGTATACAGAAAAGCTATACAAAAACCGTTAGGTTCGGCTATCACTGTAGCAAAAATGGCTGGGGTTACACCAAGTGCTAGCCCTGCAATGATGCTTGGCGATTTGCTTAAAAATCCTCAAGAATCTATGGAAGTTATTTTTGATACTTCGTCGTGGAAAACTGCGTGGGAAATAACTGAAAAAAGAACCGTCGGACAAGCTGTTATACACGGGATACTGACAGCCGACATTTTAGATCCTGAACAGATACGGGCAACAGAAGAAACTGGTTTGTTTAATCTTAGTTCAGGGATTATAGATTTAGGTTTAGTTTTTTATGCTGACCCACTTAAAGTTTTAACGCCCGTAGTTAGAACTGCTCGGTTAGCTAAAGGCACTAAAGGTGCAATGCTTCACACAATGGAACAAACTGGCAACAGGTGGAATCCAATAGGTGAAGGCGGCATGTTTGGGCCAGAAGGTGTTGTTGGTTCTCGGTACAGAATAACTCCTGAAGAGTTTGTAGAAACTCCACGAGTAAAAAAAGTGTTAGATCTTATTGATGAGCATGCAGCAGATCTAGATTTTGGGCCTGAGCATAGTATTGGTTTTAATGGGCCACAGCCGTTAACGATGGCTGAAACTTTGAGACGGATGCCTAACGCAGCAGATAATGTTTTGTCTCCTGATGCAGCTAAAGTGCAAACTCTTGCTGGCCGATTAATGAACGATAGGCGTTTAACAAGACTTGCTGGGTGGACACCTGATTTAGCGCAAGCACTAGCAATAGCCCCGGATGCTATAACACGAAAATTTGTGTTGCGTTTAGCAATGGGTGACAAAGTTGCGTTAGAAGCTGTAGAAAACGCAATGCGAACATGGACAAAATCTCAAGCGTCAGGTGACAATTTTAATAATATTAGACAGATGCAAGACGAGTTAGGGGCTGTAGTTTCAAAAAAACCTAACCCTGATTTTGAATTAAATGCGGCTATAGACGATCTTAAAAAAGAAGTAGATGAAGGTCTCCAAGCTAAAAAAAGGTTAGAGGCAGAAGAAATACGTTTTCGCGATCAACCACGTACAGACAAAGATTTTGCAAGACGAGAGGCAGACGTTGAGATAGCACGTCTTGGTGAAGAGGCAAACGTTGAAAGAGCACGTCTTATAGGAACAGACCCTAGAGAAGTTTTACTATCAGGTATAGAAGGTGCAACCCAGCGAGCAATAAGAGAGTTGATAGAGTTAAACCCTGCGAACGCTGGTTCGTTATTCCAAGTGGCTTATGCAATGGGACATAACCAAATGGGGCAATTAGCAAGAACTGCTGATGACATGCTCCGATCAAATATACCTATGTCAATAAGAGAAGCTGCTGGCGACGCTACTTTGGTAACCGCTGCAAATGATTTTGTATTAGCAGGGATATTCTCAGAAGCTTTTAGTGTTAATAGAACTTTGTTTGCTACATTATCTGATGCACCAGCTATTGCTGTCCGTCGTAGTTTAGGGCGCACAGTAATGAATGTGGTTGAACCTGTTGTCCAGTTTAAAGGCAGTACTTTACCAAGGCTTACGGGCAACCGGTCGTTTAGCCCTAGACGAGTTATTGAAGTTACGCGAGAAGCTGTCGCTGATCACATTATGGATTTCCAAAATGTTGATTCGGCATACCGTAACTGGAACGCAATGATACGGGAAGCTGCTCGTGTAGAGAACGGGGAGCTTCTTCGTTTAGCAATGAAAAAACTTAACATTGTTGGTGACGTTGACACAATGGTTGGTGCATGGCAACCTAAGTCGTTGTCACAACGCAAAAAACTATTTTATGATACTAGAAACGCTTTATCAGAATCTTATGTTGACCATTTTTCTAGCAAAATTGATCCTAAACTTTTAAAAAGAGCTGACGAAAGTAATATTGCAACTGGCGATTATATTAACCATTTGTTATTTAACATTAAAGGTTCAATTAAAAAGGCTGAAGATTTACTTAAATCTAAAGCTAACGATGGACGTAAGTATGGTACTGGCGACGGAGTAATTATTGATGGGACATCTCCTAATGGGAGCACGTATCGTCGCCATGTCCCTATTTCATCTACACAGTTGGGCGAAAGTGCTGTTATCCCTCGTTATGCGTATGTAAAAAATTTAGACGTTAAAAATCCTTTAACTTCAGGAATACGTCTTGCGAATGGTTATTTAGATTGGGCTATGAATCAATGGAAAAAAAGTGTTTTGTTGCGTCCTGGTTGGCCGCTTAGAGTTTTAACAGATGAAGAGTTGCGTGCGATTGCAACAGTCGGTTATGTAGACCAGTTAGCTAATATAGGTGTAGGTTGGTTGGATTATCGTACGGAGCTTACTAGAAGACGAGGGATTGATACTGTTACCCCAGCTATAGAAAAGATAAGAAAAAGAGTACAAAAAGAAATTGATGAGGAAACAGTAGTTGTCCCAGATGGTGTTACTAAAGCTGACCAGTTAGCTCCTAACGAGTTATTTGATTTAGCTGGTGCAGAAACAGTTAAAGAAATCTTTCGGAAAACGGCAAAAGAAGAATTAAACCAAAGCAATAAAATAAGAAAAGCTGTTTGGGGTACAGGAGGGTTTCTGTTAGCAGGCCCGTTGGGGGCATTAGCTACCGCAGGGTTGTATTCTCGGACTGCACGTAAAACTGTGCAAACTGTCGCTATTCGTGAAGCTGGCGAATATTTCGGTTTTCAAATGCGTGAAGTTAATGTGCAACAATTAAGGGGGGAAATAGAAAAGATTGCTGGAGAAGTTGAGGCGGGTCGGATGACTCCTGAATCAGGAGCAAAGCAAGTTACTGATTTGCGTTACGCTACAGAACTTCTTCAAAATCAGGTTGCTACTTTAGATGAAGTTTTAGAAATGTTGCATCCAGCGATGAGCAGCGGATATGAAGAACTGCTTACTAACTTTGATAGATCTGGTTTGCTTATGCAAGATGCTGGTTATCAAGGTTTTATGATTGGGCCGCATGGCGCTAATAATGTTTTTGGTAACGATCCGTTTGAAATAGACATGAGTCGTAAAGCGGCTTCTGCTGATGGTGGAAGACAAAGTTTAACTAATCATGCAAGCCAAGTACAAATGGACCGCTTAAGGCAAGGATACAACACAAAAGAGTATAAAACTATTGATTTTGTACACCCTGGAGAAGAAGTTGTCTTTGCTCGTAGCTGGGATGAAACAGTCAATAATCAATGGACTCCTAATACAATGCTGGCGGCAGATGAATGGGTGGGAGATTTCCAAACCTATATAAAGAATCTGTGGCGTTTGTCCGACGACGAAATGGTTGCGTGGTTAGAAGCAAAACGTAATACTGAATTTGGTAATGCTTTTGTATATCATTATCTTGATGAGGCTGGAGAAAATTCGTCAACAGGATTGCGTGAGTGGGTAGAAGCTTCTCGTCTAGAAGTAGATTCTATAATCCCTGATCTTAATAAAGGAGATTGGAAAGCTAATTTCCAAGTAAGCCGTGAAGCTAAAGAAGCTTTTGATGCGTTAAGAGAACGGGCTTTTAATGGCGAACGGTTAAGTTGGACAGATGATGTTATGCCTGAAGTGCGTCGAATACAAAAAGAAACTCAAGACGGCAACAGTTTGTTTAATGAGTCACTTAACGAGTACGAAGTAATTAAAGCGATCCGTGAAGGAACTGATACTAACTTTGGAAAAATTCATACTCATTCGGGGATGACAGAAGATTTAGCAACTGCGGCTAATCAAAATAAGTTTATGAATTTTATTGATAACTCTATGAATAAGTTGGGAACAGCATCAGTAAACCATCTTTCCCGAAATCCTCTTTGGAAAGCATTATATGCTAAAGAAGGAGCACGCCGAGTCCAGCCTTTCCGTAATGCTGATGGCAGTTACAGTATCACTCCGAGGCAACATCACGATGCGATGCAAGCTGCTAAGCGGGCATCACTTAAAGAAATGCGTGATCTTCTTTACGAACTTGGGAAAAGAACAAGGTTCCAAGAAGTAGTAGGAAACATTTCACCGTTCTTTGGGGCTTACCAAGAAGTTATAAGCAAATGGTCAGGTATCGCAGTTCGTAATCCTATATTTGTTGCACGAGGCACCCGATATTATGAGATGGCTAATGATGAAGAAGGCCGTATCCATATAGACATGACTGACTGGTTTGGTAATCCTTTCGATGACGAGTCTGAAAAAGCTCGAATTATGAATTTGGCGTTAGGAGAAGGATTGCCTGGACTAGCAGGCGGTTGGATACAACCTTTGGTAGCGAATCAAGTTGTAAAAATTAACCCTGGGTCAATAATGATTTGGAACGCTTCTCCTGGGTTAAGCCCTGGCGCTAACTATGTTATAGGTGAATTTTCAATAGAAAATCCGGCTGTTGCCGATTTGCTTGAGTTTCTTCAACCGTACGGTTCTTCAGAATCGAGCAGTACCCTTCTGCGGCTATTAGAAAATATTTACCCTACGATTATTCGGCGGTTGCCTTTACCAGGTTCGTCTAGCATGAAAAAAATGCAAGGGTTAGTAGCGCAAGATTTACTTGGGCAATACATTAGGGCCGGTAAATTTGTTGATGACGAAAATTATGATTCGATTGGGTACGAGTTTAAAGAAGAAGTAGAAAAGCGTAGCTTTAAAATTATGATGTTCCATGCTATAGCTGGGGCAACTTTACCAGCTTCTGTATCTGTACAGTCTCCTGATTACAAATTGATCGAGGAATACAAAAATTTCCAAGCGGCCTACGGTTTTGATAACGCTGTCATGTGGCTATTGAATGATCATCCAGATTATTGGAATATTGCTTCCCGTCGCACCACATTGGTAGAAGGTGTCGCTGCTTACACTAAAGAAGGCAGCGTCATGAAAGAACGGCACGAACAATTCGCTGACTCTAACCCAAGCATCAGAGATTTTGTGTTAGGTGAAGTAGGGTCACTAGACAGCATAACTACGTTTTCTAACCACGCTTACAAAGCAGCGTTAGCTCAAGGCAACATTGAACGGTTGTCTCCTACAGGAGTGCTAACAAAGACATCCACTTCTGTAGGGTGGGCCGAATATAGAGCACGTATGGCTCCTGTTAATCAACTAATAGTAAGCAAATTTCAGAGTGGTAAAACTGAGTCAATGAATTTTAGAGCTGAAGGAAACGAAGATCCTAACGCTATGCGTACTAAAATTATAACTGAGTTAAGAGGGAAGTACCCGTACTGGTATAACGACTTTGAAAGTTCGCAAGGGTCAACGGTTAGGCGAAAGGTCGTGGCTTCTTTCACTACCATGGTGAATGAGCATTCGAAAGAGTTTAAGTATCGTCCTGAGCTAAAACATATCCGAGATTATTTAGCAGAACGTTGGAATATACAAACCCAACTTGAAGAGCGACCTGACACAGGTTTGCGTAATGATGGCAACGAAGATTTGTTTAATAAATGGTTGGGTTTACATCAAGAGTGGGCTACTAACGCAACGTTTGGGCCAATTCTGGAACGCTATTTTAGCGACGATTTTATTACCAATAACACTTTTGCTCAGACAGCTCCTAAAGGCTTAGGTTAAAAAATGGAAACAATAACAGCAGAAGAATTAGAAACAGCTTCTTCCGACGAACTTGAAAAATACCGTAACGCATATATATCTGCTCAGAGGGTGGAAGAAGGCACAGAGGCTTACGATGAAGTATTAGCAAGATGGGCTAGTTTAGCTGAGGCTGAAAACTGGGGAGGGTTAGAAGCGCTTTTTGCAGAAGGACTTGCAACAAGTAGTGGTGGCGCTATTGATCAAAAGCTTTTAGAAGATAGCAAGACAGTAGCGGGAAGCGTTCAATCTACTACAGATAACACGGATTTTGTTCTTGGATATGAATCTCAGTTATCACCATTAGAGTCTGCGACAAGACAACTAGATTCTGCTACAAGAACACGACCTTCTCCAATTACGGGAGATTATAAAGTATCTGATTATAAAGACTGGTTGCAAAACATTTCAGTCGGGGACAAAGACCGGTTGTCTCAAGCTTTGTATGTGCAAGGCTATTACAACTCTATGAACATACAGAGCATAGAAGATATTTCTGACCCAACATATTTTTCTAATGCTATCCAAGGAGCGTTACGAGACGCTGTAACATCTGCGGAAACGTTAGGTCAAGATGTAGGAATGTCTGCTGTTCCTACATTAGAAGAAGGCGGCAGATTCGCTGATTTCATGGAAGAAGAATTTGAAGAAGCTTCACGCATTTTTTTGAGAGACAGTGGGCCTAGCTATTATCCCACTTCTTATTTACAAACAACTGGTGAAGAAATAGCAAGGTCAGTTCTGGGTAGAACTTTTACTACAAAAGAACAACAACAATATGTAGCAATGGCTAACAAACTATTAGATGACCAAAACAGTCCAGCTCGTTTACGCAATGAACAAATGGGAGGCGCAATTCTTGATTCGGCGGGGCAGCAATTTGCTGCAATGATGGATCCTGAAGCGGCCCAAGCAAGACAGGTTAGTAATTTGATGCCTACTCTAGACAAATTGTTAGGACTATAAGATGGCTATGGTTAAAGAAACTAAAGGAACAATGTCTTATGAAGATCGTCGTAAGTTTGCTGTTGGCGTTCTTAAAGGTTTAGATGCTCCTGTGACAGGTGGCAACGTGTTGACGTTGCTAGGGTGGATGTCAAGAGAAAATACGCGTGCAAAATTTAACCCTTTGGCGACCACATATGATTCTGATGGTTGGACAACTTTTAATTACAAAGACAACCAACCTCACGTTAAGAACTATCCTTCCTTTAAAGAAGGTGTTCGTTCCACTGTTCTTAGCATTCTAGGGATGAGTAAAGGGACACTAGGGGTACACGATTATTCGTCTGTTGTTGAAGAATTCAGATCTGGTACTAACCCTACCCAATTTATGGATAACGAAGAAGTTATTTTGGATCTTCGTAAGTGGGGATCATTTAAAAACGGAGACAATTTTGGTGCGGAAAGAACTTGGGGATACACCCTTGATGAGTTAGAATCTTTTCCTCTAGATGAGTTAGCAGCTTTGAATACAGAGATACTTCGTCCTACTAATGGTTATGAGTTTCCTGATCCAACAAGTAGTGAAGATGGTGTGTTTGATGAGATGTCAGGTAGTTTAGATGAAAGTACTTTAGATGAAAGTCTAACTCCTGAAGCCCAGATAGCTGCGTTGCAACAAAAAATGCTTGACCTTGAGACAGAGGCAAATACGCTTAGAGAAAAACGAAGTGACTTTATTGAAGTAGGAATCCCCCCCGCTGCCGGGGAAGAAGTAAATGAAATAGACTCCGAAGGTCTTGGAACCGAAGGAACCGAAGATTCTGGTGTTTTGGATGGCTTTCTCCCTATTGATCTTCCAAAGATACCTGCGGTGATGACTGATGAGATGGTTAATTCTTTATATGAAATGTATGGAAACGCCGACTATTTTTTAGGCCGAGAAGATATGCGTATCTTTGTAGGGCTTGATGGTAAAGATATTCCTAAAGGTGAGAGAAGAGTTGTAGGAGGTCAAACTATAACTCTTTTCCCAGGGATGAATGCTTTATTGTATGCAAGTGCGATGGGGTACACTGAGGAAAGCCAACTCAATAATGTTTTAGAAAAAACTGAGTGGTGGAAAACTCGTAGACCTATAGAACGAACGTTTGATACTCAATGGCACGGTTTAGGTGGAGATGGCTGGAAAGACGGTGACGAATGGTCCATAGACCAGAACGATTTTTTGGATGAAGAATCTAAAGTTTTAATAGATATGGCCGAAGATTTAGGGTTAGACATTAATCTCCCTAATATTAAAAAAATGTTGAAAGATTTGACTTACCGGTCTAAACGTTTAGGCATGAGTGAAAGAGAAAAAAAAGAAGAGTTCATGGAAATTGTGAAGTTAGGAACAGATCCTGACAGAACACCTGGGTTGCTTGAAGGTTTTGAACAAGAAGTTACAGCAGCAGGCAATACGTGGATGGTTGATGTAAGCGAAGAAGAAAAATTAAACTTAGCGAAGAAACGTTATTATGGTGACATTACTGCTGACGCAGTTAATGACATTCTTAGAGAACAATCTCGTAACATGTACCCAAGTTTGTCTTCTTTAATAGACCAAGGTTACAGTCCTGAAGCTTACTTTGAAAGCTACAAAACTAAAGGCCAAAATATTTTAGAACGGACTTTAGATTTTATGGGGAAAGATAACAACATGTTTTTGAAGATTGCGGGTGATGGTCCTGTTGGAACGACAGGTTTAGAATCTCCTATGTCGTTAGCTAGCGCCGGAGATTTTTTTAGAAGCCAAAATGAATGGCGTTATACAAATAATGCTAACGATGTTGCTTACGATTACGCAGATGAAATTATAACAATGTTTGGTGGTTTGGGTGGGCAAGCTAGAACTAGCGGTACTTCTTCTGCTTACAACGTATAACGGTTAGTTTGATACAACTTAGGAGCGAAACGTAATGGCAGAAAGACGAACTAAACAAAACAAACTTGTTGACCCAGTTTACAATAATTATTGGGAAGGTGGTATCGAGTATGTAGAGACTGAACCAGGCGCAGATACGTTTATGCCAAGTGGTAGACGTGTGCAAGTAGACCCTCGTACGAGAAAGCCTATACTTGTAAACGGTAAGCAAGTAGAGTTAGAGACAATAGCTCCTGGTTGGAATGATGACCCAGAGCAAGTAGCTGCTGCTGCGGCAGCTCAAGCAGAGTTTGAGACGGATTATCAAGGCGATCCAAGCATGATTCCGAGCGGTGAACGTGCTGATGGTAGTTTTCAGCCTGGAGTTTTTACCGAAAACCCTGATTTTTATGTTAAACCAGTCAAACCTGCTGACGCTGACACCGCTGCCGATGACGCAAATGGAAACTCTAAATACACTACTAGCGTTGATGAACAAAGCAACACTGTATGGACTGTTAACCCAAGTTATGATCCAACTAAAAAGCTTACGACTTTACCTAAAGACGCAAAAGAGGCAACAGACGCTGCGGCTACTGCGATCTCAGATCTTAATGATGCCTTTGCTGTAGTAGATGATTTAGTAGCTGCTTACGGTTTAGATGCAGAAATCGCTACCTTTATTAAAAGCGAAATGGGCACTGCACAATCTCGTACTTCTATCGCTATGAAAATTAGGGAACAGCCTGCTTACAAAACTCGGTTCCCAGCTATGGCGACACGCATTGCAGCTAAGTTACCTGCCCTTACCGAATTCCAATACATGCAATTAGAAAGAGATTACAGAACAGCTATGCAGGCTGCCAATTTACCTGCAACGTTTAGTGATAAACCTGACGATTTCGCAGCACTTATTGCGGGTGACGTGTCGGTAGCTGAACTTCAGTCACGGGTAGGTTTAGCTGAAAGCGCTCTTGCGACAGCGAACCAAGACACTGTATCCCAACTTAAAACTTTGTACGATATTCCTCAAGGGTCGTTAACAGCTTACTTCCTTGACCCTGGAGCAGCTAAAAACATTTTTGAGCAGAATCGTAGATTTGAAGCTGCTGGACTTTCGGCAACGGCGATGAACGCTGGAGGTTTGGGTACAGGTTTGATGAGAGGTACCGCTGAACAATTACAAAATGAAGACATAGCTCAGGCGGCATTAGGACAAGCTATTGATAGTCGTAAAGGTTTGACTGGTGAATTGTTAGGTTCGGCAGCTTTATCTTTGGATGAAATAGCTCTTGGCGAGTTTAACATGGACGCTGAGACTAGCACTAAGGTGCGTCGGCAAGTAGAAACTCGAACAGCGGGTTCGAGAGGACGTTCTGGAGCTTTGTTTACAGGAGAAGGCGTAACTAGTTTAGGTGAAGCAACATAGCACTTGCATTTAGCAGTAAATATCT
>TARA_R110002096_G_scaffold362410_4_pt1 | contig 10864 bp, 12 predicted proteins | sample TARA_R110002096 | Tara Oceans TARA_R110002096 (sample SAMEA4397295) | marine metagenome | biome: Polar Biome; feature: [DCM] deep chlorophyll maximum layer (ENVO:01000326); material: water (ENVO:00002006), including particulate matter (ENVO:01000060) such as... | depth 35 m
GCACCAATCCCAATCGACCTGAATGCGCCTGGTGACAGGCAACGCGAGCTTTTCTCTGTTGAAGAAGTTCTCGCGCAATCCAACGGTCCCGTTTCCGGATGAGTTTCGACAATGATTAAACACCTCCTTTGAAGATTGCAGGTAATCTGCAGTGATCGAAAAATGAGCACTAAACGATAGTCGCTATTCGGACACTCGACGATTGAATCGCAGGTCAAAGCCCGCGAGGATGGACGCCCCGAATGGATTGCCCTTTGCTTGAAGATGGACCGCGGCTTTCGCCGATGCATCGGTTACACGGTCCGACGATGCCTTGGTTGCCACTTTGCCGTAGTGGCCACGGATAAAATCGGTAATGCCGCTGAGTTTATGCACGCGCGAAGGCGGCGTCCGGATTAATCAATTCATCGGCGTGCGCGGTTCCACCGTAATTCGCGCGGCATTCGTGCGGAGCCCGAGAAATGGCCCGGGAAATAAGGCCCGGAGCGCCGAATTTGTCCGCGTCACTACCGCGCTTCGCTTGCGTAGTGACACGGACGACACCGAACCGTTCGCGCAATCCTTGCGTCCATCCTCACGCTTTTTGGCACGGCAGAGGCGGGCCCGATTCCCCAGCCGGAGCGGCATACTGGTACTGGTATTGCCCTTCCCTGCGCACCTCCGGCCGCATTGATGGCGTGGCGCGCATCCAGGAAGTTGCCGCCATGCGCGAACGGTCCCGACCTTGGGCCGGAACCCTGTCCGAGATTCGCCAGGGTGGTGCGACGCCGCCCGTAATCTTGAATATTAAATTTCTTTCGCAACTAACTGTTCGATTGTTTGGCGGTAGAATCGGGCCGGAGTGGATACTCGGCAGGTGCCTATTTTTTGTTCGCTTGGTGACCGGGTCACCAGCCTATTGAGATGAAGAAACGCCCGTAAGTCATTGACCTGCGCGTTGCCGCGGCTCGATGAAGTGTCGATATTCGACAGCTGGTCACTTTTTGACCGCTTGGTCGGGGGGTGACCAACCTATTGAGATGAAGAAACGTCGGTAAGTCATTGACCAGCACATCGCCGCAGACCAGTGAAGTGTCGATATTCGACATTTGGTCACTTTTTGACCGCTTGGAAACGGGGTTTCCAACCTATTAGCGTGAGGAAACACCCGCAACGCATTGTTATCCCCTACTCGCCCGAACCGTTACGGCCTACCGGGCGGTCGAATGCCTTAGCGGGAGAATGCCGGTGCTCGCGTGTCGGGAACGCTGCCAAGGTTTGAACAGTCGCGACATCGACCGTTACTGCCCGGGGTCCGAGTCTTTCGAACGTTGCTGCATCCGCAGTAATTTCTTCACCAATGGGTTGTCCTGGTCCACCGACTCGACCCGCAGTCCGCCGCCCTGGTCGCATCGGGTTAGCGCTGCATCGACCTCGGCTTTACGGCGTCGTTGATGTGCTACCGTCAGTGCGCCCTCCGGAGTATACGTGCCGGCGCGTGCGCGTTTGGCCAATCCTCTCAGGTAGGCGAGCGGCGTGGTTTTGATGACGCCCTTTTTCATACTCGCAGCAAGTTCATCGAGTAATTGCTGAGCGAGATCCTCGTTCAGCCCCGCGAGCTTCAACCGGGCTTCATCACATTCTGCGCTAGACAACCCGCGCGGAAATTCCAAGACTAATAAATTACCACCACCACCCGCCGACGGGTTTTGCCGTTTCGCTTCGGTGCTGTGGCTCAGTAGTGGTGGTGATTCATTTTGGGTTCCAGTGGTGGTTCTAGGGGTGACACCCGTGTCAGGGGCCCCCTGACATGGGTGTCCGGGGGGCCTGTCACCGCTGTCAGGGGTGGGTGACAATTTGTCACCCCCTCCGAGTTGCAGGCGATAGCGATTTGACGAATTCGACCCGTCATTGCGGTAACGCGGCTCGGACACCAATAAGCCATTTTCGACGAGTGACTGAAGACCGCGCCGAACAGTGCGTGTCGAGACATTGCATTTTTTCGCTATCGTCGTAACGCTGGGCCAGCAGACCCCGTCGTCGTCCGCCGCGTCGGATAACGCCATCAAGATCAATTTCAGGTTAGGCGAAAGCCGTTGCTGCCACGCCCAGTTCATCGCGACGATGCTCACCGACGGCGGGCTCGTGCCTCCGCTTTCGTGGGACGCCCAGGTCGTCGCGGTTTCGCGTCGTCAAGGGAAAGATCATTCTCGCCAACCGTAAACTGACGCAACCAGTCGTGCACTTCACGGCATGGCCACAATCGGCTTCGACAGCCCGGCGGTTGAATACGCGGCGGCAATGGATTGCCAGCGCAGAGTTTATTGCGCAATCGTCCGAGAGAGATCCCGAGTAATCCGGCGATCTCGTCATCTGAGTAGTACTTTCCGTCCGTCATAGAATAATCCGCACTGACCTTAGGTCTCCTCTGCATATCATCCGATTTCGTCGGAGGTGTATTCGGACGCAAAATAGTCATCAGGGATAGAGAAAATCAAATCTGGTATCGTCGTAATTTTTATGGGCGGAACAAAATCTGGCGAGCGCGCACGGTTATGGCCAAAAGCGGATCGCGGGTAAATGCCAATGCCCGCGAAAAACTGACAACTAAGCCGAGACGGAATATCCTAATAAGGGAACGAATCCACGCTACTCGCAGCGAAAAATTACGACATCAATCAGACACGCGGATAACTTGGGTTCTCATAGATACGACCCCATAACGGCAAAATTGTCGAATTCACACCGAACACTGAAATCGCCTCGAACGGTTGCTGCTCCGCCGTCACGCCGGTATGTCCTATCGGCAGGGCCATCGTTATTTTCGATGCGATGTGTGTATTTTGCGCTACTAATGCTCAATTTATTTCACGGTGGAACCGGGCCCGGCATTTTCGCCTAGCGTCAATGCAAGATGCTGCCGGAGCGGAACACTACCAAAGATGGAGATTGATCCAGCGATTCCCGAAACGATGATCATCATATGTGGCGACTCGAACATTCGCGACAGCGATGCGGTTCCCGCCGTCTACAATGTGTTCGATTAGCCGCGGCGTGCGATGACGGTAATTCAATTGATACCGCGCACTATTCGCGATCCGAGCTATCGCTAAATAGCGCGCAACCGCTACTGCATTTTCGAACGGCGAGAGACATGCTGGGCGCCAACCACGGCACAGAAACATCGAGTGCTGTGATCCGGGTCTTCATTATCGCTGGATATGGCGGTTTTGGAACGAGACTGGCGAGAAAGGCCTGGACCACGCTTGTCGGAGGGTGGCACGCAGAACAGGCACAGGTATTTTGTACGACCTTGCCGGATACGATAGCGCTGCGAGCGGATCGCAATGAGGATATCGGCACTGTATTGTCGGACGCCCAAACCGATCGGCTTATCGATGCCGCAAGGCCTTTTCAAGGCAGCCGTGACCACGTTGCCGAAGCGCGCACAAACAACAACATCGCCGAGGAATACGTGAAAGCAGCGAAATCCGTATCCGGTTTAGTTCGTCCGCGATTACGCCGCAACGGATTTCATACGTTCGAGGACTACACTGCGAAGAAGCTCACCTTTAAGGAGCCGCGGCTCAGTGCTGTGGGTCGCAGGCGACTAGATCCACCGTGGGTTTCTGAAGATATAAGCGATCGAAGAACGTTCGCCTCGCTTTGCCGACCAATTGATCTGAGGGGCGAAGGATGACTTGCCTTATTGAATTCCCCGCGAAGTGGATATCGTCGCGCCATTTCGAAGAGACGCTGACCCAGGCCGGCGATCCACTAATGGGCCCGGACATGGACGTACGCGTCAATGTTCCGATTGATTGCCGAGTCATGGTCGACGCTGGTGTGCGGTTATTGTCGTACCTGAATGTATTGGTTCATATCGGTAAGACAGCGACGTTGGCGTTTGAGGAAGGCGAAAGTGGCGCGATGGGCTACCTCGATCGAATGGGATTTTTTGAATGCTTGAATACTCGCGTAACGGTGTTGCCAGCACGGCCATTACTCTCACGATCGCAGCTTTATCGCGGTACAAATACGCTGTTGGTGGAGTTCGCCAGAATCCCACCAGATGCCCGTGTTGCTGAATTGCCGCGCCGACTTGTTAGCTCGCTGCTGAACAAAGTCGATGCGGAGAAGGCGAAGCGTGTTCTGGAGCGCCCCGTATTCACGATGCTGAGTGAGCTCATCGAGAACATATATGAGCACAGCAACACCGAGCTCGATGGCTTTGCGGTGTCGCAGTACTATGGTGGTCGGCGCAACGAGGTCTTTATCGCTGTATCCGATAGCGGTGAGGGGCCAATGGAACGCTTGCGCCCGGCGCTGCCAGAGTTTTATCCTGACCTAGTTGGCGCATCGGAATCCGAATTGTTGGTCGCAATGTTCACACAAGGCGTTTCACGCCTCGGTCAGAAGAAGGGAAGTGGGCTGAAATCCGCGGGCTACCATGCGCTGAAATTCAATTCCTCCCTCGATGTCCGCATTCCAACAACCTACATTCAGCTCCGTCCGGCCCAAGATGGTCAGTACAAAGCGAAAGGCTATATATCGTCCGGGCTGCCGGTTGTCTGGGGAACGCACATCTCGTTTAACTTCAAGCTTGACGCCTTGACGTGATTCTGGTTCAATCAAAGCCGTGAAGCAGACGGCACACACACTGCGGCTTCGCGACTACATGGCGTCTGACGATGGCTGGGGAAACAAGCCCGGTGTGCTTGTTAACCAAAAGCTCGTACGTATGGTCGAGGAGATGCCGCAAGTAGCTACGTTTCGAGTTTCCCTTGAGGGGGTTCGATGCGTCGATGTGTCGTTTGCTCGCGAAAGCGTCATCAATCTCGCGAAACGGTACAGGGGAGACAAAGGTTTTTGCTTGGTGGATATCGAAGCGACCGATGACATTGAGGTGGAAGACATATTGGATAACTGGCGTCTGGCGGCGATCGATCAGCAACAGCCGATGACCGTCTGGACAGACGACGGACCGCGAATTATCGGACCGCAACCGACAGAACCGACGCAACAGTTGTTGTCGTTGGTACTTAAGCGAAAAGATTTGGGGACACCCGAAGCGGCGAAGACTTTGAAAAAGGAGTTGAACAACGTGAGCACCCGACTAAAAAACCTGACGGACCGCGGATTCATCCTAAGGCAGGAAATACCTGCGCAGAGCGGCGGGGTTGAATTTCGTTACCGAGCCATCGGTTGAGTTTTTTTTGGAATCTGCTTCACTAATCGAAATGAAGGAGAATTGAATGCCTAGAGAAACAACACTTCGTCCGGGTAATGTCGCCACGCGCTCCGGCCAATACCAGCACGCCCCTCGCGGTGGCCGCGGGAAAGAGGTCACGGTGACGCGGGGTGAACCGCTGCCCCCGACCCCGAAGCCTGGCATGTCGTACACGCTCGTTGACCCGACGAAGAACAAATCCGGTCGAGGTGGCTAACCGATGTCACTCGAACACGTCGCCCACAAGGACATCAAGCAGTTCGCCATCGATCGGGTTAATCTCCCGGCTGACAAAGCGAGCGTTTACCGCGCGCAGGTTCGCCGTGTGCGCGAATTACTCGAAAAACATGTAGCCGATCACCCGGAATTCGTGCTCAAAAAGATGCAGCTGTCAGGCAGCCTGGCGAAAGGTACCGCGCTGCGCAGCTTGAATGATATCGACGTTGCTCTGTATCTCAGCGGGGATGACGCCCCGCACAAAGTTTCTGAACTGCTGGAATACATTGCACAGAATCTTCGCAAAATTCCGAACCTAAACTACGATCAGGTTAACCCGCAAACCTACTCGGTCTGTGTGTCTTTCAAAGGAACCGGTCTCGACGTCGACATCGTGCCGATTCTGTACTACGGCGATCCCGATTGGCGGGGTGACCTGATTTCGCAAGACGACGGTAGTCGGCTGATGACCAGCATTCCAATGCACCTCGATTTTGCGAAGAAACGAAAGGTGGCACAGCCAACGAACTTTGCGCAGGTTGCCCGACTGGTGAAGTACTGGGCCAGCATTCAAAAAGACGAAATTTCTGGTTTCCGTTTCAAATCGTTCATGATCGAGATGATTCTCGCGCACCTTTGCGACAACGGCGTTGATTTCTCCGACTACCCGGACGTGCTGTCAGAGTTTTTCAACTACCTGGCTACGACTGAATTGCGTCGAACGATCGCATTTACTGACAACTATTCGGCGAGCGCAATCGACATTCAGAACGACAGGGTCCGGATTGTCGATCCCGTTAACCCCGCAAACAACGTCGGCCGCCTCTACGATGACCACGAGGTCGGTCTGATCGTTGATGCGGCGTATGAGGCGGGTGACGCCATTGATTACGCACTTCGTGCGACAACGAAAGGCGAGACGATTGCCGCCTGGCAACGCGTTTTTGGATCCACGTTTTCGGTGAGCTGATATGGGAACTTTTGCAACTACAACATCGACGGCATTTACGTACACGCATGCTCGCCGAATTGCATCGAAGGTTGCGGCGGACCTCATGCGATACCACCGCTTCTACGGGAGCCCATCGCAATCGCGTATCGACCAGTTCGAGGAGGAACTTGTTGAACTCCTACGGTACAACGCTATTGACGAAGTGACATACGGTTTCCGGAAAGGTAATCAGTGGATCACTGCCGTGAAATACAAGGCTGTCGATGGCGAGCTGCTTGCCGATGATGTCCCCGGAGCGCTACGTGTAGTGGATCTCGAAGGCGCATCGTTTGGAAGTTTTTTGAGCTACAGTATGGCTTGGTACCTGATGTCGGCAGAGAATCAGAAAAAGATCAAGGCAGCGCTACCGTTTGAACGCGGCGTCGATGACGAACCGTCGGTCAAAAGCGGCTTCTGGGTGGATGATCTCTCGTACTCAGCCGGTGGCCGTGGGTTGCGACGCTCAAAGATTCAGCGTTACTGAGCATGGACATCGAACTCGATCATCTTTTCGGTCCGCGTCTTGAGTTTCCCGACTTCGATGCAGCCGAGCGCCTAGAGCAACTCGTTGGGCTCGACGAGCACCAAATCGCGCTCGCTAAGTTTTTGGGCGTCGCAATAAATCCTGGCGGCTTGAAGCAGTGGATCGACAAGCACCATGGCGGCGCGGACGCAATGCTTTCTTCGCTGCTTCGTCGACCGCCGTTGGCCGTGTTAGCCGGTGATGTCGGTTCGGGAAAGACGGTCCTTGCCGAAACCATCGGTGACAAGATCGCCCGGACCGAAGGCATCAAACTCATTTTGTATCCGCTTAGCCTGTCCACTCGAGGGCAGGGCCGTGTAGGCGAAATGACGCATTTACTTTCGGAAGCCTTCAATCATATTTATCTCGAAGCCCGAAAGCGCCGCCGCGACGACGGTAAACCGGGTGCCGGCGTACTGATGCTCATTGACGAGGCCGATGCCCTAGCGCAATCGCGCGAAGAAAGTCAGATGCACCACGAAGACCGCGCCGGTGTTAACGCGTTCATTCGCGGTATCGATCGATTGGCTGAACCGAATCTGCCAGCGGCCGCAATTATGTGCACCAACCGTCCTAGCGCACTGGATCCTGCTATTCGCCGTCGCGCCGGCGAGTTGCTAACGTTTTCGAGACCCGACGACGAGCAGCGCCGTGCGTTGTTGGAGCCGTTGCTCGCTAACGTTGGTCTGAAGGCATCGACGATCACCGATGTTATTAATGCCACCGGCGCGAGGAGCGGGAGAGACTACGGGTGTACGTACTCTGACCTGGTGCAGAGACTAATTCCTGAAATCGCCCTGCGCGCCTATCCGGATCGCGCCATCAGTGCTGATGACGCGGTCGCGGTGGCAACCGACCTTGCTCCTACGCCGCCTTTCACCGACAGAGGAACAGAAATGTGAGTCGCGCAAACGTCGCTCGGCACGGCGGAGACCAATACCAGGCCTGTTGGTTTTGGCTAAACGCTGCGAAGCTTCTTGATTCCAAGTCAGCAGTCTGCCGCGTAGCGTGGGAGCAGGGACCGAAAAGCGTTGATGATGTTGTCATCGACTATGATCCACCCCGTCAGAGATTCAATGGGCGATTCGAACGAGAGTATGTACAGTGCAAATGGCATGTTCGGCCGGGTTTGTACGGCTACGAGGATCTTAAAGATCCAGAGTTTATAGGCGGAACCTCAAATTCTTGGCTGCAACGGGCATATGATGCCTACATCGAGACGGGTAATTTGTCGGCTCGATTTGAGCTAAAGACCAATTGGCATATAGACAACAACAACCCTTTGGGAAAACTTTACCGCGGTGAGCACGGTGGTATCAATGTGGACAAACTCTTTGATGGGACAACGGCCCGAAGCGAGAACGGCGCGGTCAGAGCATGCTGGTGCGACCATCTTTGCATAACGGAAGAAGAGTTGCGGGCGTTCGTCTCCTGCTTGGGCTTCATGAATATTGCCAATACCTTGGACTCCTTGAACGAGCAATTGAATGACCGACTGACTTACGCGGGCATGAAGCCAGCACCAATAAGTCAATCGTCATCCATTTATAACGATCTGATTATTAAAATGCACCAGCAGGGCGAGGTGTCGTTTGATGAAATGAGTTTTAGGGCTATGTGCGACCGTGAAGGTCTGTGGGCAGTCGGTGAGACGAAAGTTCGACCCTATACAATCGGCATTAGATCATTCATGCATCGAATCGACTCGCTTGAAGATCGGTGCGATGACCTGCTCGACTTGGTGCCTCACTTCGATGATCGCTTCCTGAAAGCCGGTCGTCGTTGGAATGGCGATGTCGATACTGAATTGGATGCATTTTTGACAGCAGCCGCATCGGATCACGAATCACTGCACCTGATTCTGGATGCGCACGCATCAATTGCGACGGCAGCCGGTCGAGTACTCGATGTGAAATGCGGCCGAAAGTTATGCGTTGAACAGCGAGTACCAAATGCCGGCCGTCAGGTTTGGACGACTGACGCCGGCAACGCCGGTGCACCATTCGTCATTTCAACAGATGAGATCCCCGATGCCGATATCGTTGTCGCTCTGAGCGTCACGCACGACGTGAAGCTGGGTGTGGACGCGTACTGTGCAGCCAATCTCTCGAACTGCGCTCGCATTGATGCTCGCCCCGCAGGTGAACCGGGCGGCAACAGCATCAATAGCGGTTCGCATGCTTGGCAGATCATCTCACAACTAGTTGAGGAGATTCGTACTCTACCGGGTGTACCCGGACGACCGATCCATCTGTTTTCTGCCGCGCCGAATGCAATGCTTTTGTTTCTTGGACAACAACTGGGTCTGGGTCAGATAACTGTGTACGAATGGGACTTTGAAGGCAGTCACGGAGGCGGCTACCAGCCAGGACTTACGTTGCGGTAGTTTTGATGTTCGACGCTACCAATAGGCCGGTCGTCCGGCGCCGAGGTCGCGTGCATGATCGTTTGCAACACTTTGGCGGAGAGCCAGAGGTCTCTCGGCAGGGTCTTGGACTGATCGGTCACACGTATGTCCTTGGGAACTTTACCTTTTAGACCAACGATCATTTGAAGCTATTACACTGTCCGTAATACTGAAATATCCTCTGTCAAGCCTTTACAAGCGAAAAAATTAGCGGTGTCCGCGACAGCGCATCGCGCAGGCCCCGAGCTTTTTGAGAGCGACGAAACGGGTGTCACAATTTTGTCACAGCACGAACGAAATTCAGCGTGATCTTGCGTTACCCGAAAACGTACTATGTGATTGTTAATCCTCATGTTAATCTCTAAACACTTGAAACAGAACAAGTGTTTTAACGCGTTCACACGGCAGGGGTCACTGGTTCGATCCCAGTATCGCCCACCAATTAAATCAATGCGTTAGCCTCCTTTTCGCATTGTTCCAAATCACCAACGTAACCAGATCGTGACTCAGCGTCCAAGACTGAGACCGCCGCCCGCACGGTTTCTGGTGCCAAATGGGCGTACCGCATGGTCACGCGGATGTCGGCGTGCCGAAGTAGCTCAGCGACCGCCCTTATTGGTACCCCGGATTGGACAAGCCACGCCGCGCAGCAATGGCGTAGATCGTGGATCCGAAAATCCTCGATCCCTGCCTTCAAACACGCCGTCGCGAACGACCGCTTCACCGAAGCGATCCGCTCACCATCCTTGTGCGCGAAGACCCACGAGGTCGTCGAGCAGCCCTATCACCCCGTCTATCAGCGAGTTATGGGAGAGCAATTCAATGCGTTGCCGACCGTTGTACGTTCAATTCATAACGTGGTCGGTGACGATGGTGCCACCGGGCGGGCGGTGGTGGTCAGGGGGCAAACATGGGCTGCGAAGCTTATTTGCAACATTATGAGATTCCCGCCTGAAGGCGAGAGCGAATCGCACGTTGCCTTTAGTGAGAACGACGGCATTGAACGATGGGAGCGCGACTTCGGCGGCAATTGCTTTTCGAGCGAATTACGGCAAGTCGGCACATTGCTCGAGGAGCGTTTCGGTCCGTTGCGATTCTATTTCGACCTGCGTTCCACCGATGTCGGCCTGGAGATGGTTATGCGAAAGTGGTCGCCTTTCAGTATACCGTTACCCTTGGCAATTGCGCCGCGGAGTCGGGCAGTTGAGTCTGCCAGCGGCAATAAATTTGAATTTGACGTTTCGATCGCCCTGCCCCTGATCGGCACACTCGTGCGTTACAAAGGAGACTTGGAGAAACCGAAATAATGGATATATCGAGGAGGCAGCGATGATTGAGAGTGCTTCCTCGATACGAATCAAGCTCAAACCAATAGTTTGTGTGAATGAGGTAAGACTCCATGGAGAAATCTGGCACCGTCGCTAAACGCAATTAGGCCCCAGCGACGGTTCGCCAATGCCGACCGCCGGGCAAGCGCCGCATGATGACCCCAACGTCGATACGCAAGCTTATCGGCTC
>TARA_R110002096_G_scaffold81221_7_pt1 | contig 10861 bp, 8 predicted proteins | sample TARA_R110002096 | Tara Oceans TARA_R110002096 (sample SAMEA4397295) | marine metagenome | biome: Polar Biome; feature: [DCM] deep chlorophyll maximum layer (ENVO:01000326); material: water (ENVO:00002006), including particulate matter (ENVO:01000060) such as... | depth 35 m
CAAGATCTGGTCGGGCGACTGGTTGAAGGAACGCGCCGACACTTACGGCAAGGACAAGGCAGGGCTGGAAGAACACTACCGCGAGCGGTCCTTGCTGAAACGCTCTGTCCTGCCCGAGGATATCGCCGAGGCCGCCTATTTCCTCGCCTCCGAGGCCTCGTCCAAATCGACCGGCAACATCATCAACGTCGATGCCGGCAATGTTCAGTCGTTCACACGCTAGGGGGCGGCCATGATCAAACGCGATACAATCGACCAATCGAATGAGTCCCGCCGCGCGACGCTGCGCGCCGAGTATGACGCCCTCGGCGCGCATCTCGCGCACCGGGGCATCGGCATTGACGCGGTCAAGGCAAAGGTTTCACGCTATGGCGTCGCCGTGCCTAGCTGGGGCGTCGGCACCGGTGGCACCCGTTTTGCCCGCTTTCCGGGCGACGGAGAGCCGCGCCATATTTTTGACAAGCTGGACGATTGCGGCGTGATCCAGGCGCTGACCCGTGCCACGCCCTCGGTCTCGCTGCACATTCCGTGGGACCGCGCCGCCCCCGCCGACCTGCTGGCCAAGGCCGAAGAAGTCGGGCTGACGTTCGACGCGATGAACTCCAACACCTTCCAGGATCAGCCGGGTCAGGCGCACAGTTACAAATTCGGCTCCCTGTCGCACAGCGATGCCGCGACGCGGGCCCAGGCGGTAGAGCATAACCTTGCGTGCATCGAACTGGGCGCGGCCATCGGGTCCAAGGCGCTGACCGTCTGGGTCGGCGACGGCTCCAACTTCCCCGGTCAAAGCCATTTCACCCGCCAGCTCGACCGTTATCTCGACAGCGCCAAGGCGATCTATGCCGGCCTGCCTGATGACTGGCGGCTGCTGACCGAGCACAAGATGTACGAGCCCGCGTTCTATTCGACGGTGGTGCAGGACTGGGGCAGCAACTATCTGATCGCCAAGGAACTGGGGGACAAGGCCTTGTGCCTGGTTGATCTGGGACATCACGCGCCGAACGTGAACATTGAAATGATCGTGGCGCGGCTGATCCGTTTCGGCAAACTGGGCGGCTTTCACTTCAACGACAGCAAATACGGCGATGATGACCTCGATACCGGCTCTGTCGCCCCCTACCGCCTGTTTCTGGTGTTCAACGAGTTGGTCGATGCCGAACAGACCCCGGGCTTTGACCCGATGCACATGCTGGACCAAAGCCACAATGTCACCGACCCGATCGAAAGCTTGATGACCTCGGCGATGGAGGTGCAGCGCGCCTATGCCCAGGCGTTGCTGATCGACCGCGCAGCACTGGCGGGATTTCAGGACGACAATGATGCGTTGATGGCAAGTGAGACGCTGAAGGTCGGGTTCCGCACCGATGTCGGGCCGATCCTCGCGATGGCGCGGCTGGAAAACGGCGGCGCGATCGATCCGGTGGCGGCGTATCGCCTTTCAGGCTATCGCGCGGCGGTGTCGGCGGTACGGCCCGCAGTAACCGGGGCGGGCGGCGGCATCGTCTAGCCCGCCGCCCTGCGCGTTGGTACGGCCCCCTGTGGGGCTGCGCCCTTTCAATCCGCACTCGGGCCACAGCGGGCCGCCGTCAGACCGCAGCTTTCAACACCTGCCCCAGGCGCTTGATGCCTTCGGTGATCGTCGCCTCGTCGGTGCGCGAAAAGCTGAGGCGGATGGTGTTGCGCCCCGAGCCATCGGCAAAAAAGGCAGCACCGGGCACAAAGGCCACGCGCTGCGTTTTCAGCGACAATGCCAGCAGGTCCGCACCGTCCAGCCCCACCGGCAGGGTCAGCCAGACGAACATGCCACCTTCGGGCCGCGTCCATTCCACGGCACCGGGCATATGGGCCGCCAGCGCCGCCAACATCGCATCGCGCCGCGACATATAGGCCGCGCGGATTGAGGCGGTATGGGTGTCAAACTGTTTTTCGGCAACATCGGCGATCGCCATCTGGTTCAGCGTCGGCGAATGCAGATCAGAGGCCTGCTTCAGCAACACCAGTTTCGCGATCACCGGCTTCGCCGCACAGACCCAACCGACCCGCAGACCGGGGGCCAGCGTTTTGGAAAAACTGCCGCAATAGAGCGTGCGGGCAGCCTCGATACTGCCCTTTTGCGCCACTTCCAGTGCCAGGATCGGGGGAACCGCCGCGCCGTCATAGCGCAGCGCCTGATAGGCCGCGTCTTCGACAATCGCGATGTCCAGTGCCTCGGCCAGCGCCAGCATGTTCTGGCGCGCCCGCAGATCCATCGTCTCGCCGGTTGGGTTGGCGAAATCCACCGACATATAGGCGAATTTCACCTGGCCGCCCCTGGCCTCGGCACGGGCACGGTAGTCGGCGGCGGCGCGATTGGCGTTGGGCGTCAGCCTGTCATATTCGGGCTCATAGGCGTTGAATGCCCCCAGTGCGCCCATATAGGTCGGCCACGCCACCAACGCCGTGTCATGCGGCGACAGGAACAGCTTGCCGATATAATCCAGCGCCTGTTGCGAACCGGATGTGATCAGGATGTTGTCGGCATCGCAAGGCACCCCCAGTTTCGCCATTTCGCCGGCGATCCAGCGGCGCAGCGGCGCGTAGCCCTCACTCACCGAATATTGCAACGCTGCCTCGGCGCGGTCTGACGACAGGATATCATTGATCGCCGCCTGAAATCCTTCCTTGGGAAACAGTGCCGGGTCAGGAATGCCACCGGCGAACGAGATGATGTCGGGCTGATCGAGCAGTTTCAGCAATTCGCGGATCTCGGAAGCCTTCATGCGGCTTGCGCGACTGGCCAGCAGGTGTTCCCAGTTCATGTCATCCTCTCCAAGCGTGACCGACTGCCGCAAGCCATGCCTCAGGCCGGAATATAAGTCAACAATCGTGACGTATATCCCGCAAACGTTTGCTGGCCCCTGCCGCCCGGCTCAGGGCCGCAATTCCCAGACAACCGTGACAGAGGCGCTGAGCGACACTTCGCCTTCCGCCACCGGCACCGCCTCGGCCATCAATGCGGCGGCGCGGCGAAACTGCGGTGCAGGCCCGCCACCATCGCCGTTTTCCGAAATCGAGGTGACGGCCCCCAGCGAGACGCCCGCCGCCTCGCTCAGCAAATCCGCCTTGTGGCGGGCATCGGCAACCGCCCTTTTTCGGGCCTCGTCCCGCAACGGCGCCTCGTCGGCCACACCGAAGCTGACGCCGTTCAGCGTGTTCACGCCATCCTTGATCGCGGCATCCAGCACCGTCCCCAGGATCGCAAGATCGCGCACCCGCACGGTAAGCTGGTTTGAGGCAATATAGCCCTGGATGACCGGGCCGTTTTCGGAACGGCGGCTATAGTCGGGGTTCAGCGACAGCCCCGAAGTCTGAAGATCGCGATCCGCGATGCCGGCGGATTTCAGCGATGCAAGCACCGCACCGAGTTGCGTCGAATTCGCTGCCATCGCTCCGGCGGCGGTTTTCGCCGCGCTAGTCACGCCAAGTGAAATCACGGCCATGTCAGGTCGCGTCTCGACACTCCCCTCGCCCGTCACGGTGATCCGGGCGATCCGCGCGGCAGTTTCGGCGAGGGCGGGCGTTATCGCCAGAGCAGGCTGCAAAATCAGGCACAGCGCCAGGACGGCAGGTTTCATCATACGCATACGAACTTCTCCTGAGTTGATTTTCAGCATTCCCCGACGTGGCGCCGGCCACAAGTCATTCCTTGGCCCACCCCGTCGAATTCGCGGGCTTTTTCTTTCTTTCGGCAAAAAGCTGCTGTAGATAGACTGGCGACGGGGGCAGGCCCTCCACCCACCATTTTATCTGTGCTAGACCCGTGCAATGAAACCCAATTTTGCCATCAATATCACGGATACCGCGCTTGAACTTCTCCGCCGCACCTCTCGTGGCTGGATGGTGGTCGGCGATGCGGCATTCGACGGCCCCGATCTGGATGAGGCGATCAGCTATCTGCGCGCCTCGGCCCTTGGTCTGTCACCGCATGGAATCACGACCAAGCTGATCATTCCGCAGTCGCAGATCCTGTATATCACGGTCGATGCCGCCGGTGCCGAAAATGCGCGACACCGCGAAATCGTCGCCGCGGCGCTGGAGGGCAAGACGCCCTACGCCGTCAGCGACCTCGTGTTTGACTACAGGGTCAGCGGTGATGCCCTGCTGGTCGCTGTTGTCGCGCGCGAAACCCTGCAAGAGGCCGAAGCCTTTGCCACGGCCCACCGGTTGAACCCGGTCTCGTTTGTCGCCCGGCCAGATGCCGGCCAATTCGCGGGCGAGCCATGGTTCGGCCCGAGCAGCGTTGCCGAAAAATTTCTGCCAAAGGGCGAAAAAGTGACGCCCGATCAGGATTCCATCAACGTTGTCAGCCGTGAGACACAGGCGGAAGAAGCAGAAGCGGCGACCAGGGCGAAAGCCGTATCTGAAAAAGCCGCCGCAGAAGCTGCAAAAGCTGAGGCGGCACAGGCTGAGGCGGCACAGGCAAGCACCGCAGGTCCGGCAACCACAGATTCGTCGGCGACGCAGGCAGAGGCCGATCGTCGCCAGATGGCGGCCACGGCCAATGCCATCCTCACGGCAAATGAAGAGGCAAAGCGAATCGCGCGCGAAGCCGCGAAAGCACGGGCGGCGCGGCAGGATGCTGAACCGGCGAAAAAGCCGGATGAGAAATCGGCTGAAAAATCGGCTGGAAAATCGGACCGGGGCGCTGAAACTTCCGCATCCGACGGGGAGGCGGGCGAAGGATTCACGGCCCAGACACCGCAGGCCACGCCGCTGCGATTTGCCAGCCGCCGTCGCGATACCGGCCCGGCGCCGTCACCTGCGCCCGACGGTCACCTCACCGCTGCCAAGGCATCCGTACCGACCCCGCCGGCCAAGGACACCACACCGATTGCCCCTGAAGCTGCAAAGTTGACCGCACCTGCCGTCAATCCAACGCAGGGACCGGCACCAGAACTTGGCGGTGCGGCGTCAACAAGCAGCCACGCCTCCGCGCCTTCGTCAAGAAAGCCGTCGCCAGAAAAGCCAGCGCCAGCCGGGCCCGCGCATTCGAAACCACAGATGCCGGCCCCCCCGATACCGGTGCCAAAACCCCCGATCATTGACAAGATTGTCGCGGTCCGTCCCTCACTTCCCACTGCACCTTCTGTTTCAGCAACACCGCCCACACCCGCCCGACGACTGGCCGCGATGGTAACAGCCGCAAGTATCCCTGGTCGCACCAAAACCGCAAAGCGCGAAAAACCCGCCGCAAAGCCCAAGGTTCCCCACCCCTCACGCCGACAGGGCAAAGTGGCTGACGGATCGGCTTCGATGGGTGAATTCGGCATGAAGCTGGAGGCGACGCGGGGTAAGCCGCGGTTTCTCGGATTGTTTCTGGTGGCGGCGCTGCTTGTGATCCTTGCGCTCGTCGCAGCCTGGTCCTCCTATCTGATCGCGCAGTACGACACCACGCAGGACCCCGAAATCGTCGCGGGAAGCGCTGCGGATATTGCCTTGCCCGAAACCGGGCGTTTGTCGGCCGGAAGCACTGACCCGGAATTGCCGGCCGACAGGGCCCCCGGCACCATTGCAAACCCCACTGTCGAGGCATCATCCGCGGATGAAGGAACGGCTTCGGATGGCGAGTTGCCAGCGGTGGCCACATCAGGGGAAATCCCGGCTCCCGATGGCAGTGTTTTGCCGATCATTCCTGATTTGCCGGTGGTTGCTGACTTGCCGGTGGTTGCTGATTTGCCGGTCGTTGCGGTTGCACCCGGGGTTTCGCCTCCCGTGGCCCCGGCGGCAACCGCGCCCTCAGCCCCCCGGGGCGTGCAGGCCGAGCCCGCAACTGCCGCCCCTGGGGCGGCGCCGCCACCAGACCTGTTGGCCGTGCAGCCCGAAATTGGCCAGCAAGACACCAAGCCGCTGCGTGCGGTGCCCGGCGCGGATCAACAAGATGAGATTTTCCTCGCCACGACAGATGGCCCGCCCCCGGTTTTCGATGCCGTCGCCCTTCCGGTTCTGACCGCGCGCCCGGATGCACCACCGGGTCAGGTGGCCCCGCCACCGCCTTATGGCACGTTCTATGAATTTGATGCGGAGGGTCTTATAAAACCCACAGCGCAGGGCGTGATCACGCCGGAAGGGGTGCGTCTGGTTCTGGGCCGTCCGACCATTCTGCCACCGCCGCGCCCGGCGGCGATCTCCACACCTGATGCCCCGCTACCGGCAAAGGCCGTCCCCGCTGCTATTGCCACCCCAAATTCTGTTGCTACGGCTGTGCCAGACACCGCCGCTGTGCCAGACACCGCCGCTGTGCCAGACACCACTGCTGGGCCAGATACCGCCGCAAGCCCGGCTCTGGCAGTGGACGAGGCCGCCTTGGTCTTTGTCCCGGACCCGGGCGTTGCCACGCTGCGGCCGCTGTCGCGCGTTGCAAGTGCTGCGCCACCCGCAGATGATGCGGTGAAGACTGGCACCGGGCCGCGCCTGACCAGCCCGCGGCCCCTTGCGCGCCCTCGATCCGTCGCGGATCAAGCCAGGACAGCCAACCCGGCGCAAAGCGCATCCTTGGCCGCGACAGCCCTTGCCAATGATGCCACACCCGGCGTGAACACAGCGCTTGCGGTATCCTATTCGCCCCGCCCGGCCCCGCGCCCAGTCGATTTTTCAAGCGCGATTGCGGCTGCCGTTGCCTCGGCCAGTCGCAGTACACCAAACCAGGACCCGGAACAGGCCTCTGAACCGGAGGTCAGCGCGCGTACGGCACCGCGTATTCCGACGCGCGCCTCTGTCGCGATCCAGGCGACTTTCAAAAACGCCGTCAACCTGTCAAAAACCAATCTGATGGGGATCTACGGAACCGACAGCAACCGCTATGCGCTTGTCCGCAGTTCCAGCGGGCGCTTTACCAAAGTGAAGGTCGGAGACCGGGTGGATGGCGGCACCGTTGCGGCCATCACCAAAAATGAACTGCGCTATAAGAAGGGCAGCAGGCTCTTGACCCTGTCGATGCCGGAAGGCTGACTCCCGGCCTCTGGTCAGGTTGAAAAACGGACGGCTTGCTTCGGGGCCGCCCTTTGTCTTTGCCCTGCGCACCGTCCCACCGGCGCGGCCACTCGGGCGTCAGTAGCCCGGCGCGGTCTACGCTGCACCTTCAGCACGCTTTAAGCTCGCCACGATCAATCTGGTCCTGCTCGATGCTTTCGAACAAAGCGCGGAAATTGCCCTCGCCGAAGCCATCGTCGCCCTTGCGCTGGATGAACTCAAAGAAAATCGGACCTATGACTGTTTTTGAGAAGATCTGAAGCAGGATACGGGTTTCGCCCCCGTCAACGACGCCCTCACCATCAATCAGCACACCGTGTTTCGCCATCAGATCAAGCGGTTCGGCATGGCCGGCGACCCGGGTTTTCGACAGGGTGTAATAGGCCATCGGTGGCTTGGGCATGAACCTCAGGCCGCGATCTGCGATCAGGTCCGTTGCGCCATAAATGTCTTCGGTGCCGACAGCGATGTGCTGGATACCTTCGCCATTGTACCGCTTAAGATATTCGACAATCTGGCCTTTATCGCCGCGATCCTCGTTGATCGGAATACGGATGCGACCGCAGGGCGAGGTGAGCGCGCGGCTGTAAAGCCCGGTGAACTTGCCCTCGATGTCAAAAAAACGGATCTGCCTGAAGCCGAAAACCTCGCTGTAGAAATTGAACCAGGTGTCCATATTCCCTTTGTGGACGTTATGGGTCAGGTGATCGAGATAGTAAAAGCCCACGCCGTCAGGCTTCGCGGTGCCCAACCAGTCAAATTCTGTGTCATAGGGGTTTTTGCAGCCGTATTGATCAGTGAAATAGATCAGGCTGCCGCCAATCCCGACGATCGCGGGCAGGTTCAACGACTTGTCCGTGTGGTCATAGGGGTATGGCCCCCGCCTTTACGGCATGGGCGCAAGCATGCCGCGCATCGACCACCCGCCAGCCCATGGCCGAGGCGCACGGCCCGTGTTCACCGGCAAAGCGTCGGGCCTGGCTGCCCGGTTCGTTGTTGAGGATATAGGTGACGTCGCCCTGCTGCCAAAGCTCTATATCCCTGACTTTGTGGCGGGCGGTCAGGGCATAGCCCATACGGCCGAACACTTCGCGCAGCTTTTCCGGCTCGGGGCTGGCAAATTCGACAAATTCAAATCCGTCTGTACCTGCCGGATTTTTCGCCGATATCTCAGCCTGCGGCGCAGAATGCGGGAATGGCCCCATACCTGGTCCTCCTGTTCACGAAACAGTAGTTTATCGCAATATGTATCGCATTTTCGCGTATTCATGTGTATCTTGCAGGCAGAACATGCACCAAAAATGCATATTTTGACATAATCACGCGGAAAACACGCAATGCTCGATGTTCTTGATTCCAGACTGCTGACGGAAGTTCAGAAGAACGCCATGCTGACGGCACAGGAATTGGGCGAACGGCTCAATCTTTCCTCCAGTCAGGCTGGTCGCCGGCGCCAACGCCTGGAACATGAAGGCTATATCACCGGTTACACCGCCCGCCTTGACCCGCAACGTGTCGGTCTCTCGGTGCAGGCGTTCATACAGGTGCGGATGGCCAGCCAGGCCCCTGAAGGTGCACGCAGTTTTGCCGCGCTGATTTCCACGCGCTCCGAGGTCATCAGCGCCTGGACCCTGACTGGCGAGGCGGACTACCTGCTTCGGGTCTGGTGCACCGATCTTCCCGGTCTCAACCAATTGATCCACAAGGTTTTATTGCCGCATCCCTCGGTTGCGCGGGTGCAAAGCCAGATCGTGATGGATCAATTCAAGCCCGACGCGGCATTGCCGACCTGACCCGCTCACGCCACGCCCCTTGTGTTTGTATATTAGGAGTATCATGGAAAGTTTTCTGCTGCAGGCGAGTATCTACCTCGGAGCCGCCGTTCTGATTGTCCCCCTCGCGGTGCGATTGGGGCTTGGGTCTGTGCTTGGCTATCTTGCGGCGGGTATTCTTGTCGGGCCGGTTCTTGGCCTTGCGGGAACCGAAACCATTGATCTACAACATTTTGCCGAATTCGGCGTGGTGATGATGTTGTTTCTGATCGGCCTGGAACTGGAACCCCGCGCGCTGTGGGAAATGCGCCATAAACTGCTTGGCCTCGGCGGGCTTCAGGTCGTGCTGACGACCGCGGCAATCACCGCCTTCACTTCCTGGCTGGGGCTGAACTGGCAGATTGGCATGACCCTGGGAATGTTATTGTCGCTGTCCTCTACCGCGATCGTTTTGCAGACCCTGTCGGAAAAGAACCTGATGCGCACGGCGGGGGGGCGCTCCACTTTTGCGGTGCTGTTGACCCAGGATATTGCCGTCGTACCAATGCTGGCCATTATTCCGCTGATGGCGCTGGACGCAAACAGGCCCGCGGTATTCGACGCCGCGACTTTTGGCATCGCGAACCCCGGACAGGCAGCCACAATCAAGGCCGAAGGTGCCGCCGAACCGCTTTTGACCCTGGTGCAGTCACTGCCGAACTGGGCCGCGACCCTGATGACCCTCGGCATTGTCGGCGGTATCATCCTCGTTGGCCATTTCCTGACCCGCCCGGTGTTCCGCTTCGTGCATGCGTCGCGCCTGCCCGAGATGAGCACCTTCATCTCGCTCCTCATGGTGCTGGGCATCGCCTTTCTGATGATGCTGGTCGGCCTTTCGCCCGCACTTGGCACGTTCCTGGCCGGCGTTGTCCTGGCCAACTCGGAATTCCGCCACCAGCTTGAGGCCGACATTCAACCGTTCAAAGGCATCCTGATGGGGTTGTTTTTCATCACGGTCGGGGTCAGCATCAATTTCACCATCCTGATCGCCAAGCCATTGCTGATCATCGGGCTGACACTTGCCCTGATCGCGCTCAAATCTTCGGTCCTCCTTCTTCTGGCCCTGATCTTCAAGCTCCGCGGCAAGGACAAATGGCTGTTCGCGCTCGGCCTTGCCCAGGCAGGGGAATTCGGTTTTCTAATCGTCAGCTTCGCAACAAAGCAAGATGTGCTGCCCTACAGCATCGCGCAACCCACATTGCTGATCATAAGCCTGTCGATGCTGCTGACGCCCCTGCTGTTCATCAGCTACGAAGCCCTCGCCCGCAGGCTCGCGGCCCGCGCACCGGAAACGCCGGCCGACGAGATTGACGAACAGGGTCTCGTCATCATCGCCGGCATCGGGCGCTTCGGTCAGGTCGTCAACCGCCTTGTGCGGATGAGCGGCGCAACCACCGTGGTTCTGGACAGCGACATGGCCGCGATCGAGCAGATGCGGCGATTCGGCGCCAAAGGCTTCTTTGGGGATCCCTCGCGCCCTGAATTGCTCGAAGCCGCGGGCCTCGCCAGGGCCTCGGTGCTGGTCGTCGCCGTCGATAACCCCGAAAAAACCAACAAAATCGTGGCCTATGCCCGCAAACAACGCCCTGACATCCACATTGTCAGCCGCGCGTATGACCGGCCCCATGTCTATTCCCTCTATCAGGCGGGGGCCAATGACATCGTGCGCGAAACCTATGACAGCTCCATCCGTGCCGGTCGCTACGTCCTCGAAAACATCGGTTTCACCGACTATGAGGCCGCGAAACTCAGCCAGACCTATTTCAAGGTAGAGCGCGCCGCGATGCGCGACCTCGCCGATGTCTGGGTGCCGGGCCAGCCGGTTCACCTGAACGAGGCCTATATCGCCCGCGCGCGTCAGTTGGATGAAGACCTCGCCAGCGCGATGCATGAGGATCTCTTTGAAACCCGCACCAAGGTGGATGCCGCCGAATAGTGCCAGGTGCGGTATCATCTGTTCGAAAATATCCCCGGGGGCGCGGGGGCAGGCAGCCCCCGCCCTTCGGCGCTCTCCTGACGCGAAATATCTGGCTCAGCCCGTT
>TARA_R110002096_G_scaffold173997_6_pt1 | contig 10857 bp, 10 predicted proteins | sample TARA_R110002096 | Tara Oceans TARA_R110002096 (sample SAMEA4397295) | marine metagenome | biome: Polar Biome; feature: [DCM] deep chlorophyll maximum layer (ENVO:01000326); material: water (ENVO:00002006), including particulate matter (ENVO:01000060) such as... | depth 35 m
ACAGACATCCTCCAGGCCGGCGGAGTGGATCTCGCGAAGGAGGATTTCGAGGACGGAGCGGATCTGGCCATCGCGGTCGACCAACGTCTGCAGTGGCAGAGTTCGGTGTGCCGGACTGGCCGCCGTGATGACGGCTTTGGTTACTTTCATGCGAAGAACGGGGTTCGAAAGGCAAAGGCACCCTGCGGATGCGCGGCAAGGTAATTCGGAAAGCAGAAAGTCGCAATATCAATAATGAGTATAATTTATGATATTTTTCACATACAGGTTTCCGCTTGGATCGAAATCCTGGGAAAGCCAGAACCGCTATCGCTTCTTCGCAATCAGCCACCGGATCCAATACGCCGGATTGACGAGGAAAATCGCGAGAATCTGGATGGTGAGGAAGAAGTCCAGACTCATGACCCGGCTGATGCTGAGGTGAAAGGCAATGAGGGTGAGGCCAATCACCAGTGCCCAACGTCTTCCCAACAAGGCCAGCACCGCCGCAAACTCGAGCAGCAGGCCGGAGGCCATGAAAATTCGGCTCCAGGTTGGCGACTCGATCAAAAAGGCCTCGATTCGCCTCGAAAGTTTGGCGAATACCGCGTCGGTATGCTCGGGAACGCTTTTCCACCACGGCCCGTCGATGGGGGCGGTTCCCGGGAGCTCGAGCCGATTGTAGTACTCGCTCATCCGGGTTTTCTCGAGCTGGATCGGAAAGTTCTTGGCGTTCTTGACCCATTGGAAATCACTGTCCCACATCTTCGTGATGCCCGTGGTGAGGTAAGTGGCGACGAGAACCTGGATCGAAATCCACATGAGTTGCCGGTAGAATTGATCCTGTTGGCGTTCGGTGTTGGCGAAATTCGGCATCAGCCTCCGAATTCCCCAGATGATTGACCAAACCGTTTGCGCGGTCAGGACCAGAGCTGCGGCTTGCAGGTGATGGGTGTTCGCGCCCTGGCTTTGGGCCAGGGTGGTTGGCCCGATCACCAGAAACCAGATCACCGGCATCACGATTGGCAGGCCGATTCCCACGGCGTAGAGAATCAGCGCTGGAACGAGGAGAAATCCGAGCTTTCCGAGCAGCTCGCGGTCGGCGAAAAAGGTCAGATCCAAAAAGTGCGCAATCCCGACGGGAACGGGCTGCCCGGAGATCGACATGACCTGGGCTGGAAGCGCCAGATAGATCTCCCAATAGATGACGAGGGCGAATAAGATTCGGGTGACCAATCGCTCGGTGCTTCCAAAGGCCGGACCGCTCCGGAGTTCTTCCGCAGTTTCCGGCGACCAAAACCGCCGAAACGCGTTGCGGGCGGCATTGTAGGCAGAAGTCAGGACACTCATCTAAGGTAATTCAGCGACCATGTAGTGGGTTCGTTCCATCTCTTTGTCTTCCGTGACTTTCACTTCAACCACATGGAATCGCAGAGGGCGATGGGAGAACAATTCCTCCCGCGCGGTTTCCCGGCAGTTTTCGTAAAGCCAATTCAAGGTGTGTTCCCCCGCCGGTTCCCGTTGCTCTCTCGTCATCCATTGAAAGCCCTGAATCTGAACTCCGTTTGCTTCGAGTTCCTTGCGCACTTCGCTCAGCTTGGAGCTGTAGATTTTCTTGAGCTTGCCGGTCCGGATCGAAGTGATCTCCTCAATCGGAATCGGGTTGTCCTGGCTGTCCGTCAGGTAGACATAGGACGTGTTGTTGGCCATTCGCGCATACATCGGGAAGTCTGAGAACGGAAAATTCTCCTGGAACACCAGGCAGAGGAAGACGGTGATCAACAATGCCGGTGCCGGGAAATTGCGCAGTTTCTGCTTCCATCGTGGATCCATCAGTATGTTCGGACGAGGTTAGGTTGGGTCGATGTTCTACTCAAGTCAGGGGGAGGGGAATTCGCAAATTGAGGTGAAGAACCGGCAATTGCTGCGCTGGTTAGCCGTTGCTGCCAACTTTGCGATGGGCATAAATCTCGCCGGATTTGTGGTAGGCCAGAAGAATGGCGCCCTCCACCGCGATTTCCTCGAACAACTCCTGCATGAACTGCTGCTGATAGGGCCACGGATAGACGAAAAAGACATCAATCTCGGAGATATCGCCGTCCATCCCCTCGTAACGAAGTTCGGACACCAAATTGTAGGCGACCGCGTCATAATCCTCGCGAATCAGGTATTCGCCACCGACCCCGGAGTAACTCTCATAGCCGTCGGGGACGTAACTGGTTTCCAGGATGGAGACTTCCAACCCAAGGTGCTCTGCCAGGTCCTCGGAGGCCTCGACCAGGCTGCTTTCAATTTCAATTCCGTAGGCGTCATAGCCGAGTGAAGCGGCGAGGCACGTGCAAACGCCAAAGCCACTGCCCCACTCGCAAAACACCTTGCCCATGGTCAGGTCGTTCTCGGTCAAATACGCGAGCGCGCGGTAGAAGACCTCGGGGTCGCTCGGCAGATAGTTTGGAGTCTTTTTGTTTTCGGTGGTGGAAAACAACTCGTCGATTCGACGGTCCGATTCCTCAATAATGTGTGCAGCGCGCTTCGGCAGGTCGTCCGTCGAAAGCTGCATGGGGATTTCCTGGAGTGCCATGGGTTATCTGGTCTCTGAAAGACCGGCGGGAGAAGTGATCATCCTTCATCCGTACGACCGACGAAACTGAAGTCAAGCAGCGTCGACATTCCCACCCCTTGCGTGCGGGGCCTTGAGCCAAAATTTTGCACGACAAAGTGTTTCCCCCGATTGGGTGAGCCGCTAAGATTTTGAATGCATTTCAAACCCCTTTTACAGCAATGCTGCTTCCTCGTGTGCTGGATTCCGGCACTTCTCTGGGCTCAGGATGGAGAAAAACCCAACGTGCTCTTTCTGATCTGCGATGACCTGAACTGCGATATTGGCTCCTACGGGCATCCTCTGGTTCAAACCCCGAACATCGATCGTCTGGCGAGCCGCGGGGTGCGCTTTGATCGCGCCTATTGCCAGTATCCGTTGTGTGGGCCAAGCCGCGCGTCGTTCATGACCGGCCTCTATCCGGATCAGACGTTGATCCGTCGGAATGCGATCTACGTGCGGGAACACCTTCCCAGTGTGAAGTCGATTCCGCAGATGTTTCGCGATGCCGGATACTTTGCGACCCGAATCGGAAAAATTTATCACTACAACGTTCCCAAGCACATTGGAACGAGTGGTCACGATGATCCGTATTCCTGGAATCAGGTTTTCAATCCGCGAGGGCGGGATGTCGAAGACGAGCCTCTGATCTTCAGCCTGCAACCCGGGAGTTTTGGCGGGACGCTCAGTTGGTTGGCGGCCGATGGCGAGGACTCAGAGCAGACGGATGCCATGATTGCCGATGAGACCATCCGGCAATTGCAGGGCTTCGCGGAGAGTGGGAAATCCTTCTATCTTGCGGTGGGGCTGTTTCGTCCGCACACCCCTTACGTTGCCCCCAAAAAATACTTCGATCTCTACCCGCTGGAATCCATCACCATTCCATCACAGCCCGAGGACTATCTTGAGACCCTTCCCAAACCCGCCGCAACGTCGATTCGGAGGAAGAAGAATCAGGTCGATCTGGATGAGAAGCTCGCTCGGGAATGTATCCAGTCGTATTATGCTTCGATTACGTTTGCGGATGCGCAAATCGGTCGAATTCTCGACGGATTGGAGGCGAGTGGGTTGGCGAAAAACACGATTGTGATTTTCACCTCGGATCATGGCTATCACATGGGGGAGCACGGGCATTGGCAGAAGACGACGTTGTTTGAGAACGCGACCCGCGTGCCGTTGATCATGGCGGGGCCCGGTATTTCGGCTGAGGGGAAATCGACCGAAACGCCGGTCGAGATGGTCGATTTTTATCCGACGTTGGCGCAGTTGTCAGGACTGATGAGCAAAGCTCCAAACTATCTTTCGGGGGTGAGTCTGGTTCCGGTGTTGAATGACCCGGAAAATGCGGCGCCGCGTGGTTCAGCCTTTTCTCAGTATGCGAACGGATATAGCATCCGTACGGCACGCTATCGATATACCGAATGGGGGGAGGAAGGCAGTGAAGGGAACGAACTCTATGACCATCAAACCGACGCTGAAGAGTTGGTCAATCTGGCGCAGAACGTGGAATATGAAGGGAAGGTCAACGAACTGAGGGAGGAGCTTCACCAACGGATCAGGGATGCTCAGCGCAAGCCTGATGGCTTGGAACAAATGGTGTTCGAGAACCGGCGCCGGGTCCGCTAGCGAAACGCTCTTCTTCTGCGACTTTGTCTCCTTTGCGGTGGCTGACCGATGTCTGGGGCGGCCACCCAATTGGCCATGAGCAGAAGAAGAGAGGGGAGGAAAACGGGGCATGGCCCACCGCGGGCGCGCACCGCATGAAGCTCCACCAAATTACCGATTCTCGAAATATTGGGCGGTTTGGGATCGTGAATTCGGTAACCCTTTGTTTTTGTTTCAGCGATTGATGAATCTCTCCCGCCGTCGTCTTCTTCAAACTGCCGCCTGTGGCTTTGGCCATCTCGCGTTTTCTGCGATTGCAAACGCGCAGAACCCACTCGCAGCCCGAGAAACGATGCATTTTGCTCGGGCCAAGCGGGTCATTTTCATCTTTATGCAGGGCGGTCCGAGTCATGTTGATTCGTTTGAGTACAAGCCCGCGTTGGCAAAATATGACGGTCAGCAGGCCGATTTCCGGAACCCCCGATCGCGAAAGGTCGAGTCGAAACCGGTCATGGGACCGCTTTGGGAGTTCCAACAACATGGAGCGTCTGGAAAGCACGTCACCGGCCTCTTTCCGGAAGTTGCCAAGCATGTCGATGATCTCTGTTTTCTCCACGGGATGCACACCAATGGCGTCGCTCACGGCCCGGCGACGTTGTTTCTCCATACGGGAGCAACCAATCTGATCCGGCCATCGGTCGGCAGCTGGATCAGCTACGGACTTGGCTCATCGAATGAGAATCTCCCGGCCTTTGTCACCGTGAACCCGTGTGCCAACAAGGGCGGACCTCGCAACTACGGGAATGCGTTTCTTCCCGCGATTCATCAAGGCACGGTGTTGGGAAGCCCCGGGAATCGGAATGCCGATCCTCACCTGCAAAATCTGATTTCTCCGCTGTCACCCGACCAGGCAGAGCGCAACTTTGATTTTCTTTCAAGCCTCAATCAGCTGCAGGCGGGAGCTTTGCTCGCGCCCGCGTTGGAAGGAGCCATTTCCTCCCATGAATTGGCCTGGCGCATGCAGAGTCGCGCCTCGGACCTGGTGGATCTGGATCGCGAGTCGGTCGCGACGACCGAGCTTTACGGAATCGGCGCGAAACCCACCGATTCCTTTGGTCGGCAATGTCTCGCCGCGCGCCAGCTTGCGGAGGCGGGAGTTCGCTACATTCAAATCAGCCATTGCGACAACGGTGCGACGCCGGTTTGGGATCAACACAGCAACATGCCCAAGCACGAGACCCTGGCGCGTGAAGTGGACAAGCCGATCGCCGGTCTTCTTGCCGATCTCAAGCAACGAGGCATGTTGGAGGACACGCTGGTTTGGTGGGGTGGGGAGTTTGGGCGCACGCCCTACTCGCAAGGGAACAACGGGCGCGACCACAATCCGAAAGGCTTCACGACCTGGCTCGCGGGAGGTGGCGTGAAGCGTGGTTTCAGCTACGGATCAACCGATGAGCTCGGCTTCCAGGCAATCGACGGCAAGGTTCACATGCATGACCTCCACGCGACGATTTTGCACCTGCTCGGCATGGATCACGAGAATTTGACCTATCGCTATGCGGGGCGCGATTTCCGGCTGACCGACGTTCATGGTCACGTCGTAAAAGAGATCCTGGCGTAGTCGCCGGATTTCCCCAGAAGGGGAGGCTTCTCTCTGATGACTGGCTGACTGGTGGCGTTGGGAACGCGCTTCGCCGCGTTCTCCGGTAAATCGACGAAGACGCCTTTGGCGGCAATTTCGACATCCTGCGCATCGTGAGACGGAAAGTCGCGACGATTTCGAGGATCATCCTGGAGTTGGAATTCGGTCTCCATTCGGGGGGGGAGTCGGGGCTAGTAGCGGGCTAGCTGCGCAATGGGAGCGGGGGCCAGGTGGGTGATGCGATTCCACTCAAAGGGAATCGGCTCTTCAGGTTCTTCCGGGAAAACCTGAGATAGCAGCTCTTGCCCCGCCTGGGTGGAGCGGATGATGATTTTGCGGCGATCTTCCGGATTGCGTTGGCGGGTCACGAGACCTTTTCGCAACAGGTGATCGATCGTTCCGGTCATGGATGCCGGCGAAACGCCGACGAGGTCGCTGAGCTCGGACGAGCAGTGACTTTCGTCGCGAAGGTGGAACAGGGTAATCATTGCGGACACCCCAATCCAGTGAGGAATTTGGGTGAGATCCGCAAGAGGAGTCGTCTTGAAGTCGTTCATGATGAGTCGAGTCGATAAGAGATGAAGGCGCGAAGTTGCTTCGGACGGGGGAGTCCGGAATCGCGACCTGACGTGAAATTCCGCGCGGATCAGCGGCGGTGAGAATTCAGGCTACGGCCGGTGGAATTGGCAAAGGCTTGGAGGGCCTCGTAAACTGCGGTCACGGATTTGGGAGGATTTTGGTCCGACTGCATGTGCGAGAGAAGCGATTGGATCGATTCCGCGACATCGGAAACCAGGATTTCGTGATCAGATGGGGGTGCAGCTTGCGCTACAGAACGCTGGTTGTTCATTAGCTTGGTATTTGGATTTTGGTTTCCCAATCAGCACGTTGGCGAACCCGCTGAATGGTTTTGTTCAGGTTGAGAAATGCGCCTCGGATGACTCCTCTCAGTGTTTGGCGAACCCAGAGTGAAGGCGGAAATTGCATTTCAGCAAAGATCAAAGATCTAAGCATAATGATATTTAGGCTATGTTAGAAGATGAGTCAATTAAGAGAGAAGTCTTTGTTAAGAAAAAATCCAGCGACTCGTTCCCGCTCTCTGAAACGCGGTGATTTCAGCCGATTTGTACAAAGAAACCGGGCCGAACACATGAAGCGTTCGGCCCGGATACCAAATAGCAGTAAAGCTAATGTGGGTTCGCCGTGAATTCGATACAATATCCTTCGTTTCACGCAAGCTAAATTCTTAGAATTGTACAATTTTAATGGAATTGGACTTTGGAGACAGAATTTATGCAATTATCGAAAATAATTCCTGCATTTGGGATGTTTCTTTTGTACAGGAATCTTGAAACCGTATTTCAGGAAACTTGTCGGAGACAGAAACATCCGAGATCACGAGGAAGTTTTCCCTCAAGGTCGAAGAAACGAACTCAGAGACACGATTGGAGCTCGAAATGGGCCAACCGGGGGTCATCAAGTTCGAGCTTCCGCCGCGCCCGCAGCCACGGGCCGTTGGTCCACAGGTGATTTGGGCGGAGCTGCGCGCCAAGCTTCAGCAGCGGATCGAAAGCGGTTCCAAGGAAGACGCAGGGAAGATCGGAACCAAGGAAGCGGCTTTGATTGGGGCTTGGGCCTATGTTTGTGCGGTGGGCCGGGACGACGAAGCCTTTGGGACGACGGAGATCAAAACGGTGTTGGGAGATTCCTGGGATGCCTTCAAACGGAAGGACAGCCTTCACACCGGTGATCTCAAATTAAACCCGTGGATTGATCAGATCGGGAAAAGCAATCGCTACAGCCTGAATGCGGATGGCATTGACCAGGCCAAGGAGCTGATGAAGTCGCTGATTGGTGACGCGCAGGAGGCCTGATGGCCTATTCGCGAGCCCAGATCCGCGTATCCAGGTTCAGGTCCTCCACCAGATCGAAGCACGACTTCAACTCTTCCGCGACGCGTTGGATCTGGCTGCTGCCATGCAGACTTTCCTGGAGGCGGGGTTCGAAGAAGTTTCCTTTGAGCGGAATCGCGACATTCACCATCGAATCGACAAACGAGATTCGGATATTTGCGCCTTTCCAGGCGTTTCGCAGGCTCAGGATTCGGCGCATCATCGTGGTGGAAAGCAGGTAGCGGGCCTCGACCTGATCCGAGCTGTAGACTTGAAAGTGGTTCTCAAAGTCGGGGTCTTCCATGCGCACCAAATCCTTGGATCCAAACGGAAAAAAGCCCTGCATCGCTTTGCCCATTGCGCCGAAGATCCCGCTTTCATTGTCCGGCAGAACCCGAGTCACGCCTTGGAAGTTCTTGTGAAAATCCGCAACCATCATCACGCCCTTAAAAATGGTCACGTAATAGGTTTCCGTATCGCCATCGCTGTCCGTCCGGGTTCGCTTTTCCTCGGCGTTGATTTCGGCGATGAGCACGTCCGTTTCTCCCACTTTTCCGGCGAGCTGATCTTCGGTTGCGTAACGGTCTGGCGAGGTGGGAAAAAGCTGCGTTGCGCGGAAGAGGCTGCATTCAATTCCGCGGTCGGGAGCGAAGCGAACCTTGGGTTGAATCGTGCGAACCAGCTCCGTCACCACATCGGTCTTGAACGAGGTTCGAAACTCTTTCGCTGCCGGCGCTGCGACCACCATCCAACTGATGATGCTGGCGATAAACGTGGCGATAACTCCCGGGATGAAGACGAAAGCGCCGTAAGCTTGGGAGAGGAACAGGCAAATTACCAGAATGCCGCCACCGATGACCAACAACAGGTTGTAGCACTTGGATCGCTGCTCCAACGCGTGAAGCCGGCGGTTTTCCACGCTGTCCAGGTTGGTTTCCAAGCGGGCCAGAACTTGATCGAGCGCTTCCATGATGAGCGAAGTTGTCCCTTGGGGGAATTTCCGGGATTAGGAAAAGTCCACCTTCACCGGTGCTCGTTCCACTTCCGCCGCCTCAAAAAACGCCATTTTCTTCAGGTTCATGGCGTTTCCGACGATGCTGGATGGAAACATCTCCAAGGCGTTGTTGAACATCTCCACCGCCCCGTTGTGGGCCCGGCGTGCTGCTGAAACCTGTTCCTCCACTTCATTCAGCGACTTCTGCAGATGGATGAAGTTGTCGCTCGATTTCAGCTCCGGATACGCCTCGGCGCGGACGGAAATCGCGCCCAGGTTGGAACTGATTTCGCTCTCCAGCGTCATCCGCTCAGAGGATTCGATATCCCGATTGGCGGCTTGTTCGCGCAGCTCGGTGATCTTGGTCAGCAGATCGTTCTCATGCTGCATGATTCCCTTCACCGTGTTGACGAGATTCGGGATCAGATCGTGGCGCTTTTTGAGGTGAACATCGACGCTGGATAGCGCGCTTCGCGCCTGGTTGCGTTTCGCGATGAAGCCGTTGTAGGTTGCGAGCCACCAGATGAGAATGATGAGCCCGGCGCCTGCGAGTATGAAGAGTCCTGTCATGGTGCGGTGAGGCTACGCGAACTGGCCGGAACCGCCAACTCCAAACATGTTGATAATTTGGAATAGCAAACCTTGAAGGTGGCCGCTGCAAAGATTCCAGAATCAGCTAAGCAGGAGAGCGCGAAAAGTAAGTTTTTCCCATCCGATAGCTTGCACTCTGCAAAGTCGTGTCCGAAGGAAAATGGTCATGAAAAACTCCTTCGCCCTTCTTCTGTTTGCTTGGCTGACAGCGATTCCGCTGTGGGCTCAAGACAAAGCTCCCGCGCTAAAACTCGCCACCGTGTTTGGCGATCACATGGTGCTTCAACAAGGTAAGCCAACCTCCATCTTCGGGAGTGCTGCGCCGAACGGCCCGGTGACCGTGAAATTCGCGGGTCAAACCCATCAAACCAAGGCGGACGGCAAGGGAGAATGGAGCGTGACGTTGAATCCGCTGAAGACCAACAAAGTGGGCCAGGCTCTTACGGTTTCGGCCGGTGGGGAATCCGCGAAACTCAGCGATATTCTGGTTGGCGAAGTCTGGATGTGTTCCGGCCAATCCAACATGGCGTGGCGACTGAGCCAAACCACGGATTGGGAGAAAGCCGCAGCGGGGGCGAAGTTTCCTCAGATCAGACTTTTCACGACCCCAACCTCGACGGCAAAATCGCCTCAACGGGACGTGCTTGGTGGAACCTGGCAAATTTGCTCGCCCGAAACGGCCCCCAATTTTTCCGGTGTTGGTTATCACTTTGGCCGTCAGCTGCATCAGAAGCTCGATGTTCCGATTGGAATGGTCTGCACGGCGTGGGGCGGCAAGCCGTCGGAAGCCTTCACGAGCCGGGAAATGCTCGAAAGTGTGAGCACCGCACAGAAGCTGTTGGATGATTGGGATGCGCGCCAAAAAGCCTACAATCCAACGCAGGCCAAAGCCAATTTTGAAAAGGCGCTCGCCGCGTGGGAGAAAAAAGTCGCTGAAATGCGCGCTGCCGCCAAGGAGTCAGGCAAGCCGGTTGCGAGATTTCCCCGGAGACCCGCCACGCCGATGGAACCGTATCTTCAGTCGAATTGCCCGACCGCCATCTACAATCAAATGATTGCGCCCTGGAATCCGGTCGCGATTGCCGGAGCCATTTGGTATCAGGGCGAATCCAATGCCTCGCGTGCTCGACAGTATGAGACGATTTTCCCGGCCATGATCCAGGATTGGAGAAATCAGCGGAACGATGCGATTCCCTTCCATCTTGTTCAGTTGGCGAATTTTAGGGCCCCCTCAACCGAACCCGGCCGTCCCGATTCCTGGGCGGAACTCCAGAACGCGCAAACCTTGACCCTGAAGAAGCAGGTCAAGACCGGGATGGCGATCATTAACGACATTGGCGAAGCCAACGACATTCATCCCCGGAATAAGAAGGACGTGGGAGAGCGTCTCGCGCGTTGGGCTCTCGCCAACGATTACGGCAAAGAAGTCGATGTGATTTCCGGTCCCATTTATTCTGGTCACGAGATTGTTCCCGGAGGAATTCGCGTCCAGTTCGACTACACGGGCGAGGGCCTCGCTTCTCGCGATGGCAAGCCGCTCGCCCGGTTCGAGATT
>TARA_R110002096_G_scaffold99646_2_pt1 | contig 10855 bp, 8 predicted proteins | sample TARA_R110002096 | Tara Oceans TARA_R110002096 (sample SAMEA4397295) | marine metagenome | biome: Polar Biome; feature: [DCM] deep chlorophyll maximum layer (ENVO:01000326); material: water (ENVO:00002006), including particulate matter (ENVO:01000060) such as... | depth 35 m
AAAAAATCATAGTCAAAATACAGTTGAACTTTTTGATAAATATTTAATTAGTGACGACAAAACCATAAAAAACGCAGCGTTAATAGGTTTATCCTTGGAAACTAGAAATAATGTATTGCTTCAAAATAAATTTAGTTTGGAGCAAAAAATTGATACCGCTTTAAACGAATACTATAATATTGAAAATGAAACAGATAAAACCTATAAAATTCAGGCGATAATTGAAGCTATTGGAAATGCAAGAATTGAAAAGTTTTATAATATTATTCAAGCGCAACTAAGTTCTAAAAATATATTGGTTAAGAAAACCGCTATTTTAAGTGCCTCCAAAACCTTAGATAAACAATTTATAAATTTGATTACGCCTCACCTATCCAACAAAGAAACCAGAAAAACGGTTGTTGAAGGTTTATTCTTTTTTGGCGAACCTATTATTGATATTTTATTTGAAATTATTAAAAATGACACTATCTATTTTGAAGATGCACCACATATTATTTCAGTAATAGAAAAATTTGCATCTCAAAAGGCTATTAATAAATTGATATTATTAACTGATAATACCGAGCACCTTGTTAAAGTAGAAGCCATTGAAGCTTTAAAACGCTTAAAATGGAAACACCCCAATTTGATCATAAAAGATCATTTTATAGTAGATAAAATTATAGATGAATGTGCGTTGTATCAAAATACATTATCGGTAATACATTCTCAAATTATTATTCAGTTTAAAAAACAAAGTCAAAATTTAGAAAACACAGAAGAAAACAGTGCTCGAAATGGACTTATTCAATTACTTGAACAACGCTTAGACAGACAATTACAACGTATTTTTAGATTTCTGGGTGTAAAATATCCGCCAAATGATGTCGATCCTATTTTTAATACCATTTTAAATGGCAAAGAAGAACAACGCATCCATGCTATCGAATTTTTAGATAATATTTTAGATAAGCAACTTAAAAAAGAATTAATTCCAGTGGCAGAATCTGTACTTTACGAAACCAATTCTGAAGAAAATATCAAGAAATTTAATATTAAGGTTTTAAGTGAAACCGAATGTTATACTGCCCTATTAAAACGAAAAGATATTAAACTTAAATTAGCTGTTTTATATCTTATTGAAAAATCAAACAACCCAAAATTCAACCCTCTTTTGGAAATGGTATTAGCCAATGATAATAATGAAAAAATAAGGCGACGGGTTGAGGATATACTTAAAAAATAATCTATGTTTTCTTTCTTATTGAAAACATAATACCCAAAATTAATGCTAAAAATATAAACCCTAAAGAAAACCATTCAGGGAATTTGTAACTGTGCACTAAAATTAATTTCACTCCAACAAAACTTAAAATGGCCACCAAACTATATTTAATATAATGAAACTTAGAAGTCATATTACTTAAAAAGAAGTACATAGAGCGTAAACCCAAAATTGCTAAAATATTAGAACTAAAAACTATAAAAGGGTCTGCAGTTATAGCTAAAATTGCAGGAATACTATCTAAAGCAAACATAACATCTGTTAGCTCTATCATTATAAGCACTAAAAATAAAGGTGATGCTGCCAGTATGTGTTTTTTCTTAACAAAGAAGTTCTCATTATCAATAGTTGAAGAGATGGGAATCAACTTTCTCATCATTTTAAATACTATAGAGTCTTTAGGGCTAAATCCTTCACTGTCTTTCGAAAACATTAATTTTAGGGCCGTAAATATTAGAAAAGCACCAAAAACATAAGTAATCCAATCAAACTTTGTAATTAGAGCAACTCCAAAAAATATCATTAACGCTCTAAATACAATCGCCCCCATGATACCCCAAAACAAAACGCGATGTTGATATTTAGAAGGCACTTTAAATGAGGAGAAGATAACAGCTATTACAAAAATATTATCGATACTCAACGATAATTCTATTAAGTAACCAGTTACATACTTTACCATGGCCTGTGTAGGTAACAAACCTGTTGGGTTTTCTACCCAACTATTTTTGAATATAAAATAAATTACAAATGAAAAAAGCAGACCAATAGTTACCCAAACTGTGGTCCAAAGCGATGCTTCTTTTGTGGAAATAACATGAGGGGTTTTATTAAAAACGCCTAAATCTAAAGCCAGAAATAATAAAACAGCAGAAACGAATACTATCCAAATAATCATATTACTTTCTAATAATCTTATCAATACTTGCCGCCAACATCATGTGGTCAGTTGCTGAGTTTTTTCGTAATACATTGGTCATTAAAACCACTATATAATTACAGTTATCTGGATGTTCAACAATAGCAACAGAATTCATGAAATTAGTAACATTTCCCATATATTTTCCACAAGCTTCACCATTACTTCTATCGCATTTGTAAAGACTTCCAGATTTGAAATACACCGCAGCTTCCTTTAATGCTGGCGATTGCGCATACCTAATACGTCTATCGGTCATGTACATTAAACGTTTCATTTCTAAACTCGATGCCTCATCAATAACGTTTCCTTGCTCTAACTGAACCAAAAATTTCATCAAGCCTAAAGTGGTTCCTATACTTCCGCCTTTATCGCCAACATAATTATTTGCGCCTCTGGTAAAAAAACTTCCTAAACGCCACTCATCATGGGTTATTCCTAAGTCTCTCAAAGGTAAATTCACGACATCATTACTTAAATCGGTCAATTCTTTTTTTGGTGTGTTTTTAAAATAAGCATCGGTTTCCTCTTGAGTTAAATCAGGATATTTTTCGCCAAAAGCTTGCATTAATAATACTTCACGCCAAAGAATACTCGCAGCACCATTATTACTTACAGACATCATGTGGTCTGCCCATTCAAATAAGGTGAAAACATCGCTGGCTATAACTTGGCGTTTTACTAATTTTCTTGTTTCAATGTTATAAATAGGAACAGTATGTTCATCGGTTAAACCCCAAAGACCAGACTTCACTGATTTATTTCTTAGTAACTCCAAACGTTTTTCAAAATCATCTGGATAAATTTTAGCTAATTGATTGAACAACCCTATCAAAACAGCAATCTTACCAACGCTCCCTGGTTGGTATCCTGCTTTTTCATTACGTTGTGCAAAACGCACATGATTAATATCTGAAATATCTAAAACAGCTAACGAATAACTTTTATCTAAGCCTCTAAATAACCCATTAATCTCTTTTTGAAAATCCTCATTAACTTTAATGTAGCATTCCACGCTATCATTTTGTTTTGGCAACAAGTTTAACTTAATATCCATATAAGATTTGTAAGCACCCGCTGGTAGCTTAGAAGCCTCAACAATTTCACCACTTTTAATAAGTTCTAAACGCTTTAAACGTTTAATACCTGTATGTGAATACCCGTCAATTGGATAATAACTTAGTGTTGTAAATGCTGAACATACAACGACTAATAAGACGATAACTAACCCTTTTTTCATAATACTTTATATTTTTTCTGAAAGTGAAATCACTTTATTTTTATCAATTATAGGCGTGATAGATTCCAAATAACCTGAACTCAATGCCTTTTTATTTTCAACAAACGGACGTATTTGAAACAACCACAATTTATTGTTTTCAAACCCTAATTCAACATCGTAGGCACCTTCATAATCTGAATTGGTTTCTTTAGGAATTCTTATTCTAATTGTTTTTGCTAAAGCCCTAATCTCATTGATGTTTTGCTGATTAAGAATAGGCGTTTCAAAAGTTGCTAATTGCTTTTCGGTACCACCCGTAATAGGCAAACTGTTATAAAACTGATCTCTAGCTGGCGCTAAAAACTGTGTGCCACCTTTTATTTTTATTAAATGTGTTTCAGCAGATTGTCCATCAACGGCACCTCCTGCGCCTCTACTAAACGCTACGGTTAAATCGTCTTCATTTCCATTGCTAATACCTTTCGTGATTAAAACTCCTGAATAATCAACATCAACACTCGGAATCACTAAAATGGATGGAAATACGTTTTCTGGATTCAATAAATATTTTTGTCTCCATTTAAAACTTCTTTCGGTGTAAGGCGATGCCCAAACATCTTTAATGCCGCTAAGTATTTTGTTTTTATCAACCACATTAAAAAGGGTTAAATTTAAACCTGCACCTGTAAAATCTTTAAGATCTTCCATATTGGTGTCACTTCTTAAAAAAACAGGTATGTCTCCTAATTCTTTTCCTAAAATAGATTTGAAATCGTTTTCTAATTGCGAAACAAACTCAGCATTTAACGTAATTTCTTTTATTGCTGTTCTAAGTATTTCCAATTGTTTTAATTGATAATTTTCAACCTCATTTTCAGCTATGCCTTGAGTTCGCATACGTTCTGCTTCCTTAAACATATCATTAAGAAACGTCCAATATGATGCGTTCTGATTTGGCATTGGCAGTTCCATGTGTTGTCTGAAAATACCAAACGGAATAACCAACCCTTCGACTACTTGCTCTGGGAACATTTTTTTTAACTGACCCAAATTAGCGGCTTTTGGTCCGCAAAGTTTACCAGAATCACTGGCATCAACATTTCGCATGTTTAGCACATTGGTTTCTTTTAAAAGAATATTTTCAATAGGAACTTCAATTTTTTCGGCATTACGTTCCTTTTTAGTAAAAAGTAAACGCTCTATTTCAATCATATCTTTTTCTAATTTGATAATGATATTTCCTTTATTAGAAACTGCATAAAACACGTTTTTCCCGTTATATTTTTTTAAATCTTTTAAATTTCCATCAGATAAAGCAGCATTCGGAATCCCCAAATTTCTAGCTAATAATTGCACATGCGATACCATATTTCCCTCTGAAACGGTCGCAATACCAGCAATAGGTTTTAAATCTGCTGGTGGACGTTGAAAAATATAAATCTTATCGGAATCGACCTCGATTTCATCTGGAGAACCATCAACAACAACCAACTCGCCAAAAGCGTAACCTGGATTCAAACCTCTAAATGAGCTTTGGTTAGGTATATCAATCACCTTATTGGTCAATGCTGATTCTTTTGCAATGAAATCACCCAACTTCCCAACATTATCCCCTAAATATAACGCAATAGACCCTCTAATTTTATCATCAATAAAACCATAAGCTTTAGGCTCGAAAGCAGCATAAATATCAACATTATGCTGATAATTTGCTTTTACCATCGAAGAACTCCACTCTACCAAACTACGCCCATTTTCTAACACTTGGGTCAGCGCATCTAACGTCATACTTTTCTCGTCTGCAAAGGGTGTTTTTAAGTTAATATGATCCCATTCATGCATTTCAATATAACCCGCTCCTGTGGTTGCCATTCCTAAATAGCAAACTTTGGTAAGCATATCTTGTAAATTTTCTGGTTCCCAATTTGGAGCACTTTTAAAAATAATATCTTCCAGTTTTATCGAAATATCTAAAAGTTGCAAACGCGCCAATGGTTTCTTTTCATCTAAAAGTGCCATTCTTAAGTCTAATAATAATTGTGCCGTTTCTGGGATTAGTTTAGATGGAACCGTTTCAGATGAATTATTAAAAATATAGCTGCTTATTTTTTTGCCTATTTCAGAATTTTTAAATAATGATGCTTTATTTACCAACGTTTTAATATCAATTGGTTTATAAAACTTTGCCATAGTTTTTAATAACTCGTCTAATTTTTGAGTTTGTGATGTTGATAATTTAGACACATTTTTTTCTTTAAAAGCTTGAACTTTAGAAATATCATTAAATTCTGGTTGACTGTGGATTTTAACTCGTAAATCCATGAACGGTAAAAATTCATCTGAAATCACTTTAGACTGACTTCTAATAAGTTGCGATAAATTATCGTCGCCGTTGTGAGGAATATCTTTTAAAGACTGACGAATTAAAAAATAGTATTTTTCAATATTAGCATCATCAGCCAACAACCATTTATAAAAATCGATACCCCAAGCTTCCTCATCTTCAGATTGAATGGCGCCTCTATAAAATTGCCCTTTTTCGTTTATCCAGCCATTATCAACAGCTCTCAAATATTTATCGAGTTGGTATTGCTTTAATCTAGAATGGTTGTTTTTAGCGTCCCAAAAATCAGCTTTATTTGTGTAAGCCAGAATTTGACCAAAATAAATATGATTGGTTTCTGCTAATTTAACAACGTCGTCTTTATAACGTGCGTGTTGAACTCCTGGTCCAATTTTATCTGGACACGGATCTTTTGGCTGCCTAATACTGCCATCGGTACAAAACCAACGGATATCTTTGTAAGGCCCTCGAACGTCATTTTTGTATTGAATAATTTGTTTCGCTATTTGTTCATTACTAAGTTTTTGAGAAAAACTATTGACAACAAAAAATAAAAAAACAAGTAAAGCTAACTTTTTCATTTATAGATTTTAAGGTACTAATTATCAATCAAAGATAATGCCTATTTTAATGAAAAAATAAGAAATGAAATTATTTATAAAGAAGTTGTTTTTAATTTGGAAACATACTTTTATCTAAACCTGGAACTATTCGAAGCGCATTTTTGTAATACACTTTTTTAAGTACTTCGTCTGGTAAATCTAAACCATACATAGGCCAAAACGCATGGTATTTTTTATGATATGGAAAGTATTCATCATCACTTTCTAAAACTCTAAAATAAGTAGGAAATTCTTCTGGTTTCCAACTGTCTTTTCCAAACAGAATACGGTCTTGATATTTAACGAAGAATGCTTTTGCAAATCGAGGTTGACGACCCAATTCTGCTATTATAGCACCAATACCCACATTCATGTTTGGTAGAGTATCTAATAATTCGCCCAACTTTCCTAAATTATTAGCATACCAGCCCATATGTGCATTTATAAAGGTTGTTTTAGGGTGTTTTTTAAACATATTATGCTGTTCACTTATTATCTGTTCCCACGGCGCTGGATTATCTGCACCTCGTTTTCTACGTGGATGCGTTTTAAGTTCCAACCAACGCTCGTTATCGCCATCAAATTCATCCCAAAATGATTTTGGATCTGCTGAGTGAATAAGTACCGGAATACCCAAATCGCCACAAGTTTTCCAAATAGGATCCAAACGGATATCGTCAACAGCCAATCGATTTCCATCAACATCTTTATTGTACATACCCAAACTTTTATAAACTTTTAGTCCGCGCGCACCATTTTTTACATCGGTTTTTAATTGATTTACGGTTTTTTCAATCCAACCATCTGCTCCTGCTCCATCAAAATTCACATTTGCAAAAACAACAAATCTATTCGGGTAATTTTTTGCTACATTTTTAACGGCACTTTGTAATTCTTCTCCTGAGCGACCACTTAAATTAACCATAATACCCATATTTAAAGTATCCATAGCAGCTATTACTGGCGCTAAATCTTGAGTTGCCATTCTATATTGGTGTCCGTGAACATCGATAAACGGAAATTTAGCACGCTTTATAATTTTACCAGGAAGAACAAGTGTTGCTATTGGATTATAATCTTCAAAAGAAATATCCTGAGCGGAAAAAGTACTTACTGATAAAAAAGAAAAAACTACTAAAACTAGTCGGTTAAAAAACATATAAAATAATTTAAATGAGGCTTAAAAGTAACTATATGAAAATGAAAAATGCACGATTTTAAGAAGGGTTTAACATGCCTATTCTTTAAGCTTTATAACTTCAGCATTGTACATAAACGATTCTTGCCAACGTTGAAAACGCGTATCAAATTTATCGGAAAAAACTAAATACTGGCATTTGTTCATGCTTTCTGGTATTCTAGTTACTTCAGCTAAATTATTATTCCTAAATAAAAATTCGGCATCTTCAACAATACAAATTTGGAGTTTATTTAAGTTAATGCCGTTTAAATAAAACAACTTATTTAAACGCTTTGGTGTGGCAATTACAACATCTGTTCCTATGTAAATTTCATCACGTTGTGTATCTATATGTTGCTCTTCATACGCACAATATATTCTCAAATCTGTACCTCGCTTAAAAGCATTAAATTCTAATTCTAAATCTAAAGCTGTTTGTTTGTCTTTTACAAAAATGAGTGCACGAGGCGCATCTTCAAAGGCATTTTTTAATTTCTGAATCACGCTAATTACCAAACTGGTTGTTTTTCCAGCATCTTTTGGAGCTATAATAAATAAACTTGCACCACCTTTTATTTTAGATAGAATTTGTTTTTGGAGTGGCAAAGGTGCTTCAAAATCTTTAATTTTAAGGGTATCTTTAAGTGGTTCTATGAGCTTTTTGAATGACATGAATACTTTATCTTTTTATTGATTTCAAAGATAGGCTTTTCAAAGCCCTAAAAAGGACACTTAAAAAACAAAAAAAAGCGCTCATTTCTGAACGCTTTTTATAATTACTTTTCATTTTTACCTAGAATTCTAAATCTGAAACTAAATCAAATTCATCATAAATAGCTTTATCTTTTAATCCATCAAAAAAACTTGTAGAGCCATATTTTACATCATATTTAGTTCTATCAACTTTTAATGAAGCGGTTGCTTTGTTTCCGTAAATAGAGATTATGAAATCTACGGGGTTTGTTTTTCCTTTAATGGTTAAATCTCCTGTAACATTATAAGCATTTTTACCAGATGAAGTTACGTTTGTAAACACCAATGTAGCTGTTGGGTGGGCTTCAACACCAAAAAAATCATCCGATTTTAAATGACCTTCAAGTTTTCCTTTCGCTTTACCATCCAAATCAGTTGTATTTATGGTTGTCATATCAATAACAAACTCGCCACCTGTTAATTTATCAGCTTCAAACATTAAACTCCCAGATTGAATTGCTATAGTTCCTTCGTGAGATCCTGTTACTTTATAACCTTTCCAAACTACTTTACTTGCATCTGTTTTAATCTCTTTTTTATCTTTATTTATTGTTGTAAAAGAAAGTGTAAATACCGCTACTAAAGCTATAATTCCTAAATTTTTAATCGTGTTTTTCATATTAATATAATTCTATTTATGTTTTTAAATATTATGATACAAAGGTGCTATAGAAAAATGATTAAAAAAATAATGTAGTTTATGAAATACTATTAATCTAGTTTAATATTTACTTTTCTTTAAGTAATTCTTTCTTTATTTTACTTAAAAATTCTTTTGTAATTCCTAGATACGAAGCCACCATATATTGTGGTATTAATTTTTCTATTTTAGGGTATTGGTTTCTAAAATATAAATATCTGTCTTTAGCAGAAAGACTAAAACTTCTAACTATTCTTTTTTGAGAAGCTACCAATGCACGCTCAATAATTTGTCTAAAAAAGCGCTCTAATTTTGGGATTTTAGAATACAATTCTTCCATAGCTTCGGAAGAAAACATGATTAATTCTGTATATTCAATGCACTGTATGTTATAATCTGCTGGGATTTTCGATATAAAACTTCCCATATCTGAGGTCCACCAATTTTCAATAGAAAACATGACGATATGTTCCTGCCCACTATCATCAATATGAAACATTTTGGTACACCCAGAAACCACAAAACATTGATGTTTACATACATCACCTTGCTGCACAATATATTGCCCTTTTGAATATTTTCTGTAAGTTACTTTTGAAGTTAAAAAAGCCTCTTCTTCGGCGGTTAAACTTACGTGGTTTTTAATGTAGTCTAAAAGTGATTGTATATTTTTTTCTATCATTTTATAAATCTAACAAGCGTCTGTGGTAATTAATTTGCCCCAAATGATACGACAAATGATGTACTAAATGTGTTAAAAAATATTCATATGTCATAGGTTCTTTAAAAACTTCAATAGGATATAACTTTTGCAAATCGTTTCTATTCATTTTACCCAAAGCATCTTCAATCATCAAAATGGTTTCGTCTACAGCTACTAAAAGTGTTTTTACAGGAACATCTTTCTGTGAAAACTCTAAGTCTCTTTGTCTTACATATCCTGTTTTACCTATTACAAAACCTATATAATGATTTAAATTACCTACCAAATGTAAACATAAATTACCAGCTGAATTTGATACAGACTTGTCCAAAACCCAAAGGTTACTTTCTGTTTTGTAAGCAACAATTTCTAACTTAAGTTTATTAAGGTCTCTTCTAAATATTTTGATTAAAGTATTGGTATACATAATATATAATGAACATCAAATTTAACAATAATATCATTAGGTTATTAAATAGAAATTCAAAACTTCCCCTGCTAAATTATTCTATTTTTGCCAAATGCAAAATAACAACACCGTTAAATTTGAGTTTATTGCTTTAATGGCTTCATTAATGTCCTTAGTAGCCTTGTCTATTGATGCATTATTACCAGCTTTACCAGAAATTGGAGCAGCTGTTGGAGTGGTTAATGCAAATGATAATCAATTACTAATCACCATGATTTTTTTGGGTTTAGGCTTTGGTCAACTTATTTTCGGACCACTTTCTGATAGTTTTGGCAGAAAACGTATTGTTTATTTTGGTTTTGTTGTGTTTTTTATTGCCAGTATTATTTGCGTAACGACCAAAAACTTTGAAATTATGATTTTAGGAAGAATACTTCAAGGCGTAGGTTTATCATCACCCAGAAGTTTAACGCTTTCTATGATTAGAGACTCTTACAGCGGCGATTATATGGCAAAAATCATTTCTATTGTCGTCATGTTTTTTATTCTAGTTCCCGTTGTTGCTCCAACTTTAGGACAGTTTTTAATTAACTTTTTTAATTGGGAATCTATTTTTTATTTCAATCTTATTTTTGGAATCATCATTATGATTTGGTTTTCTATAAGACAACCCGAAACACTCCCAAAAGAAAAACGATTAAAATTAACGCCACATCTTTTTATTGACGGTACCAAAGAATTTTTTAAGTATAAAGATGCTGTTGCTTTTACATTTGTTTCTGGTTTTATAACAGGCTCTTTTATGGTGTATTTAAG
>TARA_R110002096_G_scaffold25787_10_pt1 | contig 10847 bp, 10 predicted proteins | sample TARA_R110002096 | Tara Oceans TARA_R110002096 (sample SAMEA4397295) | marine metagenome | biome: Polar Biome; feature: [DCM] deep chlorophyll maximum layer (ENVO:01000326); material: water (ENVO:00002006), including particulate matter (ENVO:01000060) such as... | depth 35 m
GTTTGAAAAAGAGGTCGCATTCCAAGAATCCGGTGCCGGTGATTTTAAGTTGGCGATTGCCCTGGAGGGGCGCATCCGGTTATTGGTCCATCAGAATCCCCGGAATCAGATCCTGCATACACAACTGGTGGGAGAAATGAACGGTTATCTGTATGGGGTCACGGTGAATACACCTGAGGCACAGGACAAGCTGCCGGGCTCACCTCGCAGTTATACACGGTGGATTCAACCGGAGCCGTTTGCCATGACAGAGCAGGAAGTGTCTCCCTGAGAAGCGTGTTGTATTAACTCAATGTAGAATTTCGTACTGAAAAATCGAAATAACAATAGTCAGACCATTCACTCTCACCAAGTCTGTTTCTGGCTTTGACCCGAATTCGTCCAGGTTGTGAGCCTCCAAAATTAAACATATAAAAAGGAATCGGGATTTCAGTATCCAGTTCTACAGGATTATAAAAGATCTCCGGCTCCAGGGGGCTGGCACAACTTTCTTCAATAGTATAAGTGATGGGGTATTCACCCGAACTGGGATACCAGCGACAGTCCAGGACCCGGGGATAGTGTGAAAAAGCTGTTCCTGAAACAGGAATGATGATTTCCGGTTTCGAAGGAGTACCGTCAAGTGACAGTTTTCCCATGAAAGGATCTGTTTTCCTAAAGACTCTCTCGTTTTCATCATACCCAATCAAAAACACATAAGTGCGCCGCTGGGGAAGCATCGGCATTTGTAAATGTCCATACGAGCAATTTGCATCAGCCCGATAAGGATCGTCGAGCGGGGGACCGAGCAAGGCAACGACTTCCTCTTGACTCATTCCGATCTGAACTGCTTCCCACTTTCGATAATCGGGTTGGACAAATTCCGGCTCTGTTGAAGCATAGGAAAAACTATTTTGCATACCGATTAAATTCCTGATTTTTTCCCGCTCTGGTTAAAACAGCGGTTGTTTTCCGATAATGCGTCTGATAACCGACCATTGACCGGCGTGCATCATCCAGTGCGTGGCTTCGCCTGCAAACACACATCCTACTGTGGGGCCGAGGTAACTTACCGATTCGGGAGCAGGCTGCATCAGTTCTTCATCACTGAGCTTCGACAGCGCATTGAGGGTGACTTCGCGTTGTTTGTGCATCAGTTCCACCAGTTCTGCTTTACTGAGGAAGTCGGCAGGATTGTCACTGGACACGGTCTCTTTGGTGTAACGCTCTTTGAAACCGGCGGGAAGCTCTGGTACCACGTCAGGGCAGACCTGTGACGTATGGAACTGTTCGCTTTGAATCAGATGTCCTAACTGCCAGTTGATGTGGTTGGACTTTTCTGCGGGGCGCACCAGCAGGTCGGCGTCCGTCAGGTCTTCGAGATACCCGTTGACCACAAAGGTAGGGAGTTGGAGAGAGGACTTGATATGTTCAGCGATGCTCATGGAAATGCGTTTTCTGTTCGAAGAGTTAAAAGTTAAACTGGATGACTGTTACTAAAGTATGTTGACGGGTTGCTTGCGGGGCGCCCAGAGTGCTTCGGCGTATTTGACGCGACACGTCTGTCCGCGATAGCGGGCCAGTGTTTCTTTTCCCTGGAGGGCACCGTTGGATTGAGAAGGATCATATTTTATATTTCTCTGTAATGCCATATAGCGCCCCAGCCATTCCATGGATTTCTGCCAGTATTCGGTGACATCCACGAAGGTGTCCGGTTCGAAGCCAATGGTATGGCCTGGGCCGTTATCATAATGGTAAATGGTCCGCGGTCCACGGAAACGATCTTCATTCAATACGCGTCCGCCATGATTCAATGCAATTTTGCTCAGCTGCGATGCGACCGTGTGATCGTGGTGATGATCATATTCCCAGAGCTGAAGTGCGATGTCTGGTTTGATCTCGTAAACTGCGGCGGCAACTTTCTGTTTGGTTTCTGCGTTTGTGTCGTACTGATGTGAGGCGAAGTCCAGATACCGGGTTTCGACGCCATATTCGCTGGCGATCTTTGTCACGGAGTTGCGGAATTCTTTTTCCCGCCCTTTGGTGGGAGGCCAGTTACTGTAGTCCCCAATGAGAATGAGCTGTACCACGCGGTAATTTTTGGCAACAGCCTGGAGCATGATGCCGGGGACTCCATAAACGCAATCATCAAAGTGCGCACCTATCGCCAGCAGTGTTTTCTGATCAGCCATGAGTTCTGGTTTCGTGTAAAAGAGAGGTCCAGTGGAAGTTCTCAGGGAACAGTTTGTTTAAGTCTCTGCTTTGAATATTACACTGTCGACTGTCAGGTTGCCATGAATTTCACATGATTGTATGAGACGTGACAGGCGGGAAGGAATGTGGGGCAGAGGCAAGAGAGAGGCCAACCAGGCTTGCGGCGGAGAAGTGATGATACCCTGTGGTTGTTATGCGGTCTCGATCTGTTTCTGAGAATTCTCGATAAAGTATACCAGATATTCTGTCTGGGATTTGATCAGATCATAAAACTCTTCTGCTGCATCCAGGTTTTTTGATTCAATGATCTCTGTAATGGTTTCACAGAGGTGTTGTGCCGGTGAATGGATATCAAGCGGAGCGGACTCGGAGAGTGCTCCCAGAGCCGTTTTCAAACTTTCGCCAAAAGCCTGTTTTAATTCATCCCGGTCACGGGTTTTGTAAATGACTCCTGTGATGCCCAGCTTCTTGGCCAGTTCCAGGCGTTCCAGCTGACGACTGTGGGACTGATTACCCTGTTGAAGTGATGTGAGCAGGAAGAACATGGGTGAATCCAGTTGCCCGTCGTCATTATACCGTTCCTGCTTCTGAACCTTAAGGAACAGTTCCAGTCCATCCAGTTCCCGCATTACAAGTTCGGAGAACATGATTTTAATTTCACTGTCCATCTCCAGAATCGAGAGTGCTTCAAAACCGGAAGAGGCACAGATGACCTGATACCCCAGTTCCTCAAGCAGTCTGGTATGCACGTAGCAGGTATATCCCACTTCATCGACGACAAGCACTTTCATAGGCGTTTTCTTTCTGAACAGGGACTGTGATTTGAAAATAAAACGCTCTCCTCATGGAGGGGAGAGCGTTTCGAAACGTCTTTAATTCAAGTGGACTGAATCTGCGGTGCTGGTTCGATCACAGGTTTGATTAAGAGACAGGTTGCGTTTGGTTTTTTCTTCATGGTTGATCCAATAAAACTATAACACACAAATAATTAGAGACGGATGGAAATTGATTGTGAACTTCATACGACTACATTGATTAAGGTATTTCATTCCTGAACAGATTTTTCTGTGATGTTCTGGGAATTCAACATGTCTTCCGTTTTGAAGCTTCAGGAATTCTGGGAAACCCTGAAAATCCAGTATGTACCTGCAGGCAGGCAGCTGTTGACAAAAGTAAACAATGTTAAGACTTCCGTTGAGAAACTATTTCGAAAAAAATCCCGTTTTGTTCACTCTGGTTCGGCTGTCGAAAGTCTGGACTTTGGCAGGCAGGCTGCTTACGATAACGTATTGAGTCAGGGGCTTATTATCGTTCAGCCTGTAACCGGTTGACGTGTTTATTATTCAAAAGATAAAGGGTGAATTATGAGTGAGGTCACACGACGCAGCTTTCTCCAGACCAGTGCAGGGGCGGTGGCAGCCACTTCATTGTTGACTGGTACCGCGCGGGCAGATGTCAACAGTAAAATCAGAGTTGCCGTTCTGGGGGTGAATGGACGCGGTAAAACACATATTAAAGCGATTGGTGAAATCGAAGGCGCTGATGTTGTGCTGCTGTGTGATCCCGATGAACAGGTGCTTGCCAAGCGGGCCGCCGAGTTTGAAAAGAAATACGGTCGTAAGGTCGAAACCGAAACCGATATGCGAAAGGTCTTTGACCGCGATGACATTGATGTGGTAACGGTCGCGACGCCGAACCACTGGCATTCACTGGCAACCATCTGGGCCTGCCAGGCTGGTAAAGACGTGTATGTGGAAAAGCCGGGGTCCCATAATCTGTTTGAAGGCCGCAAAATGATTGAAGCGGCTAAGAAATACAAGCGGATTGTGCAACATGGCGTCCAGCTCCGCAGCCAGCCCGCGATTCAGGAAGGTGTCGAACACCTCCGCAAAGGAACGATTGGCGATGTTTATATGGCACGCGGCCTGGTGTTTCGCTGGCGTCCATCCATCGGCCACAAACCCAGTGAGAAAGCTCCCTCCTACCTCGACTGGAACCTCTGGCAGGGGCCGGCGCAGGAAACCGATTATTCACAACGCTATGTCCATTACAACTGGCATTGGACCTGGGATTATGGCAATGGGGATGTCGGAAACCAGGGAGTCCATGAAACGGATATGTGCCTGTGGGGGCTGGATGTCAAGTTGCCTTCGCAGATTACCGCGATGGGAGGCAAGTTCCTCTGGGATGATGACAAGGTCACTCCCGAAGTGCTTTCCACCAATTACTTCTATCCTGAAGAAAATAAAATGATTCAGTTTGAAGTCCGTCCCTGGATGACCAACGATGAAGGGGGGGCCTCTGTAGGTAATATCTTCTACGGATCAGAAGGATACATGGTCGTGAAGGGGTATAACTCCTATGAGATCTTCCTGGGACGTAAAGGAGAACCGGGCCCTAAGAATAGTGGTGACGATCCCGTCGTTCCCCACTTCACAAACTTCCTGAATGCGGTTCGTTCTCGCAAGGCGGAAACTTTGAACGGTCCCGTTGAGACAGCACATACCAGCTCCGGTATTGCCCACCTGGGGAACATCGCCTTCCGGCTGGGGCGTCAGTTAAACTTCGATCCCAAGACGGAACAGTTTGTCAACGATGCAGAAGCAGATAAATATCTGACCCGCGAGTACCGCGAGCCATTTGTGGTACCTAACGAAGTCTGATCGTTTTGATCTGACAATGCAGGAATTTAAAAACAGCACCGGAGTCAGGCTCTGGTGCTGTTTTTTTGCATCATGTTCTCTGGAAATAAAGAGAGGCTGATCTACGCTGGCGCAGATCAGCCTCCGGTTAATTTTCGTTTGGATCGAGGTGATCCTCACGAGTGGTGGTTGTCTTTGACAACCCGCCAGTAGTCGCTAAGAACAACCACCTTTCTGGCTACAACAATAACTGTCCACTCAATCACCTCCTTTTCTTGGATAAACTCCCTGTTTCTTCATGGTTTGTAGCTCCAATTTGAATACAGGCTTTAGTCCTATCGCACTGCGTGGGTGCGATACATTATCTACTTCTATTCTTGCAGATCCCTCAATCGTGGCAATACCTATTTCAGAGGAACCGGCAGAAATTCTCATGAACGGGAAAACTGAAAATGCTAACATATTCTTATTGCAGAGGATAAGAATATGCACATTCCTGTAAATTCCAGTTCAGTGAAGTCAGTCCAAAGGGGGGCGTGTCCTGAGTTGACTGTCTTCTTGTGTAGTGACACACGATTCTAAAACAGGTTCGCAGTGATTACTGATCTTCTGGAGCCATATGTGGTTCAAAGACGGTGCGTCCTGCTTTTTCAGCCTGATTAACAGCGGCGACGGCTTCTTCGTAAAGCACCTGCTGGCAGCGCACCAAATTCTTTTCTTTGTTGGGAGTGATCCGCTCGTAAACTCCCTCACTGTTTAAGACACGCGCTTTGGCATTATCTTCAAAGTAGCTGTTGAGAATTTTGACTAGCTTGCGTTGACATTTTTCTTCTTCAATGGGAACAAGCAGTTCGACTCGGCGATCCAGGTTGCGGGGCATCCAGTCAGCACTGGAGATAAAGACGCGTTCGTCTCCGCCATGATAGAAGCAAAAAATTCGCGCATGTTCGAGGAAGCGATCGATAATGCTGACAACTTCGATATTTTTACTGAGCTTTGGGACACCGGGACGCAGGCAGCAGATGCCACGAATATTGAGCTTGATCTTCACACCTGCTTCCGAAGCCGCATACAGTGCTTCGATGATTTCCGGGTCGACCAGGGAGTTGACCTTGGCCACAATCCGGGCTTTCTGACCCTGTTTTTTTCGCTCGGTTTCATGATGAATCAGATCAAGCAGTTTATCCCGCAGGCTGATAGGGGCTGCTTCCAGCTTCTGATACTTCTGCGGAATCGAATAACCAGTGATCGAATTGAAAAAGTTGATCGCATCAGACGCCAGCACTTCGTCATTGGTGAAGTAACTGATATCACTGTAGATTTTTGCTGTCGCATCATTGTAGTTCCCCGTTCCGAAATGCAGGTAGCGTTGGATACCGTGCGGTTCGCGACGGATGATACAACAGATCTTGGCATGTGTCTTGAGACCTTTCACACCGTAGATGACCTGCACCCCGGCATGTTCCAGGTTTTTGGCCCATTCGATATTCCGCGCTTCATCAAAACGGGCTTTGAGCTCCACGATCGCGGTGACATGTTTCCCCTGTTCAGCGGCGCGAATCAACGCAGCTACAATCGGGCTGTGTTTACTCGTGCGATACAGAATTTGTTTGATTGCCAGCACGTCCGGGTCTACGGCTGCTTCTTCAACCAGGCGTACAACGGGTTCAAAACTTTCATAGGGATGACACAGCAGGATATCCTGATGGGTGATGTTTTCGAACATGCTGATGCGAGGATTGACCTCCGGGGGAGGTTGTGGTGGCCAACTGGCATCTTTCTGGGCATCAAAGCCTGAAATCTCAGTCAACCGCATAAACGCCGTCAGGTCCAGTGGTCCAGGAATCCGGTATACATTTTCATCGAGGACTCCCAGGCCCTGCTCCAGAAATTCCAGCGTTTCCACAGAAACCGATTCCGCGATTTCCAGTCGGATGCAGTCCCCCTGCTTACGCTGGTCGAGCATGTCTTCCATCTGATGCAACAGGTCAGATGCGAACTCGTCCTGCAGGCTGACATCTGCATTTTTGGTCACACGAAAGGGGATACTCTCCAGGACATGCTCGCCTTGAAAATATTGTTCGATAAACAGGCAGATAGCATCTTCCATCGGCAGATACTGGTAGCCACCTTCCGAGGGCAGGGTAATGAACCGGAATTCAGTTCTGCCAAAAGGAATGATCGCAAAGCGGTCTTCACCCGGTTTGTGATCTCCTTTCTCCTTTCCTTTGTCATCAGGGGCGAGTCGTACGACGAGGTTCAACGTGTGGTTTACCAGGTAGGGGAATTCCATATCGGAAGTCACCGCCATCGGTGTGAGCACGGGATAGATTTCATCCCGGAAAACATGCTCGACAATCCGCCGCTGTGAATCAGAGAGTTCCTGTGGGTTGACACGCTGAAAACCGGCGGCTGCCAGTGGAGGCTCAATTTCTTCGAGTAAACACTGATACTGTTCCACCATCATCTGATGTGCACGCAGGCTGACCGCATCCAGTGTTTCACGGGGTGTCATCCCCGAGGGATCGGCCTTTTTATTTCCACTGGCCTGCAGCAGGTGCAGACCACCCACACGGACCATGAAGAATTCGTCCAGGTTAGAACTGGTGATGGCCAGAAATTTCAGTCGTTCCAGTAACGGGATTTCTGAATCATGGGCTTCATCCAGTACCCGCTGATTGAATTCCAGCCAGCTTAATTCCCGGTTGAAGTAATTCGCTGTTTTGTTGGCCATGGTCAACCTGTTGTTTCAGTCTGTCGTTTGTAGGAATAGGAACTCAATACGTGTTTGGAAAATTATCAGGCAGGTTACTGTTTCTTTCTCAAGTGAACTTTCAGCCCGAACACTTCTTCAAACAGCGGACCTTTTTCGACGAGCGCGATTTGTTCCAGCGAGACGTCTTCCACATGGGGGATGGAGATAATCAACTGTCCGTGGTCAATCTCACATTCAATCTCCTGAACCCGCTGGCTGTAGGAATAGTCCAATGCATCAGCGACCCGCAGGATGGCGGCCATTTTAGCGATGGCAATGCGGCTGACACGATCCAGTGTGTTGTATCCCAGGTGTGTTGCTTTGGGGGAAGCCCGGCGATGATAACGGGCGATTAATGCGACCAGCAGCAGGTCGGTCTGTCCCAGTCCAAACAGATTGCCATTGCTGATCAGGTACATGGAATGTTTGTGATAGCCGCGTTGATTGACATAGATCCCGATTTCATGCAGGTAGGCGGCGATATACAGTAACAGTCGATTCCGCGCGTCAAGTTTGTGTTCATTCTGTAATGACTGGAACAGCTTGTCCGCCAGAAAGGCAACATGGCCGGCATGTGTTTCGTCAAAATCAAAGCGTTTTCCAAAGTCAATCGTGGAGCGAAGCACCTGCTGATTGAACTCTTCAGACCAGTTACTCTGGTCGGCCATTTCTTTCAAAAGCCCATCGCGAAAGTTGGCTTTGGTGACGTAAATGTGTTTCTGTTGGTAGGCTTCTGCCAGCTTGGTATAGGCGAGCAGTGCCGGCCCGAGTGTTTCTGCATCGGTGAATGACAGGTGGTATTCCTGGACCAGTTCGTCTTCATCCTTCTGCAGGATTTTATCGGTAAATTTGCTGAGCTCAGATACCTTGAGTCGATCCAGTTCATCGGGTGAGTTGCCGGGGTCCGGGATTTCATCATCCGGGCGGAGTTGTGCTAATGCAAAGCGGACATCACCTCCCAGGACGACCAGTTTGACGGATTTGTCGACGGGTACTTCGTGGACGATCTGCTGGATCACACGTGAGATCTGATTCTCCATAATCGTGCGTTCCTTGGATAAAGGAACACGATACCCCTTAAGCATTTCCCGCAGCCGCAACGCGCCCAGTCGATAGTTTCCCGAGAAAAGGACGTTACCTTTCTGTACAAGCAGCAGTTCGGTTGTGCCTCCACCAATTTCCGTAACGATCGTTTGTGCTTCATCCAGGTTTGGTTTAGCCGCCAGATAAGGGCGAATTCCCTGGTAAGTAATTCGATTGACTTCGGCTTCATCAAGGGGAGAGACTTCGAAGCCGGTTGCTATGAAAATGCGGTCTGTGAATGCAAGGCGATTGTCCGCTTCCCGGACCGCGCTGGTGGCTGCCACCCGTATCTGATCGTCGCGCGTGATCTGATATTCATCCAGTCGCCGACGGTAGCTTTTGAGGATGCGTACACACTCTTCCATCGTCGACTTCTGAATATTCCGTGTCTGAAAAGTATCTTTTCCCAGTGTCACTGCCTGGGAGAGACGTTCCAATGCATAGACAGAGCCATCTTCTTTGATCTCAGCAATGGCCATACGGATGGCGCCAGTGCCGATATCGATGACGGCAATCAACTGATTTGTGCCAGACTCCAGTCGACTGGAACCCGGAGATGCCTCAGTCGGCGGTGAATCTTTTGTGTTCATACCTGCGTTTCAATTCTCATCGAAGAGTTTTGCTGAATGACGTTCTGGGCCCAGGCGGCAACCCCCATGACAGAGGAATCATCCCCCAGTTGAGCGGCGACGACTTTGAATGAGTCTTTGAAAGTCGGCATCACATTGCGTCGGGTGGCTTCGGTCACCGCCGGCACAATCAATTCGGGCATGGCTTCCACCAGACCTCCACCCAGGACGATGATTTCCGGGGAAAAAGTGTGGACGAGGTTTCCGGCAGCGATTCCAATGTACTCTGCCGCCCGCAGGATGATATTCTTGACACTCTCGTCGCCTCCTTTGATCGCCGATGCAAGGATACCACTGCGAATGTCCGACAGGTCGGTACCCACCATGGAACGCAGGACCGGCGCATCTCCGCGGTAAGCAGCCTGTGCTGCCGCGGCAGAGATTGCCAGCCGACTCGCCAGTACTTCCAGGCAACCATGTTGCCCGCACCCGCATTCGGGACCTTCCAAAAGGACTTTGATATGTCCGATTTCCATGCAGGAACTTATGCTGCCCTGAATCAGTTGCCCACGGTAGACGGCACCACCGCCAATACCTGTTCCCGGGAATATTCCCATGACAGACTGGGCACCTTTGCCAGCGCCGAAACGATATTCGCCATAGACGCCGGCATCGACATCGTTACAGATCACAACCGGACAACCGAATTCTTTTTCCAGTACGTCTTTCACGGGAGCGTTATACCAGCCCAGATTGGGGGCTTCGAAGATAATTCCCGCCTGCAGTTCCAGGGGCCCGGGACAACCGACTCCAATGCCTGCCAGGTCGGAGGGGGTCAAACTGGCTTCTTCCAAAGCCTGATGAATCGTCTGGACCATGCGTTCCAGCCCCATTTCGACCCCTGTATGACCTTTGGTTTTTCTCCGTTTTTTTCCGAGGGTTTTATATTCTGAGTTAAAAATTTTGGCCAGCATTTTGGTGCCACCCAGGTCGAATCCGGCCCAGTAGCGGCTGGTGGTTTCAACGGAATCTGCAGACATGAATTTGTTTTCTATACTTTAAGGTTTGACTCTCCGCTCAAAAGCGGTCAACGGAAAGCTTGAACGGTTTTCAATTGATTACATTCTCTACTCGGCCATTATAACGAATAGTTCTTATCTCGTGTATTCTGACGTATTTAGAACTCAATAAACAAGGGGAGTCTCAGAATTCTATTTCCAGCGGAACCGCAGGTCCAATCAGCGTGAATGGTTCAATATCAGGAAAAAACAGCGGGAAAGGGGGTTGTTTGCCATGTTTAGATGATTGCGGCAGGCCGTTGACTTTTGGGACAGAGGCTGCTTGGCTAAACTATTCTGTATGAATTACAGCTGAGGCTTAAAAGAAAGGCTCAGTGCTACACTAAAGTTTACTACGCCCTGGGGTTTCCTCAATGTATTTCCAGTTTCCCTGTGAAAAATGTTCTAAAAAGCTCAAAGTCCGCGATGAAAACGTGGGTAAAAAAGTTCGTTGTCCCTATTGTCACCATACGATGCTGGTCAAAAAACCTGAGACACCGATTATCGATACTTCGATCGATGTCAACACTTCCAGTTCAACCGGTTC
>TARA_R110002096_G_scaffold25787_9_pt1 | contig 10846 bp, 10 predicted proteins | sample TARA_R110002096 | Tara Oceans TARA_R110002096 (sample SAMEA4397295) | marine metagenome | biome: Polar Biome; feature: [DCM] deep chlorophyll maximum layer (ENVO:01000326); material: water (ENVO:00002006), including particulate matter (ENVO:01000060) such as... | depth 35 m
TACACAGAAAGCTCAGTAACCCTCTACACCTTAAAGCATGAAGTGAACAGGGTTTGAGTTCTGATGTCGTGCTATTTCAAACAGTTCTTTCTCAAAGAATGTGAAAAACAGGCCTGATCTGGAATGGTCACAGGCTGTGATTCAAATTACCATAAATAAGGAATATTAATTTATAGAGTGAGGTCTGTTTCTGTTTTCTACCGGTTTCATTTGGGAAACCTCCAGCAAATTGATTGCTGGCACGTAGGAAGTGCATAGCAGATACTTGCCGAACCATGGTGAATTGACTACTGACAGTCAATCAAGACTCACACCCGCCAGTCGCGAAACCAGTGGGCTGGCCTCTTTAATGGGATTGATTAATGCAAAAGAATTCAAATTTCAGCCGTCGCGAATTTCTGAAGACCACCACTGCTGGTGCCGCTGCGATTTCAGCGGGTGTCTGGACAGGAGTTGCTCCGGCCGCTTCAAAGTCTGCCAACGGTAAATTGAACATCGCCTGTATCGGTACTGCTAACCGGGCCGCCGCAGATGTGGATGGCGTCAAAGGCGAAAATATCGTCGCGCTGGTCGATGTTGACAGTAATTATCTCGATCGTGCCTCAGCCAGTTTCCCGAATGCCCGTCTGTATGCCGACTATCGTGAGATGCTGGAAAGCGAAGAAGGAAAAATTGATGCGGTCGTGATTGGTACGACCGACCATCATCATGCTCCCGCGACGATACGTGCCATTCGCAAAGGGCTGCACGTTTATTGTGAGAAGCCTCTGACCCATACGGTTCAGGAAGCACGTATCATTGCAGAAGAAGCGAAAAAGCAGGGAGTCGCCACTCAGCTGGGAACACAGATTCATGCTGGCGATAATTATCGTCGCGTGGTTGAAATCGTGGAGTCCGGTGTCCTGGGAGATATCGGTGAAGTTCACGTCTGGGTTGGTAAAGGCTGGGGAGGCGGGGATCTGCCAACGGAAACTCAGGCACCTCCCAAGAATCTGAACTGGGATCTGTGGCTGGGCCCCGCGCCTGAACGTCCTTATGCAGCAGGACGCTATCATCCCGCTCAATGGCGTCGCTGGTGGCAGTTCGGTCAGGGAACCCTGGGCGATATGGCCTGTCACTACATGGACCTGCCTTTCTGGGCCCTGAAGCTACGTCATCCCACCCACTGTGAAGCAGAAGGTCCGGAAGTTCATCCGGAAGCCTGCCCGCACGGATTGACCGTTCGCTACAAATTCCCCAAGCGAGGGGATCTGGCTCCGGTCAACCTGACCTGGTACGATGGAAACATGATTCCGAAAAAAGTCGCCGGCGAACGCGTTCCCGGCAGCGGGGTGATGTTTGTGGGATCGGAAGGCAGTATGTTTGCCAACTACAACAGCTATAAATTATTCCCCAAGGAAAAATTTGCTGATTTCACCCCTCCCAAGCAGAGCATTCCGAAGTCAATCGGACATCATGCGGAATGGATCAAAGCCTGTAAAGATGGTTCACCCACAACCTGCAACTTTGATTATTCTGGCGCTTTGACTGAATCGGTTCTGCTGGGCAATGTCTCCTACCGTGCCAGGAAAGCACTGGACTGGGATGCTGCCAGCCTGAAAGCCACCAACTGTCCCGAAGCCGACCAGTACATCACGAAAGAGTACCGTGCCGGCTGGGAAGTGGTCTAATTAAGAAAGCCTCCAGTTCTGTCCGGCTCCTCAATCGTGAGTGAGCCGGGCTACTGGCCTTCAATGTACTTCAGCTGAATCTCGGTGTTCGGCAGTTTCTTTTTCAGTTCTGCAACCCCTTTTTCTGTGACCGCCGTTCGAGTCAGTTTCAGATCTTTGAGACTGGTGAGTGGTTCCAGATGTTTTAATCCCTCATCCGAGACTGCGGTCGAACCAAGATGCAGGAATTCCAGTTTCTGCATGTCTTTCAGATATTTCAGTCCTGTATTGGTCAGGCGGGTATTATCCAGGTTTAACCATTCCAGGCTGGTCAGTCCCTGCAACGGTTCGACGCCGGCATCGGTCAGTCCGACACGCCACAGATTCAGTTTTTTCAGCTTCCCCAGTCCGGATAGATGTTTCATGCCTGCATCTGAAAGCAGACTGTTTTCACTCAGGTCGATTTCTTCCAGTTGCGGAATCTTTGCGAAGACCGCCAGCCCCTCGTCTGAGATCTGATTCTGTGAGAGTCGTGTTTTCTTCAGTTTGGGGAATTGAGTCAGTGTTGCGAGACCATCATCGTCTACCAGTGTTTTTGCCAGATAGAGTTCTTCCAGTTTATTCAGATCTTTCAATTGCGAGAGACCATCACCGCTGACCCAGAGGAAATCGAGCATTAACGCTTTCAGGTTGGTCAGCTGATTGATGTCTGCCATCGCGTCATCGTCAATATCCGAGTTGCCGGACAGACGTAATGCTTTGAGTTTCGAAAGCCCCGTCAGATATGAGATCGCTTTGTTATTTAACGAGCAGTTTCGCAGGTCGAGGTTTTCCAGCGTCGTGACTTTTCCCACCGATTCTAATGCTGCATCAGTGATGGGGGTTTCGTTTAACAGCAGGGAACGGAGATGCGATAAGCCTGCGATTTCTTTCAGGGCTGCATCATCGATCTTTGTGCCACGAAAATCGACTTCAATCACATAACCGGCTTGATCCTGTTTCAGTTTTGCTCCCAGCGTTTTCAGGGATTCCGCCAGTTTTACTTCACTTTCAGGTACAGTCGCTTTGGGAGTATCCGTTGATTTCTCTGTATTCTTTGCCTGGCTGGCAACCGGCTGGTTCTGGGCGGGCTTGTCAGCACAACCTGAAATTAAAAGGAGTGATAGAGCGAAAAGGGACATGCCCCGAAACGGTTTCATAGCGGAATCCTTAATACGTAAAAGCGAAAATTCGTGTCACGTTTAAAGCATACCGACTCAGGATATTGCTCAAAACCGAATCGGGGCAGCAATTCCACTTTTTGCTGAAATGTTATGTTGAAAAATCGTTATTTACGTTGGTTGAATTTCAACGCATACAAGTCGGCATCCTGCATGTCAAATCGAAGCCGGACTGGTTTGCCTGAGATGCTGGAAACATTGGAGCCCTGTTTCCATTTCACGATGCGGGCGATGTGATCACCATAGATCGGTTCGCAATCATCCAGTGAAAAACCGGGTATGGGATTTCCTGCAGCGTCCTGCAACTCAACCAGGATCTGACCGGCGGCACTGGTGGAATAGTTGATCTCCAGTTCATCACCAGTAAATTGGAATGGTTTCGTCACCAGCGTTCCCCCGTTGAGAGGCGCATTGACGGAAGCGATTCCATCCAGTCGCGTCACATAACGTCGACCGCCTGTTAGAAAAAATGACATTTCTGCGGGACCGGTCTGGTGAATACCAATCGCAGCATAGTTGGCCCGGTTGGCCCAGCCGTCCTGGCCGATACCAGGTCGGATATACGATTGAGTAAATTCCCGATCAAATTGGGAATTTCCCCGGGCACTCATAAACAGAATATCGGTGGCAGATCCTCGTTTGGCCATGAATCGGGTGGGCAGCGCGAAATAAATATGCGGGGCCCGAAAATAGGGTTGCGTACAGGCCGTATAAAGGTGTTCGTTCGGTAAATTCGCCTGCATTTCCACGAGCGGTGTCCAGTGAATGAAGTCCTGTGAGGTAGTGCGGGCAATGCCACGATAGCCTTTGATAAAACGACGGAAATAACAGACGTAAGCCCGTTCACTTTCAGACCAGAATGCATAGTTCTGTGAATCAAAGTATTTTCCCCACTCTTCCGGAATGACTGGCTCCTGCTGGAGCGGTTTCCAGTGGATTCCATCGGGAGAAACAAATGCTTTGAGCCCCCCCGGCCCGCGGCGTTGTTTGACTTCCAGATGCTGATTGGGCTGATAGGCGAGTCCTCCCAGTGCTTTGTATTTTTCAGATTCAGGGACTCCGGGGCGGGTATCAATAAAGGGAGTGAAGTTATGATTGACCAGAAACTCATTCATCAGCACAACGTTGCCCTGGGGAAATGTCGGATGATCCGGATAAATGCCGAGATGCGGCAGTGTCCAGTGAATCGCATCAGGACTCTCGGCATAGAGGGTTACTTCTCCATCGTGATACTGCTCCCAGCCTTTCTTCCAGTGATTGCCTGGTTGAGTATCTCCGCGGTAGTAAAACTGATATCCCCGATCTGATTTGAGGACTGTGGCATAATGACCGTGAGGCCGTGGTGGTGTCACAGCAGGCATGAGTTGCGGTGGATGCAGCTTCAGTTCAGCATGATCAAGTTTATCGATCAGAAATCGATCTACAAACAGTTCACGACGCGAGCCGATCTCCAGAACAGGATCATCAGCCAGACAATCCAGGGAGAACATACAGAACAGTATTAGAACAGACAGGATTGTTTTCATGGGATAATCCTTGAAATTGTGAAAGGCAATCTGCTGACTATTGCCAATGGATCCGGATTCTTTGAAATCCTGGTCAGAACTCTTTCAGGGAACTGATCATGGTCAGGACCGGCTGCAGATGGCGTGTCATTCCTTCGACCGCAAGAATGGCGTCACGGGCTTTGATGGCTTCAATGATCTGCTGGTGGTCTTCCACAAACAATTGAGTCGGTTGTGGAAAATGTTGAATTCCCTGCTGAAAATAATTTACTACGACTTGATGAAACTGGGAAATCAGACTTTGGTCGGCTGAGGCCAGGAGAATTTCGTGAAATAACATATCTTGCTTTACAAATTCCTTCAGCTGGAATATTGGATCCAGTTTCTGGCTCGCCAGCAGTTCGGCCTGTTCAGAAACGATTTCCTCAAGACGCTCCAGTTGATCCGGCTGGATCTTTTCCACAACCAGAGGCATCGCCCCGATTTCAATCACAACGCGAAACCGCGCGATCTCCATCCAGCCTTTGTGTTGCGACATCTGGGGGATCAGAACTTTTTCCAGGATCGAACCAACGTCTCCCTGAGCGACCGATATCCCTACTTTGGGACGTCCGGTAACAATGCCTAATCCGCGCAATGCTCCTACGGCCTCTCTGATCACAGACCGCGAAACCCCGTATTGATCTGTCAGACTTTCAACCGTTCCCAGAAAAGATCCGGGTGTGAGTTTTTGCTTTTGAATTTTCGTGCAGATCTTTTCCGCGATTTGAGCGCTCTGGGGATTAGACGGAGAAAATATGTTTTTTGAGGTATTCGCAGAAAGTTCCGGCATAGTGACCTGCATTCAGAAAACGGGTGAGTTTGAGCGGAGGGATTTCTTTTGATATTGATCGAGCTGATCTAAATCATAAATGAATGTCGATGTCGTGTAAAATCACTTGGATACAGGATCATAAAAATAATGGGTCGCCTGCAAGAGTACGAAACGTGATTTTCTATTCCGTTTGCTCAAAAACGGAATTCATAAGCCTGGCGTTCCCCATCATCTTCCAGTGAATCAATCATGCTGATCTCTGCCCGTTTCATGGTAAGATAATCAGCGATTCGGCTTGCTCCGAATCCTGTTTGGAATACAGAATTCTCCTCAAGTGCAGACAGGGCAGTTTCCAGGTCGAGAGGATAAGCGTTTATATTCAAGGCATGTCGTGCTTCCGCAGTCAGTAAAGCCGGGTCGGTCAAAACAGGATCGCCAGGATCAAGCTCATTTTCGATTCCATCCAGTCCTGCGCAGATCAGGGCAGCAAGCGCCAGATAGGGATTGCAGGTGGAATCACAGGGCCGATACTCCAGATTCACAGTGGCAGCTTCCTGTCCCTGGAATCCTGAGGCGGCACGGACCGTCGCTTCACGATTGTCGGGGCCCCAGCAGGTTGAGCTTGAACTCCAGCAGCGTTCCACAAACCGCTTATAGGAATTGGTGGTCGGTGCCGTGAACGCCATTAATGCAGGCAGGTGTTTGAGGATGCCTCCCATGAATGATCGTGCCGTCTGGGAGAGCAGGAATTCGCCCGTCGGATCGTAGAACAGATTCTGGTTTTCGTTCCACAGGCTGAAATAAATGTGGCACCCGTTACCGGCAAAGGCGGGAGAAATTTTAGGCATGAATGAGACGCGATACCCGTTTGCCTGCGCGACTCCTCGTACGGTCTCTTTGAAAACAACCTGCTGATCGGCTGCCAGCAGGCCGGCCTGATGTCGCACGGGTAGTTCCTGCTGACCAGGACCCGCTTCGGGGTAGTACTTTTCCACTTTGATTCCCTGCTGCTCCAACGCAGAAATCAGAGGCAGAATAAATGGACTGGCCAGGTCCATGGCAGCAGAACTGAAACAGTTCAATTGGTCAACCGGTTCCCAGCCAGCATCTGATTTCTCTAACAGCGTAAATTCATTCTCAAAGGCTGCCTGAATCTGCATACCCTGTGCAGCGAGTCGTCTGAGAAAGTCTTTGAGCAGGCTGCGCGGGCAGAGTTCCCAGGCAGCACCCTGCAGCGTTTCCACATCCGCCAGCATTCGCGCATGACCAGGCAGATAAGGCAGAACCTGGAAGGTGTCTACATCAGGACGAATGCGAACTTCACCCACCGGTTGATATTTACTGAGTGGCGGGAGATGATCGAAAACCGTCACCGACATCTGGGCCTGAGTCAGGCCAATCCCACTTTCCAGAATCGCATCCAGATCAGCCGGACGGAAGGCTTTGCCACGGGTGATCCCATCCGGGCCAACATAAATGGCCCGCACCAGTTCGATTTTCTGTTCCCGCAGCTGCTTCTCCAGTAGTTCGCGTTGCATCGTATTATTTCTCTGACTTGAGAGTTACCAGAACCTGTTCGGGATCGAAGACTCCATTCATGACGACTGCAGATTTTTTGATCTGCTTATGACAGGCGATACAGGTCATGGTCAAATGCAGATAACTGAGGGAAGCACCATCTATATTTTTTTTCTTTGCATAATTTAAGACATCTTTGGCTGCATTGCGAAACTCGGCACTCTGCTGTGCGAAAATCGGGCCTTCTACAAGTTGCCATTCCGTGGCATTACTCATCTCGATCATTTTCTGAGTACCCTTTTGGATCAACTCAAAATCTTCCACAACCAGACCTTCCAGAACCTCTTTAGAGCTGTCCAGCTTGGTTTGCATGAACTGCGATATCTGCTCCTGGGGCGGATTCTTTTTGACGGGTGGCGTTGCTGCATGCAGATCAGACGCTTGAGATGACAAGAGTGGGAGAGTTCTACTCTGGTTTTGCGAACCTGTGAAAATAAGGCCTGATACAATGATTAATAGAATGGTTCTCATAGCACTCTCCTCGTCCAGTAACCGGGTGACAGGAACCCTGTGAAAACGATCTCTTGGAAAATCGATTTACACAGGCCTCCCTTAATTTTAAGGACCCCAGCCTGTCCTGGGAAGATACGCTGGTAACTTCCGGAAAAACGCTGATGAAAACCACAGGTTGTGACCGGTCTGATATCTGATTTCAGGAGCCTTTTACTCCGGTCCAGGCGGGAGGATCGCTTGCCGGGAACGATTCATCAGAGGCTTCGTCAACTCTATTGAGTGGTGGTTTTTTGGAGTGAGAAGGAACAATCGTCAACAGTAGCGCCGCTGATTCGACACACTCCACTGCGTGTGTTTCCGCATGAGGCAGATAAATCAGTTGACCTGCTTTCAGATCATGATCTTCTCCCATGCATTTAAAACGGACATGACCTTCCAGGCATTGGACCGTTAAAACGCCGGGAGCGGAATGACTGGGTAGGGAATTCCCTGCTTTGATGATCAGACGGATGATCTCCAGATCATCTGTCTTGACCAGGGTCGTTGTTTTTGTCGACTCCAGAGCAGATCCGAGAGGGGCGACAGTAAGAACTTCGCCCGCTTTTGCATGCGACGGTGACATGATAAAATCCTTAAGTTAGAGTCTGGTGTTTATTCCATAGAACCTTAGCGGTTGAGGTTCGACGGCTTTTGAAAACACGGCACTCAACCGGATTCAGGCATATTGTCTGCTTCCATTCTAGGTTGCTGGAGCGTGCAAAGAAAGGGCCTGTTTCTAAAATCTGGTCTCACCTGAGTTTATCACGACTTAAGCTGTTGCATGCCCGCTTCCAGAATCCGCTGTGCTTCCAGGCTTGTTTCCGGAGCACATAGCCCCCAGGGAGTTTCTCCGGTCCGGACGCAATGGGCGAAGTGTTCGGTGGCGGTCTGTAATGATAAAACCGGGCATTGAACTTTGACTTCCGCCCCTTCCGGCTGATCGGCAGTCGCCAGCATCAAACGCCCTTTTTTCTGCGGTTCCACAATATAGGTTCCCTTGGAACCATACATGGCGGTGGCGTAGGCCGTCAGTTTGCCCACTTGCGACCAGGAGCCTTCAGCAGTCGCCATTCCTTCAGGATAATTCATGACGATGATGGCGTTGTCTTCGACTCCCAGGGGTTCGGTTCGGTATGCTCCCCCACTCGCCAGAATGGATTCCGGAATACCCATCAGACAGCTGGCCAGAACACAGCCATAACAGCAGTAATCCATCATCGCGCCGCCACCATTGCGCGCAGGGTCAAATAACCATTCACAAAAATAATCGCTGCAGCCAAGTTCTTTCGGTCCTGCATGCGCAGCGCGATACCTGACCTGCCAGAGTTTACCAATCTCACCCGCCAGGGCAGAATTGACAGCATGCTGCATCTGAGGCCACCAGGCAAAAGGCCAGTTCACCATCAGGCAGACTCCCTGCGCACGGGCGGTTTCCAGCATCTGTTCTGCCTGCGCGAAGTTGGCGGCCATCGGTTTTTCGATCATGACCGGCAGGCCGCGGTTCAACGCCTGGAGCGCCAGCTCTGCTCCCTCTTGATTACTGCTGAAGATATAGACGCCATCCAGTTCATGACTGGCAAACAGCTCATCCGCAGTAGCATACGCGGGACAACTGTATTCTGCCTGAATTCGCTCTCGAAGCGGCTGATTCGTATCAAACGCAGCAACCAGTTCCGCGTTGTCTGAATGTTGCAGTTGAGGCAGATGGTCCCAGACGTGATCGTGGATCAATCCCAGAATTCCAATTCGCAGTGGTTGAGTGGTCATGCTAATACTCTATAAAAAATGGGGTGACTGGATCTGAAGTATGAATTAACTTATCTGGTGATTTGCTGAATTGAGAAATGCTGTAAATCGATCTTTGATCTGCTGCACTTGCTTTTCTGTGTAAGGTTCGTTTTGCGCTTGTCCCCAGACAGGCGCGGGCCAGTAAGGGTCACTCTGTTTTCTTCCAATCACATGAATGTGCAACTGGCTGACGACGTTTCCCAGCGTGGCGATATTCAGTTTGTCAGGTGCACAGGTTTGCTGAATGAAACGGGCAACAAGATTGACTTCGCTGAGAATGGATGTCTGCTGGGAGAATGGCAGGTTGGTCAGTTCGATCTCTTCACAATGCGGAACCAGGATCAACCAGTCGACGAGTGAGTTGTTCAACAGTAGCAGTGTCGATTGTTCGAGTTCGCATACAATGTGACAGTCCGCTTTCAATCGTTCGTCCAGATTCATGTTTTCAACTCTTTTCATGTATGAGTGAGACGCATTATCGATTGATCAGAAAGGTTGCCATCTGATCAAAGAACGGTTCGAGAGTCTGTCTGATTTCGTCAGGCAGTTCGACTTCCTGCATGGCGGCGGTCATGAGTTCCATCCAGCGGTCACGGGCACTCTGATTGATGGCGAACGGGGCGTGCCGCATTCGCAGTGCCGGGTGTCCTCGTTCTGTCAGATAGCGTTGAGGCCCGCCCAGGCGATACACCAGAAATTCCTTCAACCGATATTCTGCACCATCCAGATCGTCAGCCGGGTACATCGGGCTGAGGATCTCGTCGCTGCGGACGCCACGATAAAATGCGGCGACCAGTTGTTCCAACTGTGATTCTCCCAAGTGATCAAACAGTTCTTCTACCGAAAGCGGGCTCATGTGTTTCTGAGTGTCCTGTGCTCATAAGGAAAATGGATAGATTGTTTTAGAATGCACTCAGTTGAGTGGCTGTGTTTTTAGTTGTGTATGGTATCTTAGATGCTGATGAGAAAGATTCCTACTCAACGGATGTGTCACCTTTCGTATTTCTACATGGTCTACTCTGAGGTATTCAATATGCGGCGCTATCTGCTTCAGATCATCATCATGTCTGTGATTGTTGTCTGCAGTGAAAATTTATTCGCTGCAGAACCACTCTGGAATGGCTACGTGCAGAGCCCGTGGTTTGATGAGCAATATCAGTATCTGAAGCCGGGGCCCGAGGTGCGGGCGATCGTTGTTGCGCCTCGTCCTGAAAGAATAAAGCCGCAGCGAATCAATCGAGTGGTGCTGTTTACCACGCCAAACGGTAACACGATTGAGCAGACACTGGGATGCGAACAGAAAGAGGGGCGCGACTGGCATTTTGATATCCAGCACATAGCAGCCCAGCATCGTCAGTGGCAGTCGTTGAATGAGCGGGAGAATCTGATCCTGGTCTGCCTGGATGCGAAAGGCTTAAGCTGGCCGGGGTGGAGGGCCCGCCATCCGGATAATCCTCAGTTGATTCGCGATGTCATTGCTGCGATTCTGAAACAGATTCCGCTCAAAGATCCACGGCTCACGCTGGCCTGTCACAGTGGCGGGGGAAGTTTTCTATGGGGGTTCCTGAATGGCTCTGATACGATCCCCCCTGAAGTGGACCGCTTTGTGTTTCTCGATGCGAACTATTCCTTCAGCACCGCCGACGGACATGGGAAAAAGTTTTCTGACTGGTTGCAGAGTGATAAAGGCCGCAGTCTGATCGTGATGGCCTACGATGACCGCAATGTTCTGTTTCGTGGTAAAAAAGTGGTCAGTCCCACCGGGGGCACTTTTCGGGCGACTCAACGCATGCGGGATGA
>TARA_R110002096_G_scaffold186846_2_pt1 | contig 10843 bp, 10 predicted proteins | sample TARA_R110002096 | Tara Oceans TARA_R110002096 (sample SAMEA4397295) | marine metagenome | biome: Polar Biome; feature: [DCM] deep chlorophyll maximum layer (ENVO:01000326); material: water (ENVO:00002006), including particulate matter (ENVO:01000060) such as... | depth 35 m
CCTCACCCCCGCCCACTGATAGAAGGCATCATCCGCCGCCAATAGCTCCGCATAGTGCCTCTCGAACGTTCGCCAGTGCATTCCCTTCGGCTTTGGCGGCATCATCTCGACGCCCGGCTCGCCGCCCAGTCGCACGCGCAGCTTGTTGGCCCGCGACTGGATCCGGTCCTCGGCCTTCTCCCGCTGCGAGGAATACGCGATCCGCTGGCAGCCCCGGCAAGCATGCCGCGCGCCCCATCCGTACAGCTTCAGACACCGCCGCCCGCATCGGGGGCAAAGCCACCAGGCGCGCTCTCCGCCAAAGTGGCAGGGCGTCCAAACGACCGCGACTTCAATCCGCACCTGTTGCGGCTCGCCGCCGCGTGGATAGTGCTCATAGGCCAGAGTGACGCCTTTGCGCTGACCGCATCCATGCGACGTGATGCTCGACCGCTGCCCGGTGCGCCATTTCCACGACCAGGACAACAAGGCTCCGGCTTTCAATCCACCAGCCTTGGCGACCATGCTCGCTGACAAAGGCGTCGTCTGACAATTGAGCGGACGCCCCGTGTCATTCCCGCCGCCTGATCCATATCCGCCCATCACACACACCTCCGAGATTTTGGCGAAATCAATTGCGAACTTTCTGGCCACTCAATCGGCCCCGATGCCATCCGGCTTTGATGTTTCCCGCGACCACCTAACGATAGGCGTTAAACCTCGGCCGTCCGCCCCCTCCTTTTGTCACGCTCGCACCGCAAAATTATCTCGGCTCCCCGCCCGCGTTGTGACCCCGGATAAATCGGCCTCGCGCGCGTACTGGTCGCAAAACGCCGGGTGCTTCGCCTATGTCGCGCGCGTGGAATGGTTGCGAAACTCGCTTTTTGCCACCCCCTGGGCCCGGATCAAACTTTCGGTAGGACGAGGCGCGCGCACTCGTTCCTAAAAACAGGCTAGCGCTCCAAGACGCCAGCTCAACCGGCTACTTTGTTTTGCATGCCTGCTGCTTCGGAAGCATAAAAAACCAAGCGACGGGCAAGCCCAATGCGCGAGCCAAACAGTACAGCCTGTGACCTCCCGCGCGGAGTGTGCCGCCTTCAATTTGGCTCAAAGTGCTTGGGTCAATTCCAGATCGGCCCGCGAGCTGGTCAATTGTCCAGCCGCGAACAATCCGCCCCAGCGCAATGCGGGACCCGACCGTGTAGTCAAGTGAGCAACCATAGAGCATAGCGGGATTATACTCGCGCAATTTGAGGCACCGCAACCAATGTGAACTCAAATACGCTAACCTTTGTTGAGGCCGTCTATGTCAGAGCAGGTCCTCTCACTGGCCCTAAAGCGCCGGACGCGAAGAATTGGCCCCACCCCGGCCATCGGCACACTTTGCAAGCTCCTATTCAGCGCCTGCATTCCTGCGTTTGCCTATAAGCGGTGCGAAGCGGGATTCGGCGATAGGCGCGGCCCTCGCCGAATCCCGCATTGCGTATAAGGAAACGCGAGCCGAGCGTCAGGCTTTCGGCATTTCCACACACCTCATTTTTTGGGGCGTCGGACGCTTTTTTTTGCGGCGTTCGCCAGAGTACGGCGCAAGGACGTAGGGACACACACAATCGCCCTGGGGTTGGTTTGGCTCCCAATGCTGGTAGCGCTTACGGTCCGATTTGCGGGTAGCTGTCTCCCAATGCGAGAGCGAGACGACACGGGATCGGGTATGGGTCGATCCGCCCGTGCCGCCGCTGCGTTCGAGAATAAACCAACCACGCTCAAGGCAATCCGCGACCGTCTTGCGCGCAGTGTTGTGCGAGCAATCAAGCAGCGCGGCAATCACGCCATCGGAAAGCTCAAACGAATTGGGATTGTCGGGATGATAGGCCCGCATCACGAACATGACGAGATCGCGCCCGCGCGAAGTCAAGGTCCGCCATGCCGGGAGTTTATCCCAATAACGGTAACTGCGACCATGAGGGCGGTCGCGTGATTTGTGATATTCTGACATATGAACACCCGAAAATGGGGACGGGATTTCGCCCGCCCCCAGATCAGTCAATCCGGCCCTTGGACCGGGCGAAGGAGAGGCCAGCTTTCATCGCGTGGTGACTGGCGGAAAACCTTCAGTGCTTGGCCGTCTCCTGTACTTTCAGGATGGTGACAGGCGTGTGCAGCACATACCGCCCATGCCAGCCGCAATCGTGCTCCTCTCGCAAGGTTTCGATTTCTAGCGGACGGGCGCGAAGGTTTGCGACATAAGCCGGAAGCCGGAAGGGAGGCCCCCCAGCGAAATCGTACGCCGTGAGGCCCGTAGGACCGTGCTGTACGAGCTTCAGGAGGGTTTCCGCCTCACGGCCCGTGACGATGCCCGGAAGGCTGTCAGGGGCGTGTGAGGCGAAGGTGACGACAGGGAGGGCGCGCTTACGCATGGCGACCCCCTTTCGCGATACCTGCCAGATCGACCACAAGACTGGCGTGAGACAGGGGAAGGCCGAACTGGCGAGAGAACTTCCGGGCCGCACGGTCTGCGTTCCGGGGGTCGCTCTCATCAAAAATGCTGCCGATGGGGCGTGAGAAATCGTTGCGCTGAAAACGCGCAGGCGGTACATACTTCATGAGCTTTATTCCTTCAGAGGGGAGTGAGCTTTGAGACCTCGGCGCGGGTGGCCAAACTAGCGCTGGGGTCTCAACTTGTTGGGCCGGCTTCACGCGTCCGACGTGCTCCGACGGGCGCGCTCCTCGATCCATTTTTCGACATCTGCGAGCCGGTAAATCACCCTCGCACCAATTTTCGACCAGCGGGGACTGTCGCCTGTGACGCGACGTTTGTTCCATGTGCTGGCCGCAATGCCGGTGTGCCGTGCGAGCTGTGTCGTATCCACATATTCCGATGCGTTCATTTCCATCTCTTTCGTTGCAGCTTGGAGCCGGGCGTCGGCTCCGTTTGGCTGAAACGGTATAGCGCACACTTGCGCGCATTTCACGCCATTTATTAGCATTGCGCCGGGGAAAACTGGCCAAATGTCGCTGACCGTTACAATCCGTTACGGTCGAAACAAAATCTATGCCGACGAAAAGCCCTGCAAAATCGGCACCATCCGAAACATGATGCGCCAATTTGAAGAAACTGTATTGCTCTTTATTGAGCATTCAGCTTTATGCAGCCAATACGTACAATGTACGTGTTCGTTACGCCTCGCCAGAGCCATCACTCGCGCCATTCGCCATTGCCGCCGCGATGGTATCGCCAATCTGATTCGCGGCCTGCTGCACCGGATCATCCGCCAAGTGCGCATAGCGCTGCGTCGTCGCGGCCTGCGAATGGCCAAGCAGCTTGCCGATGATGGGCAGGGACAAGCCGCCCGCCGCGCCGTAGCTGGCGAAGGTGTGTCGCAGATCATGCAAGCGCACGTCTTCCAGCTTCGCCGCCTTGCGTACCGCGCGCCAGACTTTGCCGATGCCCTGATAGTGCCCCTCACCGCTCGCTGCCGGGAACACGTAGGGCGAGCCTTCAATGTGCGGCGCTTCCGCAAGAATGGACTTCGCCGCCGGAGCGAGCGGGATCACCTTCGCGCCGGTCTTTGAATCCTCAAGGCGAAGAATATTCCGGACGAGTTCGACCTCCGACCATTTCAGGCTTTCAATCTCGTTGCGGCGCGCGCCAGTGAGCGCAAGCAGGCGGATGATAGCCAAGGCGTGCGAATTGGCCTTCGCCTTCTCTGCGTCCTTCAGGGCGCTTCCGAGGGCATTCGTTTCCTTGGCTGACAGAAAACGCTCCCGCTTGGCTTCCTTGAACTTGGGGACGCTGCGGCACGGCGCGCTGCCATCGGCGCGCACGCCCCATTGCCCCGCCTTGGCGAGCATGTTCGATACAAGGGCCAAGCAACGATTGGCGAGATAGGGCGTTTTCTTGAGCGAGAGGTGAAACTTCACCACGTCAGCGCGGCTCAAATCCTTGACCTTGATATGCCCCAGCTCTGGCACAACATGCTTGGTCAGGAGGCGTTTGGTTTCCTTGACGCTACTGGCCTTGTTGTGCGCCTCGACATGGTCTGACAGGTAGCGCTTCTGAAATTCCTTGATGGTTTCCGCCCGGCGATCCGCCGCGACTTCCCCAGCGGGATCGACCCCCTCTTTCACGCGACCCAAAAGCGAAACGGCTTCATCGCGTGCGGCCTGGGGTGTCCAAGTCCCGCCGCCCGCTTTCGGGTGCCCATGCTGGCCGATGGTGTACCAGCGCTGCCGATTGTGTAGCCGGTACTTGAGCACATAGGATTTTGCCCCGCCCTTGGTAACGCGCAACCCGAAGCCCGGCAGTTCGCCATCCCATATCGTGCCCGGCTCGCTGGCCGCATCCACAGTCCGTTTTGTCAGTTTCGATTGCATCGCCGCACCCGGTAGCTCGCCTCTTAAGTCACCACTATGCTACCATGCTACCAGAAAGCCAAGGAAACTGTAGGAACGCTGTGGAGGGATTATCGCGTGCCTTGTCTCGCTATATGGCGATACGGGATCGTCCCGGAAACGGGAAACCTCAAACTCTTAATCAGCGGGTCGTAAGTTCGAATCTTACTGGGCGCACCAATCTCTTTATCCATCTCCTTCAAGATCTGCCGGCACCTGACCCCGCACGCGCTGCGTCACGTGCTCGACCGGGCGAATGCCGGCCGGTTCGCTCTGGGTTTGCGGCTTCCATTTCACACCATCGGAACGGTAAAAGAACGGCGGTGCCAGCGTGCAGCTCTGGCACTGATCGTCGAACCGGGTCCGGGGCTTGCCATGCATATGTTGCGATCAATCTTGCCGGCGCTGGCCGCATGGGCAGCAATCGCTACATTTCCCGCGCCAGCGGCCGCCACCGACATTGTCCAGCTCGAAGCCTTCTTCAGCCGGGCCAAGGGCCTCGCCCGGCTCCAATTATGCCGCGAACCCTTCTACCCACCGGGAGAATGCCGGCCGGCGCGCTTCACCCAGGGCGTGCGCTATAACTGGCTGCACGCCTCCGACGCAATATCGAATGAGCGGCTTTCCGTCGTCCATGATGAGGAACGCAACGGCCATTCCGCCATCTTCCATTCGACCCTGCCGGGCTATGGGCCGATGCGATTTTCCGCCCCGGGCGAAGATATCTGGTGCATGCCGGAATGGCGGCCAGACCAGCGCTCACTCTACCATGCCCGCCTCGCCGGCTTTCGGGAAGATGAAGAGAGCGGCGATACGCGGATCGCGGCGCAATACGGGCTCTATGTCGTGCTCGACAGCGAAACGGGCTGTGAGGCCATGCTTGCGGCCGCCCGCGACATGCTGCGCTAGAGGCCTGCAGTAACGACAAACGCCCGAACTGAAACAGCCCGGGCGCAGTCGTCATACTGGCGAAACCGGCCTGAAATCAGCCAGCCTTGCGAACCTCATTGAGGAAGGTCTCGACCGTCTTGTTGAGCCTGTCGGCGCGTTCGGAAACGGCGCGGACCGATTTGAGAACTTCCTGGGAAGCCTCGCCGGTCTGCATGGCCGAACGCGACACCGCATCGACATTGTCAGATACATTGCGCGCACTGGTGGCGGCGTGGGCGACCGAGCCGGAGATTTCGCGGGTCGATGCGCTTTGCTCTTCGGAAGCCGCTGCAATCGCTGCCGAGGCGCGGCTGATTTCCGCGACGGCTTTTGTGACATCGCCAATCGAGGTTGAAGAGGACGCCGCAGCCTCCTGGATCGCTTCGATCTGGCCGCGGATATCGCCGGTTGCCTTGGCCGTCTGGGCCGCGAGCGATTTCACTTCCGACGCGACCACGGCAAAACCCTTGCCGGCCTCGCCAGCGCGGGCCGCTTCAATGGTCGCGTTGAGGGCCAGGAGATTGGTCTGCTCGGAGATATCATTGATCAGCTGGACGACATTGCCGATCTGTTGCGCGGCGGAGCCGAGATTATCAACGACGGTCTGGACCGCCTTGGAGCGCTCATCGGCCTGGGCCGCCATATTGGATGAATTCTGGATCTGCTGGGTAACCTCCTGGATCGAGGCAGACAATTCCTCGGACGCGGCGGCCACGGATTCGACATTGCTCGAGGCCTCTGCAGCCGATGTCGCCATCATGCCGCTCTTGGTCGAGCCTTCGATCGCTGCCGTCGACAATTGTTCCGAGATTGCCGACATCGAGGAACACGCCTCGGTGACCTCGCCCAGCAGGGTCATGACTTCGGTGTCGAAAGCCTTGGCCAGATCATTGATCTGGGTGGCGCGGCGCTCCTGGACTGCGGTCGCGGTGCGTTGCTCCTGCTCGAGTTCCTCGGCCTTGATGCCACGCTCGCGGAAGCGTTTAAGGCTTTCCACGACCGCACCCAGCTCATCGGTCCGCTCAAGCGCAACGATATCGAGCGAATAATCGCCATTGGCCAGCGTCTCGGTCGCATCGGCGATCGAACGGACAGATTTGGAAATCCGGGTTCCGAAGAAGATGGACAGGGAGATCAGGCCAACGGCGACCAGTGCGGTCAGGCCGATAAAGACCATGATGGCGGTGCGGGCCGCAGCATCGGCCGCCTCGGCGTCGGCGCGCGACAGGCTGGCGGCGGTATTGGCGAGCTCGGTCAGATCGCCACTCAGCTCGGTAAACACCTCATCGAAAGGTGCCAGGAAGGCAACGGAGCTGGCAAAATCGAGTTCCAGCATCTGGCCGACGAAGTCGAGGGCATCGCGGTAAAGGGCCAATTGTTCGGTCAGGCGGTCGATCGTCTCGCCGCGGCCGGCTTGATTGGCAAAGGGACGCAAAGTCTCGACCTGTGCGGAAAGGCTGTTGATATTGACGCCGACCGGCTCGAAGGCGGCCATAACATCGACGCCCTGACCGGCCGCCTGGGCGGTAATGATCTGGAAGACATCGGCATTGATCGTTTCCAGCGTTGTCTGCATGCGCGTCAGTTCGACACCAACTTCCATGCCCGCAATCACGCGGGCCTGGCTGGCGGAAGCCTGCATGAGAGACCAGGTGCCCAGGCCGGCAACGGCGGCAAGGGCAAGAATGGCAGCAATGGGCGCCACGGCGAATGACCGCGCGATGGTGAGATTGAACAATTTTGTTCCCTTGGCCATGAGGCCCTCCTGCGAACCGGTCAGCGGCAATTGATTTGGTGGCGTTAACAGTCCACCGGAATGGTTAACATGACAATTACCGCCCCGGTGCCTGAGCACCGGGGCGTCATCGCATTTGCTAGAAGCCGGCGCTGAGGGAGACCCACACGCGGGATTCAGTCTGATGATGGGTATTGGTGACCTCACCACTTCCGAAATTCGCGTTCTGGGCGTTCACAGCAACCGTGAAATGGTCGTTGATTTCGTAACCGGCACGCATCGACAGCGCGATATAGCTATCGATCGGATCAAGCGTAATGGTGCCGAACACCGGTTGGTTCGGCATATTGATCGCGGAAACGTAGTTTGCGTATCCATCGATCGTGAAGCGGCCGTCTGTCCAGCCCAGATGAGCATTGGCGATATGAGACGGTGTCGCCTCTTCAAAGTTCAGCGGCGTGTAGAACGGGAAGAGCGACATATCGTCCTCGACCTGCTTATAGGTGTAATTGGCATCCCAGGACCAAGCATTGTCAGGACGGCCGGCCAGGGTCAGCTCCACGCCCGCGACTTGTGTGTCTCCGCGATTGTCGAACAGGAAAGTCGGCACTGGCGTTGCGGGCGGCAACAGGTCGGGTGCCTGGCCGAGCTGGCTTTTGACACCTTCAGTCTCCTGCAGGAATACAGCCGCACGCAAAGTCATTGTCGGCGTCAGTGCGCGATCATAGGCGATCTCGTAATTGGTCACGATCGAGGGTTCGATTGCTGGATTGCCGGCCGCCACAACGAAGAAGCCCCCGAGATTCACCGGCATCGTGAAGCCGATATCGAACATTGTCGGAGCCTGCACACCGCGCGCTGCGGTGAGGCGCACGGCACCGCCGAATTCCGGCCGCCAGACCAGAGCCGCATTATAGCTCAGCTCTTCGATGGAGACGTCGTAATCGGCCTGCGCGAACGGGTAGAGGAACGGGTTCGGCTGCGCATCGCGGCTCCAGTCAACGCTGTCAAACCGGCCAGCCAGGGTGAGGTCGACGGCATTGCTGAACTTGTGGTTCCACATCGCCGAGAAGGCGGTCGTCTCATAACCGAAATCACCATTGGTCGGATCCGGGAATGAGCCGGTTTCACCCTGCCGGAATTCAAGCGAGAGGCGGATGGTATCATTGGTACCAACGCGGAACAGGTCCTGCAGGCGCAGTGTGGTAAGGGTCACGTCCTGCGCGCCGAAGGAATATTCGATTTCCGACTCATTGCGATACGCGGACAGGGTCAGGAAGCCCCAATCGGTGTCGGCCTCGAGATCGCCCTTGTAGGAGACGAGCGTGTAGCCGGTATTCTCGTGGTAATAAATGCTGTCGCCTTCCGAAGCCCGCACATTGGAGAATGTGGCTTCGGCAGTCAGATTGACCTTGTCGGTGATACGAAAACGGCCCTCGATCGCACCGGTTTCGCGGCTGAAATCTGGCTCGCCTGGCGCGCGCAGCACGGCAGTCGCCTGGCCCGCATAGGGCGTGAATTCATTGGCTTCCGACGCGCCATAGCTGGCCCGGACCGCGAAGCGGTCACCGAGCTGGCGCGCGGCTGTGAAGGAAATGCCTTGGTACTCATCCGTCCCGGCATTGACGCGCAGCTGGGTGTAGTCGCCATGGTTCGGATTGCGGGTGATGATGTTCACCACACCGGCAACAGCGTTGAAGCCATAGAGCGCCGATTGCGGCCCCTTGACGACTTCGATCTGCTGGATCTCGTCGAGCTGGACCGGCAGGGTCGACCAGGCGGTATAGCCATAGCTGTCGAGATAAACCTCGCGGCCATTGACCAGGACCAGAAGGCGCGGCGTATAGCCGGTTGCGGCACCGCGGACAGAGACCTGACCGTCGCCATAGGCATAGCGGGTGACATCAACGCCGCCATAATGGCGCAGAATGCCGGGAATGTCGTATTCCGGGAAGCGTTCGATCTCGTCCTGGGTGATGATGATCATCGTCGCAGGCACATCGGACGCGCGCTGCGGAGCACCGGTTGCACCGGCTGTCACGGCTTCGCCGAACATTTCGCTCATCGAAGTGTAGTCCAGCTGCTGCGCGGAAACGCCGACCGTAAAGGCCGCCGAGAGAGCGATCGCAGAGATCGTCGTCAATAGTGTTGTCGTTTTCATGATTTGTCCTCGTCAGGGCCTCAGCCCACCTGAATGTCTTGTGGAGCGTCAGCTCACCTAGATTTCTTCAACCATCATTGCGAAAGCCGCAGCAAAAGAGATGGATGATGCCGAAGCCGCGCCGCCATTGACGACGATCCGCACGGCTGGCGCGCTCTGAACGCCCATCACGCATTTGCCGGACTGGACGCAGCTCATATCGGTGGAAACGCTCATCACGCCATTGGCGCTGGTGGCGGCGAAGACGCCGGCATCGCCAGCGGCAGAGCCGAGCAGGACGGCCGCGTCGGCGCCGGCAAGACTGGCGGTGTCAGACGCTGCGACAAGACGCGGCGTCAGCGTGACGCGGCCGGCCGAAAGCCCGCTGCCCATGGAGGCTGCCAGGGCCTGGGCCTCGGCTTCGCTGCCGGCATCATAAACAATGGCGACGACGCGGCTGGTGCCACTGGCACCATCGACGAAGCCGAGGGCACGACCGATGACTTCGAGGTCGCGCTGGGTGGTTTCAGCCGCGACGGGCGCTGTCAGGAGCGCGCCGGCGAGGACTGTCAGTAGAAATTTCTGCATTGTGGAACCCTGTCCTTTCACGATGACACCCGGGGGAAAGGTGCGTGTCGGCAATGCGTTTAGTTTCCGGGCGTTAACCACAGACTTATTTCGAATCATAGGTTATTACCTCCCTGGGCGGTGCCGGCACTTGGCTGATCTCCAGTCCTGCCTGCCGTTCTTTTGCCTGCATTGGATTTCAGCATTGGCTATCCAGGGGAAGGCGCGATCATGACGAAGCCGCGGGCATTGGCCGATCAGGGGGCCGGACAGACGACGACCGCCCTGCTGGTGTTGAGCTCATGCCTCTTGCCTCTGGGCCTCATCCTGCCAGCCCTGCGGACCACACAGTTCGGACTTTGGACTGGTGAACATTCGATTCTGGGTTTCGGGCGGGCCCTGTTGCATGACGGTGAATTCCTGCTCGCCATGATCGTGTTGGGCTTTTCGGTGGTGTTTCCAGGCTTCAAACTCATCTGGATGTGGCGGCTGCAATTTTCCCGCGCGCCCGGCACCGGTGCCGGCCATCTGCGATTTCTCGAAATGCTGGGCAAATGGTCGATGGCCGATGTGCTGGTCCTGGCCTTGGTGATTTTCAGCGTGCGCGACAATCTCGTCTTCGCCGCATCCACGCTGCCGGGTGTCTATATATTCGCCGCCGCCACCGTGCTGGCCATGTTCGCCTCGGGCCGCATCGTCACCCAGCTGGGCGAGCGGACACGGGTTTCCGCGCCCTAACTGTCCTTGAGATCGCGGGCGCGATCACGCAGACGGTCGAGCAGGGTTGAGAGCCGCGCGACCTCGTCCGGCGTGAGCCCCGCCAGGAGCGCAGCTTCGGCCTCCAGCGCGACTGGTGCGATTTCCGCATAGATGGCCCGTCCCGCCGGCGTCAGTGCCAACAGATGCGAGCGTCGGTCCGCCCGGTTGCTTGAGCGTTCGATCACACCACGATCGGCCAGTGAACGCACAGCGCGGCTGACCGAAACCTTGTCCATCGCCGTCACATCGCACAGGCCCTGCGCCGTCACCGGATGGCCCTCGCCGAGAATGGCGATCACGCGCCATTCCCAGATCGTGATCCCGAACCGGCTCTGATAGGC
>TARA_R110002096_G_scaffold52556_4_pt1 | contig 10842 bp, 9 predicted proteins | sample TARA_R110002096 | Tara Oceans TARA_R110002096 (sample SAMEA4397295) | marine metagenome | biome: Polar Biome; feature: [DCM] deep chlorophyll maximum layer (ENVO:01000326); material: water (ENVO:00002006), including particulate matter (ENVO:01000060) such as... | depth 35 m
CGGTCAATCGCCGTTGAAGTAACCAGCGTCGTTCGTGCATCCGAAGACAGCTTTCAGATCAAATGGACTGAACGCCATTATAGGAGCGGTGCGTTTCAGAAAATGGAACGCTATACAGCCATCCTCACCATTATTTTTCAGCAGCCTGCCACCGTCACCGTCTTAACCAAAAATCCGTTGGGCCTTTATGTCCACGGCCTCAACTGGTCCCGCGATATGGACACCCCAGAAAGAGAATAAGTGAAAGAGAATGAAAGAGAGTGAGATTAAAATGAGAAAACCAGCCAAGAATATTTATATGGCGTGCGGCATAATACTGACATTTGCGCTTGGAGCCTGCGCGTCCAGAGAAAAGCCGCCGTCTATTTCCTATGATATGCAGGATTTTACCCCCGCAACTATTGAAACGGCACCCCTGGCACCAATTGAGATCGTCAAGCTGCCGGTGCCGTTACCGCTGCCCGGCCAATTAAAACCCATCGAAGAACAAAGTAAACGGGAACCGGAAGATGCAGACCCTTTGAAACGGGTTGATACGGCCAATGTCGCCGCACGCATTGAACCCGCGCGGGACGGTTATATCAATGCCATTCAGGTCTATCCCTTTTCAGAAGGGGCGCTATATCGTCTCTATACGGCCCCTGAACAGGTCAGCGATATTGCCCTGCAATCCGGTGAAAAGCTTTTATCGGTTTCCGCAGGGGATACGGTGCGCTGGGTAATCGGTGACACCGAAAGTGGTAACGGGGAAACGACTAAAGTTCATATTCTGGTCAAGCCGACAGCAGCAAACCTTAAAACCAATCTTGTCATCACCACAGATCACCGGGCCTATCATCTGGAACTGGAAAGTTTTGAGAATACCTATATGGCGTCCCTGTCATGGCGTTACCCCCACGATGAACTTGTTTCTTTAAGGCGTCAAAATGAACAGGCCGAGGCCGCACAAGAGCGGGTAATCGACAGCGGTATCAATCTGGAACATTTGCGGTTTCGCTATGAGATTAGCGGCGACAATCCCCCATGGCGGCCAACACGCGCCTTTGATGACGGCCAAAAGGTCTATATCGAATTCCCCCGTGGTATCGCGCAGGGCGATGCGCCGCCCTTGTTTGTTGTCGGACCCGAAGGCGATAACGAGCTGGTCAATTATCGCATGAAGGGCCGCTATTATGTGGTCGATAAACTCTTTGCTGCCGCAGAATTGCGTCTGGGCGCAGAGCCTCAACAGGTGGTTCGTATAAGCCGCACCGATGGCAAAGCCAATAATAGCAGAGCCAGATCATCGGTTTTGAAGGATAACGCCAATGACAGATGATCCCTTTAACGTCACAGCGGATGAAAAAATCGCGCCGGAGACGTTGGATCTTCGCGCGCGGCCCAGGCCTGTTACACGGTTGAACAAACGAGTGCTGATGATTTTAAGCGGTACGGGCCTCATATTGATCTTTGCCGCTACCTTTTATGCGCTGCAACCACCGTTACCAAATACCGCAAACAATAAACAGCTTTATAATGTCAGCCACAAAGAACAGCCGGAACAGCTCTCAAACCTGCCGGAAACCTACCGTGATTATGTGCCGCCTGTTCTGGGCGCGCCATTGCCGGGTGAATTAGGCGGGGCGGTACTTGATGCAGAACGTCGCGCTGGGCTTGAGCCATTACCCATCTCGCCCGGCGGCATACCGTTTCAAACGGATCACCTGACCGATGCCGCCCGCGCCGAACGTATCCGTCTTGCGCAGCGAGCGCAGCAGGGCCGCGAATCCTCGGTGTTCTTTCAAATTTCGCCCAGTCAGGAAAGTGCAGATAATCCGGCAATTGCAAACCCGTTAGAACAAGCGAACCTTACCCCTAATCCTTTTGCAGCTACTGCAAATGCTGACGGCTTGACGCCGCAAGCCCCGGATGATCCAAACCACCAACAACACAAAAATGATTTTCTGGACAGCAAACCGGACGATGCAATCTATAACCCGTACCAGCTTCAATCTCCCATATCGCCGTATCAGGTCATGGCTGGGACCATCATTTCCGCCAGTCTGATCACCGGGCTAAATTCTGATTTGCCGGGACGGGTAATTGCTCAGGTGACGCAGCCTGTTTATGACACGGTAACCGGCCAATATATGTTGATCCCGCAAGGCTCCCGTCTGCTCGGAAAATATGATTCCGTGGTGGCTTTCGGACAGGAACGTGCCCTTGTCGTCTGGCAACGGCTCATTCTGCCCGATGGTTCATCAATTATCATTGATAATCTGCCTGCCACTGACAGGGCTGGTTATGCCGGGCTAGAAGACAAGGTTGATTTCCATACATGGCGGCTCATCAAAGGCATTGCCCTTTCCACACTTTTCAGTGTTGGGGCCGAGCTTGCCTTTGATAATGACAGTGATCTGGTGCGCGCCATTCAGCGCGGTTCCCAAAATTCCATTAACCGGGCGGGCCAGCGCATAGTTGAGCGTGAAATCAACATTCAACCCACCATCACAATCCGGCCTGGCTATCCGCTTCGCGTGATCGTCCATAAGGACATTATTCTCAGGCCCTTCATGCAAAGAAAGGGCATTATTTCAGGAAAGGATTGGCCATGACCTTGAAACTCTCAAAACTGCCCAAACGCACACCGGTCAGGATCAGTGCAACATTTCCACCGGAAATCCATGCGGCGTTGATCGATTACGCCCACATCTATGAACAGAATTATGGCGTAAAGGAAAAGATCGAAGACCTTGTACCCTACATCATCGCAAGCTTTCTTGATACGGACAACGGTTTCAAGAAAGCGCGCCGCCAACTTGCCGCCACATCAAAACCCACGCCACGCCCGCCAAAAGACAACATTGGTAATTTAGCCAGAGAAGGAGACAAATAATGGCTTTGAAAATCGGAACATTTTACGACAAAGGATCACATTTTGAAGGGATGCTTGAAACCCGCAAATTGCATGACCTTGGCAATATCATCATAGACCCTTACGACAAATCACCGGACAGCAGCGAACCGGATTACATTGTTCGCAGCGGGCAGTTTCAAATTGGACGCGGTTGGAAACAGACTACCAAGGACGGAGAACGGGAATATATCAATCTCATCCTCGATGACCCCCATATGGAAGAAGAAATCCGCGCCCGCCTCGTAAAACAAGGCGATCAGCATATCCTTCTTTGGGAACGGATGGTTGATTAGGCCGTTTGCATATAGATCAATTTACAGCCCGTATCATGCGGGCTGTTTCATAAGCAGGGTTACCAAGATAAGTCTCTGACTTTCTTGTAGATTATCAAAGGCTTGCTACTTTAACTCTATTGTTTCATACCAGTGCCCATCTATGTCCCCTGTGGGGCACCATCAAAAAAAAGACCTGGCGTTTGCGTCAGGTCTTTTTTTGTGTCTCCATACCCTGCATCAGGATCCGGAAGGCGGTTTTCCTACTTCTTCATGGCTTTGATCTCATCCGGCAACGCCATGTTATGGTGTTGATATATACGGGTCAGTTCACCATCCCTGACCATCGCCATAAAGCCCTGTTGCAAATCCTGCATGATTTTGGCCTGCCCCGGATAAGCCCGGCTGATTCCAAGATAAAGACGATCTATCGCCACCGGCGGACCGACCTGCACCACATCCCGTTCGCCAGTAGCAGAGCCGCCATTTTTCCCCGAACAGGGAGACACCTGATCAGAAACCAGAAACGTCACCCGTCCACTGCGCAACAACCGGCATTCCACCTCATCATTAAATACATAAATCAGATTCGTCGCGCCCCGGGCAGTCAGCTGATTGGCGTTATAGGAATCCTTCTGCACCGCAATGCTCTGTCGCAACAGATCCTCCAATGAATCGGAAGACAGGGGATTTGATTTAATTTTAAACAGAGAAATCTGCGCCGAGTAAAAAGGAACGGGAAAATAATGTGAAAAGGCTTCCCGCTCCGGTATGTGGGATAAACAATATATCCCCGCCAGGCGTCCGGCCCGAAACTCAGATAACGCCCGCACCCAGGGATACTCGCTGAATACAACATCATACCCGGCCCGGCGCGCCATCTGATCGGTAATTTCCCGGTACAATAACGCCTGCGGCCGCATGGAAGCCCCAATGCTGCAGGCCAGTTCCAGACGAGGCGACGTAACAACCCTCTTCTGGTCAGTCGCCAATACGGCGCCCGTCCCTAAAATATAAAATCCAACAAGTATGATCCAACGCCGCAACATATTACTCTACCCGATGATCTGGGGTACTCATTCTAACAGACTTACAGAGCAACAGCTCCTCCTGTACGGTACGATATGGTTCTCACCACGAGGCACCACTCCTTAAACCGCCCGCACATCAGCAAGAAAATTCTCGACATCAAGTTTGAGCGTTTCCGAGATTTTCCCCAACTCCTCGGCAACCATAAGAACTTGCGATCCTGCCGCCCCGGTTTCATCGGCGCCTTCCGCCACCCGGGCGATATTACCTGAAACTTCCTGAGTACCGACCGCAACCCGCTGAATATTTTGCGAGATTTCATTGGTGGCCGAACTCTGCTGCTCAATCGCCGCCAAAATGCTGGCGGTCGTTTCACTGGACCGGTTGTTTACCTCGACAATGGTTTTGATGCTGTTAACCGCGGTTCGGGTCAGGTTCTGCATCTCTGTAATCTGACTTGAAATTTCTTCGGTGGCGCTTGATGTTTGCCCGGCCAGAGCTTTCACCTCATTGGCGACAACAGCAAACCCCTTCCCGGCATCACCGGCGCGGGCCGATTCAATGGTCGCGTTCAGGGCCAACAGATTGGTTTGTTCGGCAATATCACTGATCAAACCGATAACCTTGTTAATCTCTTCCGCCGCCAGCGCCAAAGCAGAGATGGCGTTTTCACTTGCCCCGACTTCTTCCAGAGCTTCCCGGGAAATTTCGTTGGCCTTATGGACCTGCCGACTGATTTCCTGAACAGAACTGCTCAGTTCTTCCGCCGCGGAGGCAACCATATTCACATTATTGGTCGATTCATCAGATGCGCTCGACACCGCTGCAGAACGGGTTTTCGTATCATCTGATGTCATCACCATCTGATTCGCCGTTGCACTCATTTCAGTCGAGGACGCGGCCAAGACCTCCAGCATTTCCGTGACTTTATTCTCAAAGTTTTTAATCAACTGTTCAATTTTACGGGCCCGGGCTTCCCGGGCCTCCAGCGCCGCGCGTTCCCGTTCTATCTCTTCCTGTTCACGGGCGGCGGCCGCCTGTCGTTCCTCTTCCTCACGTTGCAATTGCGCCTGCTCCGCTTTCCGGGTCTCTTCCTCGAGGCGAATGCGTTCCAGCGCGCTCTGTTTGAACCCCTCCACAGATTCAGCCATCGCACCAATCTCGTCCTCGCGTTCTGTGTGAGGAATATCAATATCGTTATTTCCTGCAGCCAGAATGTTCATGGTATCAACCATTTCCGTGATCGGCTTGACCAGAGTGCGGGTGAAAAACAACGCCACCCCGGACAATAACGTCATAATAACCAGACCAATCAAAAGCATGCCATTGCGCATGCTGTAGCTGCTGGCGTTGACTTCCGCTTCATCAATCTCCGCAATAATGGCCCATTTGGTGCCATGAATATTCATCGCCGTATAGGCCGAAACCACTTGAACACCCCGGTAATCCTCGATCACTTCAAGACCGGTCTCTCCCCGCAGGGCCGCCAGAGTGGTCGCCCCCTCAATCTTTGTCTTCAAAATAGTTGATTCTTTGGCAAAACGTGAATCCGAGCGCATCAGATTATCATGACCGACAATATATGACTCACCGCTTTCTCCCATGCCATCCTTCTTTTGCATGATGCTGTTGATCCGTCCAATGGGCATTTGAAAGGCAAGCACACCCACCTTATACCCCTGTTCGTCCATAACCGGAGTCGCCATGAAACTTGCGGGCGCCCCGTAACTCGGGGCATACGTTCTGAAATCAAAGAAAGAAATGTCCCCTTCGCCGGAAGATGACATGGCCGCGTGGAAAACATTGGCCAGGTCGGTATCACGCCATTCACCATTATTCATATTGGTGGCGTAATCATTCTCTTTAAAGACGGAATAAATCAGGTCACCCTGCGTGTTAAACAAGAAGACGTCATAATAATCCCGCACCTTTTGCAACTGATGGAACCAGGGGTGGTATTGCGCATGGGCGGCCGAATACGGCGACCCGTCGCCTGCGTCATTATAATTATCCTTTTCCCCCAATGATTCCGGGTTATCGGTAATATAAAGCCGTTGAAGTTGTGATGTGGGGTTATCACCCAGCTCAGTCCAGGCTGCCTGGAAAGTTGTAATCGCCTTCGCGGTCGATGGGTTCATCGCCGTGACCTTCAAATCTTCCTCAATAGAGCGGATATAACCTTCTAATTCAGATTTTCGCGAGGACAAAACCGCCGTCAGTTTGTTCTCAGCTTCACTGTGAACAGTTGCTTTCGCATCAAAATAAGCCGATATCCCTACGGCACTACAGGCGATCACCAGAAATGTGACAATAAATGCCGGCAGTTTCAAAGAAATATTAAGATTATTAAAAAAATTCATCATCGCACCCACACCTTTATAAAAAATACTCTGTAGACACCCGACCCGCCATATATAACGCTAGTCTTATTTAATTAATATTATATTACTAAGAACATTAGGATATGCCATTTTTCAAAATATTCTCCTGCGCCGAAACATATGAATAATCACCCTTTCAGACATCCTTTTCCGAATAAAACGCCGGGGTCTATTTTCACAGAACCCGGCGTCTTAAGATCTTTATATGTGGTGGAGCGTTACTTTTTAGCCATCAAATCCATCAACGCCAGCACCGTCGCCTCTACGCCACTTTTAACAGCCGGTTCCGGTGTGATTTTAAACAGTGGTGAATGGTGACTGGGGACGGGCGCCCCGCCAGCCTTGGCCCGTTCAAAATCAGCCTTTGGGGTGCCCCCGACGGCAAAATAAACACTCGGGATGGCCGGGTCGGTGGTGAAGTAAGGAAAATCTTCCGCCCCCATCCCTTTTGTCGGAATATCAACAACAGCAGCTTCCCCCATTTTGGACTGCCATAAGCCCCGTAACCGGCGCGCCAGTTCGGCATTATTTACAGTAGGTGGCGTGGTTTCCTGAGATATAATGACCTCTGGCAACTTGTCTTCCGGTAAGCCTGCCACCCGGCCCATATTTTCCGCGATCCGCTTTATTCCGTCCAGCAGGGTTTTTCGGGTTTCCAGGCTGGTATTCCGCACGGTTAACTGTAGATGCGCCTTGTCGGAAATGATATTATGCTTGGTGCCCGAATGAAAGGATCCCACCGTTACCACGCCCGGATCCCGCGGCGGGAGTTCCCGTGACACCAACGCCTGCAAGGCCACGACAATCTGGCTGCCAAGCAATACCGGGTCCTTGCCGGCATGAGGCGCGGCGCCATGCGCCCCGACTCCATGCACAATGATATCCACAGTATCGGCGCCAGCATAAGGCGCGCCTTCCGACAGGTTGATCACCCCGGCCTCATCGCCTGATGACACATGAAAGGCCAAGGCGTAATCCGGCTTGCCAAATCGCTTCCACAGGTTATCTTCCATCATCGCCTTGGCGCCCATCACCCGTTCCTCGGCCGGCTGGCCAATCAACATAAGGGTTCCAGACCATTTATCTTTCGCCGCCGCCATACGCCGGGCGGTTCCGACAAGGCTCGTGATGTGAACATCATGTCCGCAGGCATGCATGACAGGCACCACGTTGCCGCTAATGATATCTTTCTGTGTCGCCTTGGAAGCATAATCCAGACCAGATTTTTCTTCCACCGGCAACCCATCCATATCGGCGCGCATCATCACCAGAGGGCCGTCCCCGTTTTTCATCATCGCCACAAGGCCTGTTCCCCCGACCCCGGTTGTCACCTCAAAACCCGCCGCCTTGAGTTCCTTGGCCAGCCGCGCGGCGGTGTTATGTTCCTGCAGGCTCAATTCCGGGTTCTTGTGAAAATACACAAACAAGTCCGAAAGATAGCTGTCATAGTCTTTCGCCACCGCCTGTCGCAGACTGTCCGCCGACAAGGCGGGCGCCGTCATCATGCTCAACCCGACGAGTGAAGTTAATAATTTACGCATAGATTATTCTCCCAATTGATATGTTCAGTATTTCCCTAATTTTTATTTCACACTTGAAAGACTAACAGAACCCCATGCCAACGCAATCTAAATATGATAGGGTGACGAGAAACCGACACCATTGATGAAGGGGCATTCGCATGAACATATGGGGTGAAAAAATACTTGATCTGGCCGCCAACCCATATTGGGTGATCGGATTGTTTCTCTGCCTTACCCTGATCCTTCACGGACTGTTTGTTTTCTTGTTTCCCCTTAGTCTCCGGGCCTGGAAACTGGCTGACTACATCTGGCTCAGTCTGGCCTTTCTTTCCATCCTTGGGCTCGTCGGGCAGGCACAGCAATTTCGCGCCGAACGGGTCCATAATGATGTGGAGTGGACCACGACCCAAAGTCTGAACGATGTGCGGAGCTGGTTCACCAGTTACCAGATTCTGATTTGCGCCAAGGCAAAGACGGACAAACAGAACAAGACCGGTCGAACCGATTATTCCGCCTTATGTAACCTGCTGGAGGCCCGCATCAATGACATCACGTTGTTGCAGAAAGGCGGCGAAACCTTCCCTTCCCTGACCCATAATCTGACACATGGCCTGAAAGACTTCAGCGCCATCATTCCTCTCAATGAACAGAGAATCCTCAGAAACCGCCTTGATCGGTACGCGGAAAACCGGAAACGGAACATCCGCAATATTCAGGACCTGGAACGTAATGCAATTCAGCGAATTTTATTAATTCTGGCCCCCGTCATGTTTGCCGCCGCCCTCGCCATTCGCATCACCAAGGTCACGGCGGAATACCGCCTGATCCCACCACATAACTGACATCTTCTGCAGATACTGTTATGGTAGACAAGCGCGATGATGGGGACAGGAATGTTAAACAAAATCAATGCATACAAAATCGGGATATGCTTTCTGCTGCTCATAACGACCGGCTCTTCCGGAGCAGAGGCCACGGCGGCCTTGCGGGATCAGCTCAAAAAGGCCACCCGCCAGAAAGTCACCGCCGTGACCGACGGCGATACCGTTATTCTGGAAGACAACAGCCGCGTACGCCTGGTCGGGCTTCAGGCGCCCAAACTGCCGCTTGGCCGCAAGAACCACACCCCCTGGCCTCTGGCGCAGGAATCAAAGCGAGCTCTGGAGAAACTGGTTCTCGGCCAATATGTAACGCTCTATTACGGCGGCGCAGAACGGGACCGATATGGCCGGGCGCTGGCTCATCTGTTTCGCGACGACGGTCTGTGGGTTCAGGGGGAAATGTTAAATAACGGCATGGCCCGGGTGTACAGTTTTGCCGATAACCGGGCGCTGGTGACAGAAATGCTCAATCGTGAACAGCAGGCCCGGCGACGCCAGGACGGTATTTGGGCTCTGGATTTCTATGCCCCGCGCACCCCGGCGGAAGGCCTGCCGCAACGCAACCGGTTCCAGCTGGTCCAGGCTATCGTACGTCATGTTGCCAAGGTACGCGGGACTTATTATCTTAATTTCGGGGACGACTGGAAAACTGACTTTACCATCGTGATCAAGTCTCCCGCCGCCCGTCTGTTCCACAAGACGGGCCATGCACCAGAAAGTTACAAGAATAAAAAAATTGAAATCAGAGGGTGGCTGAAAACCTACAATGGTCCTATGATCGAAGCCAGCCATCCGGAACAAATTATGATCATTGACGAAAGGATCCTCCATGACCCTCGCAAGGAGTAACAACAGCTTAACCCATAAAGCCGGGCGCAGACTCCGCAAAAGCGGCTTCATCGGGGCTTTGGTCACCCTGCCTCTGTTGCTTCAGGGCTGCGTGACCACCAATCCCGCCACCGGTCAGTCAGATTTCACCCCGTTTATGAGTCCGGACAAGGAAACCGCCATCGGCAAGGAACAACATCCCTTGATCCTCAAACAGCATGGGGGCGTGGTCGACAACCCGCAAGTGGCTGGCTATGTCGCCGTGACCGGCGGCCGGCTCGCCGCTGTATCAGAAATGCCGAAGACCCCCTTCACATTTACGGTGCTCAATTCGCCAATCGTCAATGCTTTCGCCCTGCCCGGCGGTTATATATATGTCACCCGGGGTATTCTCGGCCTGTTCAACAGTGAATCCGAGATGGCCTCCGTTCTGGGTCACGAAATCGGCCACGTCACCGGCCGCCATTCGGCCAAACGCTATAATCAGCAGATTCTGACCGGCCTGGGGGCCACGTTGTTGGGGGCGGTGCTCAAAAGCAATGAACTCAGTGATATGGTCGGCTATGGATCTCAGCTCTATCTGAAAAGCTATTCCCGCGGCAATGAATATGAGGCCGACAAACTCGGGGTGCGTTATTCAACCAGAGCCGGCTTTGATCCTTATGCCGCCGCCGACATGTTGCGCTCTCTGGATGCTCAAAGCCAACTGGAAGACGCCATCGCCAACCGGACCGGACAACAGCGCCCCCCCGAATTCTTCTCCACCCATCCCAACACCAAGGACCGGGTTACCCGCGCCCACGCGGCCGCCCGTGAAACAGGTCTGCCGGAAAACAGCCGCGACCGGGGCCGCGACCGCTTTCTCGACGCCATCAATGGCATGACTTACGGCGACGATCCCGCCCAAGGCGTGATCACAGGCCGGACATTTTCTCACGGCCCGGCACGTTTCAGCTTCACGGTGCCGGAAAATTATCGCCTGCTCAACAGTTCGGATGCGGTCTATGCCCAGGGCACCGGCCCGGCCGAAGG
>TARA_R110002096_G_scaffold42937_77_pt1 | contig 10837 bp, 8 predicted proteins | sample TARA_R110002096 | Tara Oceans TARA_R110002096 (sample SAMEA4397295) | marine metagenome | biome: Polar Biome; feature: [DCM] deep chlorophyll maximum layer (ENVO:01000326); material: water (ENVO:00002006), including particulate matter (ENVO:01000060) such as... | depth 35 m
GGAAACCGCCAGCGGAATATTTGATCACTTCCGATTTGGTGACTTCTTCCAGATGCCGGGCGGTGCCGACAATATTATAGGCAATCAGATGGGGCAGATGGCTGGTGATCGCCAGAACCATGTCATGATGGTCCGGGGTCATGCATTCCACGGTGCTGCCGATGGCCTGCCAGAATTTTTCCAACGCGCGGACCTTTTCAGGAGCGGTATTTTCCGGCGGAGTGAGAATGCACCAGCGGCCGTCAAATAATGTGGAAAAGCCGGCTTTGGGGCCAGATTGTTCAGTCCCGGCCACGGGGTGTCCCGGAATCAGGTGGCAATCGTCCCGCATCAGGGGCTGCAGGGTTTTGACCACGCTGGCCTTGACCGAGCCCACATCACTGAGAATGGCGCCGGGTTTCATCACCGGACACAGGCGCGCGCCGAGGTCGGCGTAACTGCCTACCGGGGTGGCGAGGATCACCAGATCGGCGCCTTTGACCGCGTCGATCGGATCACTGGTCATCTGGTCAACCAGATTCAAGGCGCGGGCTTCTGCCACATGTTGCGGATTGTTGTCACAGCCCACCAGCCGTGTTTTCAGACCGTGACTGCGGATGGCGCGGGCCAGAGACGAGCCGATCAGTCCCATGCCAATCAGGGTAATCTGCGCAAAATCCGTCATGTGTCTTGTTCCATAAAGTCGCGCAGCAGCTGAATTACCGCCTTATTCTCTTCTTCTGTTCCGACGGTCAGGCGCAGGCAATCCTGGAGTCCCTGTCCAGGTAACCACCTCAGGATATAACCGTGGGACAAGAGAAAGTCATTGGCGGCTTCGGCTGATTTTCGGGCCGTATCCGGGAAGCGGATCAGGATAAAGTTGGCTGCACTGGGGACGGGGTCGAGGCCGAGAGCGATCAATTCCGCCCGCAAATAAGCCCGCCATGTGCTGTTGTATTTCCGGGCGCGGGTTTCAAATTCGCTATCCTGTATGGCGGCGACACCAGCGACCTGTGTCGCCGAAGGTACATTAAAGGGGTCGCGAATGCTGTCGAGGATTTGCGCTACTTCCGGGCAGCTATAGCCCCAGCCGAGCCTCAGGGCCGCGAGACCGTAGAGCTTTGAAAAGGTGCGGGTCATCAACACGTTCTTGGATTTTTTCACCAGGGCGATTCCATCCTGGTAGTCCTCGTTCTCGATGAATTCCGCATAGGCGCCGTCGATAACCAGCAAAACATGGTCGGGCAATCCGCGCCACAGTCGTTCAACTTCGCCGGATGACAGAACGGTGCCTGTCGGGTTGTTGGGGTTGGCGAGAAAAACGATGCGGGTGCGGTCGGTCACCGCCGCCAGCATGTTGTCGACATTGGCGGTATAATCCACGTCATCGACCTCGACCGGAACCCCGCCGTAAGAGGCGGCGGCGATGGGGTACATCATGAAACTGTGCCGGGGAAAGATCACTTCGTCCCCCGGGGCGAGATAGGCGCGACAGGCGAGTTTGAGAACCTCGTCAGAGCCAATGCCGCAGAGGATTTGTTCGGCCTCAATGTCGTATTTTGCGGCAAGGGCCGCCCGCAGGTCATGATAGGACGCGTCTGGATAACGGTGCAGGTTTTTCGCCTCGGCATGATAGGCGTCCAGAGCTTTCGGGCTGGTGCCGAGGGCGCTTTCGTTAGAGGAGAGCTTGACGCATTTGACGGCGCCATCGGTTTTCGACTTGCCGCCGACATAGACGTCGAGCTGTTTAATCCACGGACGTGGTTCGGGTCCGGTCATGACATATTCCTGAATTTATTTGTTGTGGCTTTGTGTATTTATTAATGATCTACACCGGTTGGCGGGATTTCACCACCGAAAACTGCGCAAAATGACTTTTTCAGCTGTCTTTTTGTCTATTTTTCATTATGGTGGCCTCCTGTAATTTTTGGTGGATTTGTTGATCGTTTATGACTGAACAACCCGTATCTTCTCCCTCCGGGGAGACCGACGTTGAAAGCTTTGCCGATGTGGTGACATTGGGCGAGGGCAATCCGCTTGTGCTTGATTCCGGCGAGACGCTGGGCGCGATCGAGGTCGCCTATAAAACCTGGGGCCGTCTGAATGCCGATAAAAGCAATGCCATCCTGATCTGCCACGCGCTGACCGGGGATCATTATGTCTGTGGCACAAATCCGATTACTGGCAAGGGCGGCTGGTGGGAAAATATGGTCGGGCCGGGCAAGCCGGTGGATACCGACCGCTATTATATCATTTGCAGTAATGTGCTGGGGTCTTGCGCCGGCACCACTGGTCCCGCTTCGCTCAACCCGATTACCGGCAAGGCCTACGGCCCGGATTTTCCCGTAATCACCTTGGGCGATATGGTGCGGGCCCAGACATTGTTGCTTGATCATCTCGGGATTGACACGTTATTTTCTGTCATTGGTGGGTCCATGGGCGGCATGCAGACCCTGCAATGGGCGGCGGCCTACCCGGACCGGGTGAAGACAGTGGTCGCCATCGCCACCACCTGGCGGCATTCAGCGCAGAATATCGCCTTTCATGAAGTGGGACGTCAGGCGATCATGGCCGACGTCAACTGGGCCCATGGTCGCTATATGGACGATCCCCGGACGGAACCGCCCCATGCGGGGTTGGCGGTGGCGCGCATGGCGGCCCATATCACCTATATGTCGGAATCGGGTCTGACCAGCCGTTTTGGCCGCAACTTGCAGGACCGGGACAAGGTGGCCTTTGGCTTTGATGCGGATTTCCAGATCGAGAGCTATCTGCGTCATCAGGGCATTTCCTTTGTCGATCGTTTCGACGCCAACAGTTATCTCTATATCACCCGGGCGATGGATTATTATGACCTGAGCGCGCCTTATGACGGGGTGTTGGCGGAAGCCTTCCGGGAGACGAAAACCCGCTTCTGCGTGATCTCTTTTACTTCTGACTGGCTTTATACGACGGAGGAAAGTCGTCATATCGTCCGCTCGTTGAATGCGGTGGGCGCACGGGTGAGTTTTGCCAATATTGATATGGACAAGGGCCATGACAGCTTCCTCCTCGACTGTCCGGAGATGAATGATATGGTCGCAGGCTTTCTGCAGTCGGAAGCCCGGTCCATAGGGGTGGACAGCTGATGACACCGACAAAAACAAGAGCGTCAGACATTCGCGTCGATCTGCTGGAAATTGCCCGGATGATCCCGGCGGGGTCAACTGTGCTTGACGTGGGCTGCGGCGATGGCAGTCTGCTGGATTATCTGGTACAGGAAAAAAATGTCGATGGCCGAGGTATTGAACTCAGCGCCGAAGGGGTCAACCGCTCGGTCGCCAAGGGGCTGTCGGTGATTCAGGGCAATGCGGAAGAAGATATCGCCTATTATCCGGATGACTGTTTTGATTATGTGATCCTGAGCCAGACCCTGCAGGCCATGCAGCGTCCGGACCGTATGCTGGAACAGTTGTTGCGGGTGGGGAAAAAGGCCGTGGTGTCCTTCCCCAACTTCGGGCACTGGAAGGTGCGCGCCAATCTGGGCTTGCTGGGCACCATGCCAGTGAACAAGACGCTGGATTATCCCTGGTATGCGACGCCGAATATTCATTTCTGCACTATCCGCGATTTCGTTAATTTATGTGGACAGCTGGATATTGATGTGGAACAGTCCATGGCGATTAATGCTAAAGGGTCTCGGATGCCCTTCATAAGTCTTTTTCTGGTCAATCTTCTGGCGACCCAGGGCTTATATGTAATCACCCGAAAACAACCTGAAAATTCTCGAGCCTAAAAAATTTAGCACTGGGATAAACTAAAAGTAGAAAGAACATAATGGCAAAAGACAAGAAAACTGAAACTGAACAACCAAAACCGGTGATGCCAACGCTGTATAATAATCTGGTGCCGTTGATGACCGATGTGCACAAAGATCTGCACATGATCAATGGACAGAATTTTAGCTTTGCGGCGAAAGTCAATGCAGTTCCAATCGTGATACAGGAATTGCCGATGATCATTAAACATTACCCGGTGGTGTTTCCTGCCGATACGCCCGGCGTTATGTTGGCTGTTCTGGGCATTCGGTCAGAACAGAATCTATTTGTCGATGACAAAGGAAGCTGGGCAGCGGATACTTATATTCCTGCGTACATCCGGCGGTATCCTTTTTTCGTTGCACGGCAAAATGAAGAATCTGAACCTGTGATTTGTTTCGATGATACATCTGACTTCCTCGGAGAAAAAGGTGACCAGGCGTTGTTCGACAAAGGTGAAGCGACAGATACTCTCAAGAATATTGTCGAGTTCACGCGTACTTTCCAGCAGCATCTGGAAGCCAGCAACGATTACTGTAGAGCTATTGATGAAGCAGGCCTTCTGGAAGAAAAAGAGATTTCTTTCAATGCCGGTGATGAAGTTAAAGCCAATGTGAACGGGTTTAAGGCCCTGGAGCGTGAAAAATTTGACGCTATAGAGGCTGACGTTCTGAAAGACTGGATGACCAAGGGCTGGGTTGACGCCAGTGTTCTGCATCTTGCGTCTGGCGGCAACTTTGATCGCCTTTGGAGCATGGACCGCAAACGCAACGCGTAACGCCTGTCTTTCTGACGATGACAGAAGTCATCATTATAACGAAATGAAAAAAGCCCCTCCATAAGAATGGGGGGGCTTTTGTTATGGGGGCTGTTATCAAAAACGCCTAGAAATCATACAGCAGGCCGACACGGGCGACGGTATCGGTTTTCTCGCGGTCCACCGGGGCATCCTCATCATAGCGAATTTCGTAAGAAAATTTGCTGCTCAACGCGCCATTGATTTTGACCTTTAACGCCGATTTGCTTTCGATGACGGTCTTGTTGCCGAAATAAAAGCTGGTGGTGTTGTTGAGGTTGCTGCGTTCATTGATGGTCCACTTGAAGATGCTGCTGGCAAAGCCGTTAAAGCTGCTGTCGTAGCTGTCGCCATTTTCTTCCTTGGTGAACAGAATGCTCGGGCCACCTTCCAGCTTCCAGCTGTAATCATCTTTTTCGATGAAGGGGTAACCGAGACCGAGCGAGGTGGTGATCCGTTCCCGGAAAGCCCCGAACTGATCATTTTCATAGCCGGCAAAGCTGGTGACATATACCTTCTCACCGAAACTGTAATCCAGCTTATAGGACGTGCCCCAGTTTTGCTTGTCTTTGACGCCGCTGTTTTTGTTCAGGTTAAAATAACTGGATATGGTGTGGTGGAATTTACCGCTTTCCCGTTCCAGTTTACCGCCGAGGCCAAAAGATTGCTGCCGCGTGTTGCCTGTGGAATGCAGGATGTTGAGCTCCACTTCCCCGTCCCAGCCAGCGAGACTGAAAAATCCGGGTGTGGTCGTAACGGCTTCCGGTGCGGGGGCGCTGTCGGCCTGTTCCGGTGTATGTTCCTTGACCACGATTGTTTTGCCTTCTACCGCCTGTTCAGCGACAACGGGTGTTTCCTCAACGGCCGGCATTTTCTGACGCAAATTGGCGACCAGGGCCCGAATGTCTTGTTCGGCATCGGGTTTGGCGGCAATCGCCATGTCCATGACCATGTCAAGATGGGCGCCATTGTCCTTTTGCGAGGCAATGATCAGTAAATTCATGATATCGGGAGATACCTGGGCCGTGGCCGGCGTGGCTGTGAGGAGAAGACCGGCGGTGATGGCCGCCAATGTAATGTGAGAAGAACGGGGCATGTATTCAGGCTCTTTTATAGGTGACTTAAGGGGTGTGATTAAATGTTAAGTAAAACGCAAGAGGAACCGCGCTGCTGATTGACGGTAACTTCGCCAGTTCCTGTAACTTTTTCAGGCCGGGAAGTAAACCAAATTTCTCGGCATCGAGAAAAATTATCTCATGGGGCAGGACGACGACTTTGTCTTTGGCCAGACGCAGGACCACAAGTTCTGCTTCAAGCGGTTGTTGGCTGCCGTGGAGGTTGAGACTGAAGGCCACGTCGAGGGTGACCTTCTCGCCGACTTCAAGGTTATTGAAGGAGTCCATGTCGACTTGACCGGTCAAGGTCGCGACGGCGAATTCCTCGGTATTGAAGAGAAATTTCATCATGCGCGTATTGCGAATATCGACCCAGGTTTCGACGCTGGCCAGGTCGATCACCAGGGTAATGTCTCCGTCTTCGCTGATCCGGCCGTCAATTTTCTGGAAGTGATTGCTTTCGCCGATGCTGTTTTTCTTGATGGACCCGTAGGAGAGGTGAGAATTGTCCGCATCCAGCTGCCAGTCGGCAAGGGCAGGATGGGAAAAGAGACCGAGAAAAAGCGCGGCTAGTGCCGCAACGATATGCTGACGCGATAGAGAAGTGGAGATGTTCATGATAGAAGCCCTGATTTTTTATGTATAAAGCATAAGGTATCAAAGAACGACTTGTTACACAATATCATTAATGAACAGGTAGCGTTAAGGACGAGAGGCGGGCTTCGGCGAGAAATCAGAAGGCCGACCCCAGCGGGACCGGCCTTCTGTAATGGTTTAATCAGACTTAGGCGTAAAAGTTTTCGCCTTTTTCAGCCTTGTCCAGCAGCATTTTTGGTGGCGTGAAATTGGGCCCGAACCGTTCGGCCAGGGCTTGGCATTCGGCAGTGAATTTCTGCACGCCAATGGTGTCAACCATGCTAAGGGGCCCGCCGGTCCAGGGGGCGAAGCCCCAGCCGAAGATGGCGCCGATATCGGCATCTTCCGGGGCAAGCAGAACGCCTTCTTCATAGCACCGGATGACTTCCAGGGCCTGACGGTAGAACAGGCGCTTGGTGACTTCGTCCGGGCTGGGCTGATCGGCGCGCGGGGGGAAATGCTCCGCCAGGCCCGGCCACAGAGATTTTTCACCATCTTCCGGATAGTCGAAGAAACCTTTCCGGTTTTTCTTGCCCTTGCGGCCAAGTTCAAGATACATTTTTTCGACCACAGCGTCGGCGGCCTGCGGCACATACGCATCGCCGAGCCCTTTTTTGGTGGCCTGGCCCACATGATAGCTGAGTTCCAGACTGACCTCGTCGCTGACCGTGAAGGGACCGACCGCCATGCCGCCATAAGCACCGCAATTTTCGATCAGGGCCGGGGCAACGCCTTCGGCCAGCATATTAATCGCCTCCATGACGTAGGTAGAGAAACAACGGCTGGTATAAAAACCGCGGCTGTCATTGACCACGATCGGAGTCTTGCGGATCTGGGCGACATAATCCAATGCCTTGGCGAGCGCCAGATCACCTGTTTTCTCGCCCATGATAATCTCTACCAGCGGCATTTTGTCGACAGGGGAGAAGAAATGGATGCCGATAAACTGATCTTCGCGGGCGGATGCTTTCGCCAGTTGAGTGATGGGCAGGGTCGAGGTGTTGGAGCCGTAAATACAGCTTTCCGGCACCACGGCCTCGGTCTTGGCGGTGACATCCGCCTTGACCTTGACATCTTCGAGGACCGCTTCAATGATCAGGTCGCAGCCCTCAAGCGCGGCATAATCAGTGGTGGGTGTGATCAGGCTTAAAATACCGTCGGCCTTTTCCTGGGTCACTTTTTTGCGTTTGATCCCTTTGGCCAGCAGGTCAGCAGAATAGGATTTTCCTTTCTCTGCCGCCTCCTGGGTCATGTCGATCAGGATCACCTCTATCCCGGCCATGGCGGAGACATAGGCGATGCCAGCTCCCATCATGCCAGCCCCGAGCATGCCGAGCTTTTTGGTTTTCTGCGGCGGGATGTCTTTGGGACGGCGGATGCCTTTTTCCGCCGCCTGTTTATTGACAAACAAGGTGCGGATCATGTTGGGCGCCACATCGCCGAGCAAAAGGTCGGTGAAATATTTGCTTTCGACTTTCAGGGCGGTGTCCATGGGCAGTTGGTGGCCCTCGTAAACACTGGACAGAATATTCAGGGTAGCGGGATAGTTGCCCTTGGTTTCTTTCTTGGTCATTGCCGGGGCGCCGACAAAGGTCTGCACGATATTGGGGTCAAAGACACCTTGACCGCCGGGGATTTTGAAACGCTTCTGGTCCCAGGGCTGTTCCGCCTTGCCGCCGTCGAGAATCCATTTCCTGGCGGTGGATATCAGGTCGGCTTCCGGAACGACGTCATGGACGACATTATTCATTTTCGCCTGGGCCGGAGTCATATTCTTGCCTTGCAAGAGATAAGGCAGCGCCATTTGAATGCCCATCAGGCGCGGCAGACGTTGTGTCCCGCCGCCGCCGGGTAACAGACCGACCATGACTTCCGGCAAACCCAGTTTGATTTTGGGGTTGTCGGCGATGACCCGGTAATGACAGGCAAGGGTGATTTCCAGCCCGCCACCGAGGGCGAGGCCATTGATGGCGGCGGCAAAGGGTTTGCCGCAGGTTTCCATGTCCCGCAGGAGTTTGTTCATCCGGTAGGCGGCCTGAAACAGGTCTTCCCGCGGGGCGGTTTTGACCATGTCGGACATCTCAAGCAGCATGGTGAGATCGGCGCCGGCAACGAAAGATCCCGTCTTGCCAGAGGTAATCACCGCGCCTTTGACGGCGTCGTCCTGCGCGATTTGCGGGATAAGTTTTTCCAGGTCTTCCATCATTCCGGCTGTGATGACATTCATGGATTTTTCCGGAACGTCAATGGTCAACAGAGCGATGCCGTCGGCATCGAGTGCATATTTGATTGTGTTGGTCATGGGGTGTTCCTTCTTAGACGCGTTCAATGATGGTTGCAGTGGCCATGCCGCCGGCGACACAGAGTGACGCGAGGCCGGTGGATTTGTCGGCGCGCTCCATTTCATCCAAAGCGGTGCCGAGGATCATCGCGCCCGTGGCCCCAAGGGGATGGCCCATGGCGATGGCGCCGCCATTGACATTGACCTGTTCGGTGCCGAGATCCAGTTCCTGACAGAAGCGCAGAACGACCGAGGCGAAGGCTTCATTGATTTCCCAGACATCGACATCGCTGACCGCCATGCCGGCGCGCCCGAGGGCCGTGCGCGCCGATTGAGCCGGGCCGGACAGCATGATGGTCGGATCAATGCCGATATCGGCGAAGCCAATCATTCTGGCGCGGGGTTTCAGGCCGAGTTTCTCACCCATTTCCTTTGTCCCGATCAGCATGCCGGAAGCACCGTCGACGATGCCGCTGGAATTGCCCGCATGGTGGACATGAGACATTTTTTCAACCTCGGGGTATTTTTGCAGCGCCACACTGTCAAAGCCCAGTTGCCCCATATCGGTGAAGGAGGCTTTCAGCTTGGCGAGATCCTCAAGGGTCGTGTCGGGCCGCATATATTCGTCATGGTCAAGCAGGGTCAGGCCAAGTTTGTCTTTCACCGGAATGACTGATTTGGCGAAATGGCCCTGATCCCAGGCGGCCTTGGCGCGTTTCTGGCTCAGAATGGCGTAGGCATCGCATTCTTCGCGACTAAAGCCGTATTTGGTGGCGATCAGATCGGCGCTGATTCCTTGCAGGACAAAACCGACTTCGTTGGAGACCTGGGGATCAAAAATCCATGCGCCGCCGTCAAAACCCATCTGGACCCGGGACATGCTTTCGACCCCGCCACCGATCATCATGTCGGCCTGGCCGGCCATAACGCGGGCGGCGGCATAATTGACCGCCACCAGGGCGGAGGCGCAGAAACGATTGACGTGCAGGCCCGGCACCCCGTTGCCATATCCGGCCATAATGGCGGAGAAACGACCGATATCGCCGCCTTGTTCCCCCACGCCGGTGACACAGCCGGTGACCACATCGGAAATTATTTCGGGATCGAAACCATTACGATCTTTCAAAGCTTCCAGCATCTGGGCATAGAGTTTGACCGGGGTCACCTCACGCAGGCTGCCGTCCTTCTTGCCCTTGCCGCGCGGGCTCCGGACGTGATCAAAAATATAAGCATCAGTCATTATATAAGTCCTTTGGTCTTGTTCTTCTGTGTCTCAATGGTCGCGCGGGCTTAAAAAGCACCCGCGTCCAATCCCATAACGCTGTCGGCGCCGGCTTCTATTTTTACTTTCAGGGCCGATGTTTCCGGCAGGATATGATGAAAGAAGAAATCGGCAGTGGTCAGTTTGTTGTTCAGGAAGGCGGTGTCGCCTTCACCGGCGTCCAGCATTTCCCGCGCCTTCCGCGCCATGTCGGCCCAGAAATACCCCATGGTCACCAGAGCCATCAGGTTCAGGTAATAATGCGCCGCCGCCCCGGCGTTATCCGGGTTGGCCATGCCATTTTGCATCAGCCACATGCTGGCGGCCTGCAAACGACCCAGGGCTTTTTCCAGCAGGGGAATATATGTGCCCATGGCGTCATTGTCTTTATTGGCGTCAATGAAAGTCTGTATCATTTCGAAATAGGCGCGGATCGCCGCCCCGCCATTGGCCGGCAGCTTGCGACCGATCAGGTCCATGGCCTGAATGCCGTTGGTGCCTTCATAAATCGGGGCGATGCGGCTGTCGCGCAGGAATTGTTCCATTCCCCATTCCCGAATATATCCGTGACCGCCGAAACATTGCAGGGCGCGGCTCGCGGCCTCTACCCCCTGATCGGTCATGTAGGATTTTAGCACCGGTGTAATCAGCGCCAGCAGTTCTTCGGCCTTGTTCTTGGCGGCTTCGTCCGGGTGTTGACGGGTAATGTCAACCTGGATGCCGGCCCAGATGGCCATGGCGCGGGCGCCTTCGATAAAGGCCCGGTTGGTCATCAGCATGCGACGCACGTCAGGATGAACGATAATCGGGTCGGCCTTGGCGTCTGGATTTTTCGCCCCGGTCAGCGCCCGGCCCTGAATGCGGTCGTTGGCGTAAATGGCGGCGTTTTGTTGCGCGACTTCGGCAATGGCGTAGCCCTGAATGGCAACCCCGAGGCGGGCTTCGTTCATCATGGTGAACATGGCGCGCATG
>TARA_R110002096_G_scaffold343218_3_pt1 | contig 10832 bp, 19 predicted proteins | sample TARA_R110002096 | Tara Oceans TARA_R110002096 (sample SAMEA4397295) | marine metagenome | biome: Polar Biome; feature: [DCM] deep chlorophyll maximum layer (ENVO:01000326); material: water (ENVO:00002006), including particulate matter (ENVO:01000060) such as... | depth 35 m
ATAAACTAGGAGAACGATTATGGCCCTATGGGGAACAACTGATGCAGACGAAGCTAAACCAAAATGGCTTACTGCTGATCAAAAAACTAACGTGTTTGCAACCGCTGCTGGTTGGACACAATTAAACGGCAAAGGACTTGAAGAAGTCATTTGTGCAATCGGTGGATTGTCTGGAGCATTAGGTGCTTCTGATATTACTGCTGTGCGTTTCGTACAAACATCTTACGCTGCTGGATCGAGAGCAATCTCTGTCGATGTAACATTCAACGAGAAAGTTGTTGTTGCTGGTACGCCACAGTTGGTTGTAGATAACGCTAACAACTCAACTGATGGTAACGGTGATTACACACTATCTTACGCATCTGGTACAGGTACTAACAAGTTGCGCTTTACAGCTGCATCTCAGACGGTTTCTGCAACAGACGTATTAGCAATCGGTGGTGGTTCACCATCTGCAAGTGCAGTAACACTTAACAGTGGTACTATTACTGCTGCTGAAGGTGACAAACTTGGTGCAGTTACAATTGCTGCGGCAACTACTGGTTCAACTACATTCCCAACTGCTTCAGTTGTTAATGATGTGGACTTTATCACTGTAGGTACAGTTAACACACTAGTTGCAAAAGTACATTCTGCAGCAGTTGTTGCTGGTGGTACTGGATATTCTGCTGGACAGGAAATTACTATTGCAAGTGGATTTGGTACGGGCACTGCCGCAGTACTAACAATTGCAACTGTAACTGGTGGTGCAGTGACCTCTGTAACAGTTAAAGCTGCTGCTCCAGGCGTCTACTCTGCAATTGCAAGTGGTGTTGCTGGAATCGGACAACAATCAGTAAGTGCTGGTTCTGGTTCGGGTGCAACATTTAACTTGACACTCGCAGTGGCGACACTTGCAATTAATGCTGCTGGCGCTGGTTATGAAGCTGCTCCATCAATTGCATTGGCAGGTACTGGACTTGTACAAAATGCAACTGTGTCTCTTGTTGGTTCTGCTGTTGCTCTTGCAACAACTGGTGCAACACAACAACTGAAAACAGTGGTTGCGTAGACGCATAAGTAGTATAAACAAAAGGATATATGATGCCAAAGAATGAAAAGACACTAAGTGTCAGTGAAATTGAACAGAAAAAAAGTGATTTGCACACTGACTTGGAGAAAATTACAAGTCAGTTAGCAAACATTGATAAGATGAAGGTACAGTTACAAGCACAGGGGAATGCACTGTCTGGTGCAATTCAGCAATGTGATGTGTTTCTAAACCTATTAGGTGAGTCGAGTCCCGACAAAAAAGTACCCTCGCAAGACGATAGTGCAGCAGTAAATACTGCACTGAGTTGAGGGATTAAATTAACTAAGGAGAACGAAAATGGCTGATAAGAAAATCACCGCACTAACAGACTTGGGTAACGCAATCGCAGCAGAAGATTTACTTCATGTGATTGATGATCCAGCAGGCAACCCTGTAAACAAAAAAATAAGTGTTGCAAACGTGTTTAACAACATTCCAACATATATCGCATTAGACGATACAGTTCACGTTGTTGACACAACAACAGAAGCAGTTAATGTAACTGCATCTATTTCGCATATTGATACCACAACTGCTGGTTCTTCACATGCGGGCGCACTTGCAGATGGAACTAACGGACAAATTAAAATCATCACAATGACTTCTGATGGTGGAGATTCTGTTGTTACTCCAGCAAATGCAAATGGTTTTTCAACTATTACATTTGCAGATGTAGGTGACACTGCAACTCTAATCTTTACTGGTAACAAGTGGAACATTCTTAGTTCGCACTCTGTTACTATTGCTTAGGAGTAAATTATGACTGAACGATTAGGTGCAAATGGTATGCCAATGAAGGAAAGGGAAGAATCAAATGAGATGCTTTCTGAAATCCTTGAGGTAAACCCAAATAAAAAGAAGAAGACTGTGAAAAAAGATTATGAATGGTCTTCTGAAGATAAGGAGAATGGCAATGAAGAACTTTAAAAAGCATATTGCTGAAGATATCTCTGCTGACGGTGCTGACTTTTCTAATGATGTATCCGACCCAAACACTATCTCAAGAATCAATGCATTCTTGGGTGCAATGAGTGGTATTGAACATATTGTTCCAGAACATGCACTGGGCAAACTAAGAGAGAGACTAAGTAGATTAGGACTTTCTTTTGGTGAAGTTCAGATGAACGCAGAAGGTGGAAAAATGTCTATGCCTCTTACACAGTTTGGTGGAAGAACAGGTAAAGATGAGAATGGTGATGATATTAATGATGATGGCATCTCTCACAAAGTTGAGGGCGGTTTATCATTGGAGATTGAACACGCAGTAACTAGTGGCGGAACACACTTCATCAAAACCAAAATCGTTTAGACGGTTAGTTATATTATGTTTCAAAAGATAACTAATGATAATGTCATTATGTTTGCAATTAAAAACTATGACAATCCACAATGTGAAGGTGAATCTGAGTTCTACGATGACATGAAACGCTTTAAGTACATTAAGCGTTTATTGAGAAAATATCGTGAACATGGTGAACTGAAAGAGCGTCTGATACTGAACCACATGATTGTAGTATTCAATGTGTTCGGTGCAGAAGCAGGAAGTACATTGATGATATTTAAGATAGAATCAGAATTCTGGCCTATACTTAAATCGTTTATGAATTTCTTAGGGATGATACCAGAGGATGAACTGTCAATGATAGACGAAGATGAAACTGTTAAGAAAGTATTAGAGAGACTATAATGGGTAGAGCGATTGATTTATTTGTTACATACCGTTTCGTTAAACTTTTAACGACACCTTTCGATAAGACTGATGCTTATAAAATGGGCATCATCGATAAAGATGGGTTTCGTATTCAAGGTAAGATACTGTATAAACAATCAGAGCAAAGTGCATACACTGTGTTGCATAAGTTGGTGTTTAACATCAAACGTATATTCAACAAAGTGCCTGGCCTTAGAACAAGGATGGGAACTTATGCCGCAGCATTATTTTTACTCAAAGATACATTCAAAGAACATGTTGAAGACCCAGAAGTATTTGAGAAACAACTTCTTGAATATTTTAAGGAAAACAATATAGAGTTTGATAATGCCATTGTTGAAGAGGTAACTTTAGACAATGGTAAATTAAGTAAAGGACTTTACATCTTAACCCAAGATGTTGTGACAACAGAAGCAGAAGATGAGATTGATGCTTTAGAGGGTGATGAAGTAGAGGTATTTGAAGATAGTCCCCCAGAAGATACTATTCTTGGGGTTGATATTTTCAGCTGCATACATAAAAAAACAAAACAGAAGATATATGTTTCTTCTGAAGATATAAAAGAATTAGATATAGGAGACCTACTATGAGTTTCAAATTCAATGACATAATGCAAAAGTTTTATGATGATCCAAAATTAGGAATTAAAAGTGAGGATGCTCCTGCAAACGCTGTTGCTGGTGGTGGGGTATCACTTCCTCCAGATGCAGTTATGAAAAAGAAAAAGAAAACCTACGATGGTAGAACCAAAGAAGGTAAAACATTCGTTAATAGAATGGCAGAACGTAGAGCAAAGAGGGAAGCATCTCGACTTGCTAAAAAAGTTCAAGAAAATACACTTAGTCGTGAACACGAATACCTTATGGTAGAAGACAACGTGACCATGTTAAAGAGTATTGTTAAGAATAAGCAGAACAAGAGCATCAAATTCAAAGATGGTTCAATGAAAGTTGATTTGTACACTGCATCAGCAATCACACAAGTTTTTGACCAAGTTAATAAGTCTAATCAGAAAAAGATGTCAGATATGATTAACGGTAAGAAAGCACAATTTATGAAGATTGCAGACTTCTCCTTATCCAAGGTAAAGTAAATGAAAACCTTTAATAAGTACGTTCTTACGGAACAAGAGCTAACTAAGCAAGATTTAGATAGTATTGAAAAATATGCAGACAGACTATATAAGAGTGTGGGTATTGACGTAGAATTTACAAGACATTTTTTAGATAGGGTTAATGATGCTCGTAACAAGAAACAAATTACTGTGGCAGAACTTATTCGGTTATTTAAACAATCTTATAAGAAGTTCGGTAAAAAGATTGCACAACTCGGCCCAGACGCCGAAGCAGTCTTAAACGATATGCAGACGGATGTAAATATGCCGTTCGCATTAAAATGGGATGGTAAGGAACTGGACTTAATCGCAAAGACTGTAATGAGAAAAACAAACTTTGCAACCAGTAACCAAAAACTATCTTTTAAATAAGGAGAAGAATAATGATAAATTGGATCAAAGCAAGAATTGAAGAAAGAACCTCATGGAATGGCGCTGCACTAATAGCAGTTGGAGTGATCATTTTGATTGCAGGCCCTTTTGCATCTATTGCTGCATATGCAGCGATTGCTTATGGTGCATGGACAGTTTGGAAATCTGAATAAAGGTATGAATAATAAATTTAATATTGGTGTAGTGGTTACGATTGTTTTACATATATCAGCATTTGTCTGGTGGAATGCACAACAAACACAAACTATTTCACAGTTGAATACACAGATTGAAGAACTAAGTAGTAAACTGAATGATATGGATGATTGGGTTACTCATAACTATAGTGATATATCCGACCTAATTGATATCCATGAAACACAATTTGGAATAAAAGAGTCTTTACAATGATTAAATTATATGGTATAATTATAATTGTAGGAATTTTGGGTGGTGTAGCGTATGGTGCAAAATACTATTACGACACTACCCAAAATACTATTGCACAGTTGCGTGATAACAATGCGAAACTAGAAGTTGCAAATGAGACTAATCAAGCAACTATTGAGAAGATGGGACAGGACACTGCAAGATTAAATGAACTGAACTCAGAACTCGGTGTGAGCCTACGCAAGTCGGAGGAATATGGGGATGAATTGCGTAATACTTTAAATAAACACAATCTAACCCATCTGGCAAACAAGAAGCCAGGACTGATTGAAAAGAGGATGCAAAATGCGACAGATAAACTTTGGGACGACCTTAGGTCTATTACTGACGATACTCCTACTGAGTAGTTGTAGTAGTTTAAGACCAGAACCCCAGATTGTTATACAAACAAAGATAATTGAAAAGACGATACCTGTAGTTCAGCATCCGAAACCAGTTAGTTTGAGTGACGTTAAGATTTACGTTGTTTCACCAGAAGAAAACTTTGATGAGTTTATACAAGAGTATACGGCAAAGAATGGTGGAGATTCATATATAGCAATAAGTGTGAAAGACTACGAAAACTTGGCTACGAACTTTGCAGAACTTAGACGTTACATAGAACAACAAAAAGATATTATTGTGTATTATGAAAAAGCAGTCGCTCCATCAGAAAATGTTGGGGATGACATAATAGAAGGAGAAGAGTAGATGGAATATTTACAACTTATAACATGGGATTTTATTATCCACCAACTTATGACATGGTGGCAGTTTACAGTGGTAGGAGTTCTTATCATTGTTGGATTCATCATCAACTTGTTTGGTGTAGACAGTAAGACAGTACGTTGTGGGTTCGAATATAAAGATATGCCACAACTCAAACCAGTACCAATTGCAACCAAAGGAAAAGGTTTTTGGGGTGCAATCTGGATGTGGTTCACAGGAACACGACAGTGGATAGTTGCAAAAGACTTTCACTATAAAATGTTTGGTAACGACTATGTAATCCCTAAAGGATTTCAGTTTGACGGAGCATCAATTCCTAAGTTCTTACACACATGGTTATCACCTGTAGGTGTATTACTGATGGGTGGACTTGTACACGATTACGCTTACAAGTATGCTGGACTGAAGATGAAAGGTGTTAAAGATTTGCACGAGTTAGACCAAAAAAGTGCTGACGTAATCTTTAGAGATATCAATGTAGAAATTAATGGTTTCCATTTTTTAAACTACCTTGCATATTGGGCGCTACGAATCGGTGGATTCATGGCATGGAATGGACATAGGAAAAGTAAGTAATGACTGTTTCAAAGACGTTGGACACTGAGGTTGCTCTTCTTAAACGAGAGGTAACTGAAATGAAACAAATACATCTAAGGTTAGACGCCGCAATTGAAAAGATTGCTGATGTATCAACGTCTTTGCACACAATCATGGCTGTACACGAAGAAAAACTACTAAGACAGGAAGACGCTTTGGGTGAACAAGAAAAGGAATTCAAGACAACCGTTTTAGAATTGCACAGTCGTATTACGTCCAATTCAAAAGAAACAACTGACCATATGAATGAGATGGAACGCCGTCTACATATTGCTATGGACGACCACCAAAGAAAAGAAACTGAACAGTTCCAGCGTTTAAGAGAGGAATTGTCATCCAGAGTGGGTGTTCTAGAAAAGTGGAGATATCTGATTATAGGTGGCTCTATCGTTGTCGGATTCTCATTAACTGAAATACTTCCGATATTAATGTAAAAATCTATTGACTTACAGGTAGTATTCCTGTATTATCTATATTATGAATTACATTGACTTTAAGTACATATCCCTCATATCCATCCGTTTACGGAACTTTAAAAGAAAAACCGACTATTTGTGGCAATTCTCTTGTCCATACTGTGGCGACTCTTCTAAGGTTAAGACGAAGGCAAGAGGTTTCATCTATCGCACAAAGAACGACCTTTTCTATAAGTGTCATAATTGTGCTATGGGTACAAGCCTATCAAAACTGATTGAACATGTAGATTCGAATGTTCATAAAGAATATGTACTAGAACGATACAAGGAAGGACTAACTTCCAATGGTCGAGGTGACAAGACGCCTGGAGCAGGCATTAAGACGCCTGACTTCAAGTTTAAGAAACCTGTATTCCGTAAGTCTCTGAATCTAGAGTCTTTTGCACAGTTGGATAAAAATCATCCTGCTGTCAAATTTTTATCTGATAGAGGCATTAGCAAAGAACACTGGAACGATATATATTTCTGTCCAAAGTTTTTTGAATACGTTAATGGACATGTAGAGAATAAGTTCGCCTCGTTAGATGGAGATCATCCAAGGATGTTGATACCATTCAGAAAAGAGGATGGAGAGGTCTTTGCATTCCAAGGACGAGCATTTGGGGACGAACCCCAGAAATATATTACTATAATCTTGGATAAAGAACATCCTAAGATTTTTGGATTAGATAAGGTTGACAAGAACAAAACATTGTATGTTGTTGAAGGCCCTATCGACAGTCTTTTTGTGAAGAATTGTATCGCAGTTGCTCAAAGTGATTTGCGTGTTCCACAGTTCAAGAAGAATGCGGTACTCGTTCCAGACAACGAACCTCGCAACGAACATGTCTGTAAACAGATAGAACGGTGTATCGATGAAGGGTATAGTGTTTGCATCTGGCCACAGAACATTGAACAAAAAGATATCAACGATATGGTTCTTTCTGGTTTATCAGAAGCAGACATATCGAACATTATACATACTAACACCCATAGTGGATTGCAAGCAAAAACTGTTTTCAATTCATGGAAAAAAATATAACCCCAGCAGGAGAACTAAAAATGGCCCTTGAGAACGTAGTAACATTCCCAAGTGCCGAGGATACTGGTCTTAACCACCTCGGCATTACAATTGACAGAACCAGAGATACCAAATTATCAGAACAAGCATACAAACTACTCAAGGATTATTATTGTACAGAACTAGAAGATTCGCCCCAAGAAGCATATGCGAGAGCATCTGTTGCATATTGTGATGGAGACTTAGAACTCGCACAAAGAATTTATGATGCAGTATCCAAAGGTTGGTTTATGTTTGCATCACCAGTATTATCAAATGCACCAATGCCTGGGCAAAAGGCAAAGGCATTACCTATTTCATGTTTCCTTACTTATGTACCAGATTCATTGGAAGGACTAATTGACCATACTGCTGAGTTACGTTGGTTATCAGTCAAGGGTGGTGGTGTTGGTGGACACTGGAGTGATGTTCGTGCAATCTCTGATAAAGCGCCAGGCCCTATGCCATTCCTTCATACTGTAGATGCAGATATGACTGCATATCGACAAGGTAAAACTCGTAAGGGTTCTTATGCGGCATACATCGATGTAGCACATCCAGACCTTATTGAGTTCTTAAACATGCGTGTACCAACTGGTGACGTAAACAGAAAGAACCTCAATCTACACCATGCTATCAATATCACAGATGATTTTATGCGTGCTGTTGAGAGGGGTGAGACTTGGGACTTAAAAGACCCACATGATAACAGTGTTCGTGAATCTATTCCTGCTCGTACTCTCTGGCAACAAATTTTAGAAACACGTTACCGTACAGGTGAACCATATCTAAACTTCATCGATACTGCTAATAGAGCATTACCTCCTACGATGAAAGCGAAAGGATTAAAGATTCATGGTTCTAATCTTTGTAACGAAATACATTTGCCAACTTCAGAAGATAGAACTGCTGTTTGCTGTTTGTCATCTGTTAACTTAGAAAAATATGATGAATGGAAAGACTCCACATTAGTTAAAGACTTAACTCGTTACTTAGATAACGTATTGCAATTCTTTATTGACAATGCTGGTGATGAAATTTCTCGTGCAAGATATTCTGCAACTCAAGAGCGTAGTCTTGGACTAGGTGCAATGGGTTGGCATTCACTGTTACACAAGAATAGAATCCCCTTTGATTCCCATGAAGCAAGAGAATTGAATTGGGATGTTTTCAGAACAATTAAAGAACAGGCACATCAAGAATCAATTCAACTAGGACTTGAACGTGGGGAAGCACCAGACATGCAAGGAACAGGTAGACGTAATGCTCATCTACTTGCAATTGCACCAAATGCTAACAGTTCTATTATCTGTGGTACTTCACCATCTATTGAACCATCTAAGGCGAATGCATACACACACCGTACTCGTGCTGGTTCTCACTTGGTGAAAAATAAGTATCTAGAAGAAGAATTGACTAAGGCAAAACAGAACACAGACAAAGTATGGTCTGATATTATTACTAATGGTGGTTCAGTCCAACATTTAGATTTCTTGTCAGACGAAACTAAAGAAGTGTTTAAAACTGCAATCGAACTTGACCAGTTGGTTCTGGTTGAACAGGCTGCAGATAGACAAGAGTTCTTATGTCAAGGACAATCACTAAACCTATTCTTTCCTGCTGGTGCAGACAAGAAAGAACTCCACAGGAGTCACTTTGCTGCGTGGAAATTAGGAACTAAAGGTCTGTACTATCTAAGAACGGAAAGTTCACAAAAGGCAGAGAATGTATCTACTAAGATAGTTCGTGACCAACTGCAAGACTTTGAAACTCAATCAATGACACAAGACGAATGTGTCGCATGCCAAGGATAAAATAATGAAAGTAGAAATTTATAGCAAATCAAACTGTCCGTTCTGTGACAAAGCACGACAATGGTTCGACTCACATGGGTATGAGTATACAGAACATAAGATGGACGAAGAAGAACAACGTCTTGCATTTTATCAACGTGTGCCTAACGCTCGTTCAGTACCACAAATCTTTATTGATGATAAACTAATTGGTTCATACGATGACTTTATGAAAGTCGCAGAGAAGTTTGTAAAGAAGAAGGGTGGGGGATTGATGGAGTTCTCAGAAACTTACAAACCTTTCCACTATCCTTGGGCAGTTGAAATCACAACACGGCACGAGAAAGTGCATTGGGTTGAAGATGAATTAGATTTGTCTGAAGATGTGTCTGATTGGAAGTCTGGTAAAACTTCAGTCATAGAACGAGAATACATAACAAACATTTTAAGATTGTTTACACAGTCTGATGTAGCAGTAGGACAGAACTATTTTGACCAATTCATACCTAAATTTAAGAACAACGAAGTGAGAAACATGCTTGGTTCGTTTGCGACTAGGGAAGGTATTCATCAACGTGCATATGCATTATTGAATGAAACACTTGGATTGTCAGACGCAGAGTATCATGCTTTTCTAGAATACCAAGAGATGACAGATAAGATTGAGTTTATGATGGACAGTGACCCAAATACTGTTCGTGGACTTGGATTATCACTTGCAAAGGCTGTGATGAATGAAGGCGTTGCTCTGTTTGCATCATTCGTGATGTTGTTGAACTTTCAGCGTTACGGTAAGATGAAAGGTATGGGTAAGGTTGTTGAGTGGAGTATTCGTGATGAATCAATCCACGTTGAAGGTGTGTCAAAACTCTTCAAAGCATATTGTGCAGAACATCCTCGTATCGTGGATGATGAGTTTAAAGGACATATATATGAAATGGCAAGACAAGCAGTTAAGTTAGAAGATAAATTTATCGACTTGGCATATGCTCTTGGTGACATTGAAGGTTTAGCAGCCGCAGATGTAAAGACATATATAAGGTATATCACTGATAGAAGATTACTTCAATTGGGGATGAAACCTAACTTTAAAGTAAAGGACAATCCATTACCGTGGTTAGAGTGGGTACTTAACGGTGCAGACCACACTAACTTCTTTGAAAATCGAGTAACTGAATATGAGGTTGCTGGGTTGACAGGTAAGTGGGATGAAGTCTACGAAACGCAAGTTGCCTAATGATTAAAATTATTTCATGCGAAGGCTGTGAAGCAGTCTTTAAAATACAACACGATTTGGAAGAAAGATTCTACCCAATTGCTCACTGCCCCTTCTGTGGGGATAGTCTAAATATAGATAACGAAGATGATATCGAAGATTTTGATGAAGATGAGTAAATATGTGGACATTCCAAGGTGAAGAAGTAAACGAGCTCCCACTTGATTGTGAGGGGTTCGTTTATCTTATTACGAACCTAACTAACGATAAGAAGTATATTGGTA
>TARA_R110002096_G_scaffold53971_4_pt1 | contig 10828 bp, 3 predicted proteins | sample TARA_R110002096 | Tara Oceans TARA_R110002096 (sample SAMEA4397295) | marine metagenome | biome: Polar Biome; feature: [DCM] deep chlorophyll maximum layer (ENVO:01000326); material: water (ENVO:00002006), including particulate matter (ENVO:01000060) such as... | depth 35 m
GGGAACTGCTTTAGTGTTGAGTGGAGCTCCTGGTGCTACAGTTGCAAGCGGTACTACTTTAACATTTGCACCGGTAGCAACTATAATAGGTAGGTTTGGTATAAACAAAAGTGGATCTGCTAACGACACTGTTAGTATATTGGCAAACAATATAATAGCCTTAAACGAAGCACCTGTAGCTGTTAGTGTAGCTGCTCAGTCTATTCCATCAAACGACCCTGTCAATGTAAGTCTTCCTGCTACTGACGCTGAAAGTGATAGTTTAATATACGTTATAACACAATTACCGTTAACTGTCTCTGGAAATGTTAGTCATGGAACTTTAAAATATGGAGAAGGAAACACAGCCATCACAAGCGTACCAACAGTACTACCCTCTGGAACTAAAGTTGTAAAATATCAAAAACCAGCAAACAGCACTACGGCTACTGATTTTAAATTTAAAGTGAATGACGGTTATCAGAATAGTAATGAAGCAACTATAATAATGAATCTAACAAACTAACATGGCAGTAATACAAATAACATTACCAAACCCAGTAAACGTCTCTCTGCAAGCTAAAACAGCTACTGTGGCTAGTTCTAGTAGTTATATTACAGATAAAGGTTCTTGGGATTTAGTTTACTTTACTAAAATAGACGTTACAGGTAAACAGGTTGGAGGCGTAGTAAAACTAGGTGAGTGTATAGCAGTTGTTACAGGAGCTACTACATACACAATAGATGTTCAGACAACTGGAACTGAAATACTACCAGTTTCTGGTGACTACGTATTTTTTGGCAAAAACACAGAAGTAGAAACGTCTGGTGTATCTGGTTACTACTCAGAAATAGAAATGGTTAATGACTCGGCAAAACAATCAGAACTTTTTGCTGTTAGTTCTCAAATCACTTTAAGTAGTAAATAATGCATAAAAAGTGTAATTATAATTAAAACAAAAGAACAATGATAGAATCAGTTGAATTAATACAATACGTACCCGAAGTAACAAAGGCTTTATTTCCATTTGCAGCTGTGGCTGTTGGCGGGGCTTTGCTTGGAATGAACTCTGCTCGAAAAGGTAGAAGCATGGCAAATAGAATACAAAAAGATAATTTAGCAAATCAAGAAATAGCTAATGCTGATCTTGCGGCTGAGACAGATCTTTATAGAAACATGTCATTTACAAATCCTTTTGAAAATTTAGATAATTCATTTCAAAGTATGACAAACCAATATGCTGGAATGGAAAACAGTATGGAAGACTTGGAAGTTAACACTCAACAAGCTGATTTTGAACAAAGAAGTTTACAGCAAAACCAAGCTAATATAATGTCTAACCTTAGAGGTGCGGCTGGTGGTTCTGGTGTTGCTGGTTTGGCGCAAGCGCTAGCTAATCAAGGTGTTCAACAAACTGCAAGATCTTCAGCTTCTATAGGTATGCAAGAAACTCAAAACCAAAAACTAGCAGCACAAGAAAGTAGTAGAATACAGATGCTTATAAGAGGTGAGGATTCTAAAATGCAACAAACAATAATGGGTGAAGATGCTAGACTGCAAGGTTTAGGGGCTCAAGGTGATTTAGCAATGCAACAGGCAGAAAGAGATAGACAAGCAACTCTTTTGGGTATGGCACAAGGTAGAGCGGCTGGAGCAAACGCGTCTGTACAACAAGGGTATTCAAATCAAATGGCTGCACAATCAGCTACAACATCACAAATGTTTGGGCTTGCAAGTAGTTTTGTGCCTGGTATACCAATAAACTAAAAAATAAAATATGGCAGCAGATAAATCATTAGTACAAGGAGCATATAGAGCGGCGATGGCTAACGTCACGAAAGATCAAAGTAAATTTTTTGAAGCTGAGACTAAAGCCGTGCTTGGCTTTGGAGACGCTGTAGCAAAAAAAGCAATTGAAATCGATGCTGGTCCTCCAAAAGATGAGGCTCTTGAAAAAGCAAGCCAAGCCTTTAGAGAGCAATCAGTTATTAATGGTAAAGGAGAGGCATACCAAGAGGCAGCAACAACATATTTAAAAAGTCAAGCTGATGCGTTTTATGCAACAGATGATGAAATGGAAAAAGCTAGAATAAAACAAAACATACTTACATCAACTAGTAATATGGACACTGCTGTTTCAGTGCAAGAAAAACTATCTTCTAGTAACGCTTTTAATGAACTTGACGTTTCAGATTTTGTTAAAAAAAGATGGGTTGCTGGTGATTTTAAAAATTCAACCTACGACCATGAAAAAGGAGATATTGTTTTTCCTGATGGCGAAAGAATTAACGCTAAAGTACTGCAAGAGCAGGTTCAGCCTAGTAAGAGCAACCAGCATTATAAAAATGTAGGTGAATTAAAAGAAATTATTGAAAAAAATGCAGTAAAAGGAGGAAAATATGATTCGGCTGAAAATGAAAGATATTTAAAAAGAAGTGTTTTATCTTCAAACCTTGATATACAAAATTTTGCTGCTGGAGATAACTTTAAAAACTCAGATGGTTCTTTTTCAGATTTTAGAACGGTTTTACTAAAAAACCCTGATGTTGCAGAGTTTATTAATATCAGCGTAGAAGACAATCCTGAATTTAAATCTTTTGATGTTACTGGTAATGATGGTAAAGTAAACCAAGCAGATTTAGATACAATGTTAAAAGAAATGAAAGGAGATCAAAAAAAGAAAATGACAAATGAATTTTTAGACATTTTACTTAATGATAAAAACCCTGGGTATAAAAAAGACGTTACTCAAAATGTTATAGCTAAAACATTAAGTGAAAGCCTACGACAATCTTCACACAACCCTGGAAACACAGCGTATACAAAAAGTCTTAACACACCTTCTTCTACAACTAGTGGTACTTTATCAGAAAGAAGAGAGCAAAACGCTTTGAAAAGTTTTACAAGTCAAGTAAAAGATCTTGTAAACGAAAATAACGGTAGAAAAAGAATAGAGCTTGGTGATGAAGGTGTGTTGTTTATAAATAAAAATGGGAAAGACTATACTTTAACAAGAGAGTACTACGAAGGTGATGCAAAACAAACAAGCATAGAAGATTTATCAATAGACCAAGCTTTTGTTAAAATGTCTAAATCAGGTTTGTTGGCTAAAAATGAGTTAAGCGACGTTTATTCGTTGTTTAAAAGTACAGAGGAACGTTATAATCAAGGCGGTGCTTTTGCTGTAGACATTATGGCTAAAGATGACACAGATGTTAAAAGTGATATTTTAGCAAAATACAGTGGGGTTAAAGTTAACAAAAACATTAGCGGTGTTAGCGATGCTGGTGTTGAGGTGATTGAGGTTGTTACTGAGAATGGAGCAAGACAAGTTGTTTACTTGCAAGGTGAAAACAGCACGGATAAAGAAAAAGAACTTAAAAAGTTAAACAATTTTTTAGAAAAAAACGCCAAAAAAATAGCAAATACACAATACAATTCAAGTAAATAATAAAAAAATAAATTATGTTTGAAGTTTACGAGGCTAATGGTCAGACTTATGAAGTTAGCTCTGATCAATTAGAAAAATTTTTAGGTGATTTCCCAGACGCTGCAAAAGTAGGTGATGAGGGAAAGACAAACGACTCCTCGATAGAGACCCCAACGGTGGAGTCAAACGATACGGGGTTCAAATTGGAAAATACTTCTTTGGCATCACCTTTCAAGTTTGATAAAAAATTACTATCATTAGAAGATGAAGACGTTGTTGCTAAGTTAAAAGGTAATCTTGGAGAATCTTTTGATATTAGCGAGGCTTATTTTGCTCCAGGAGGTTTTTCAGGGGTTAATATTAAAACTAAAGATGGTAAAAAGTCTATAAAAATAGAAACAAATATCAGTGATGGTTTTGCTGGTCTTGGAGGAGCTAATATTCAAAGAGCTGTTACTAAATATAACGAGCAAGGATTATCATCTTTAACATCTCAAGAAAGAAAACTATTTGGTATATATCAAGAAAACCAAAAAAATATTGATAAATCTATAAACGATTTAAACACGTTTTTAAACGAAAACAAAACTGAACGAGTTGACTTAGCGGTTAGCAAGCAAGATGAAGAAATTAAAATAGCTACAAAAAAGGTTAATCAATTAATAAACCCTGATGTTGAAGCTATTAAAAAAGAGTTTTCTATTGAAGAAAACCCTGACATGTTTAAAAAAGTTACTAAAAAAATTAAAGTTGGTGGCTATGCGTCACCTACTACAGGAATATCAACTTCAGGTTCTTATAAAGAAGTTACAACACAACCTTATAAAAAAGAACTAGAGCAAGCTGCTGAGCTTGTTTATGGAAAAGACTGGCCTAAAAGAGGTATGAATATAGACACTGAAAAAGTTCAAGCCGCAGCTAGAGAAATAGTTATAGAAAACAAAAGAGTATCTATAAAAGAACAAAAACAAGCTGAAATATTAGAAAACATGGAAGGCAACTGGTTTGGCATTGGCAAAGAACTTCCAGGCACACTTGCTTATTTTGAAGGTAAAGAAGACGTTCTCAAGCAAATGCTTACTACTGGAACTGAAAGGCAAGCTATAGATCTTATTTCTAAAAAAGAAGTTTACGAGCAGCAATTAAACGAGTTTAAAAACAACGAGGAGGTTGACGAGTTCATGGCGTTGAAAAATAAAATTGAAAATCCTGATTATCAGTTTGAATCACAAGAAGGTGAAGAGTTAGTAACGTTAACAAATGGCAAAACAATGCCAAAGGTTATTTTTGACGATTTACAAAATAAAAGAGCAAAGCTAAAGCCTAAGTTTGATAGTTTGTTTAATCTTCAAAATGATTTAATTGACAATAGATATAACTTACAAGATACTCCAATGATGTTGGATATGCTTAAAAGAGATTACAACGATACTGAAAAGCTTGGTGCAACAATTGCTATAGGTTTTGGTAGTCTTTTTAATAATGTAAGTGGTTTGACTGAAAATGTTAGAAAACACGAAAATTGGTCTCAAAACAAAATAGCACTGCAAGCTCACACTGACAAGTATTCAAAACCAATAGCTTTTGACGATGCGTTTAGTAGTGGTACTAATTTTGGAAAGTTTGTTTTACAAGAAGTAGGTAATCAAATACCTATATTTGCTTCTCTAGCAGTTCCTTATGTTGGTTGGGGAACTTTACTAGCTAGTACAGGTGGAGAACAGTATGGAGACATGACCGCTGAAGAAATAGCAGGTTTAAAAGATTATGGAATATGGGAAAAAGTATACACTAGCGCTGGCTATGCTGTTCCTGAATTAGCTTTTGAATTAGCTACTACAGTTCCTTTGTTAAGAGGTGCTGGTGCTGCAATGAAAGGTCTTTACGGTAATAGTTTTAGAGAGTTAGTTCAAGTTGGTGGTAAACAGTTTGTTAAAGAAAACGCTCCTGGTTTTATAAGAGGAGCTACATTAGAATCTTTAGGTGAAGGCGCTACAACCGTAACTCAAAACATAGTGACTGGAAAGCCTTGGCATGAAAATGTTGATCATTCTATGTTTTCTGGATTGATGTTTGGTACAACATTAGCTGGTGCACCTTTAGTTTCCGGCGCAATAAAAAGTCAACTTGGTGATTACAAGTCTAGTGAAGATTTTAGAAATAATTTAAAACAAACAAACAAACTACAACAAGACAACAAAAATCTTGACACTAAAATAAGCTTGTTAGAAAAATCAGGAAAACCAGAAGATGTTAGTAGAATAGAGCAAGCAGAAAAAGACAAAGTTAGAAATAAAGAAAAAATTGATGAATTATCACAAACTAACGAAAAAATATTAAAAGAACAAAACGAAGGTATTGTAGGTAGGTGGACTGGTTGGGGTAAAATAAATAAAAATGGTATGAGTGCTAACGCCATGAAAGGTTATTTGAATATAACCACTCAACAAGAACAACTAAGAATAGAAGCAGAGAGAATATCTAACGACCAAACATTTGGAGAACAAGAAAGAGCTAAAAGACTAAAAGACCTGTACAATAATGGTATGACAGATTCTAATGGTAATAAAATATACGGCTTTGGAACTCTTCAAAATATTAGAGATGCTTTTAGAGATCAAAAAAACAGTGAGTTTAATAATTGGTCTGGAGATAAAAACAACAAAACAGCTTATGATAAGTTACTTCAAGACGCAGATGATTATTTAAACAACATAAACAACGCCAACACTCCTAGTTGGGTGAGAAGTTTAAAGACAGGTCAAAACAATAGAGAAGATGTTGCTAGAATAATATGGAACACACAAGAAATAAACAAAACTATTAAAAACGGTGATAAAACTAAACTAGGTAGAAATCTAGTAAAGTTTGAAACAGTTGATAAAGCTGTTGCTGAAATGGAAAAAGACCCTGATAATTTTTCACCAGACTTAATAAAAGCCGTTAAAAATGGTGCTCATGGTTTTGATGGAGTAAAAGGCAAGTCGTATATAATTGTTGAAAACATGGCTAAAGATGATCGCCTTGAAACAAAAACACATGAGTTATCACATAGATTTTTAACAAACGCTGTAAAAGGAGATCCACAAGCTTTTAAAGAAATATCTGAAACCATAATTGAATGGGCAAAAGAAAACGACATAAAACTATATAATAGGCTTGCTACAAACGTAGATAGTGCGCCAGATGAAATACTAGCTGTGTTTTTAGAAGAAGCAGCTGCAGAAAGAATAGATTTAAGTAAAAAAGGTATTGCAGGTGTTATTGGTTATATGACTGGCAACGTAATTAAAGATGGTTATGGTGTTGATATGGATTTTGCTGGTGAGTCTGATGTTATAAAAATGCTAGTAGGTCTTGGTAAAAAATTGAAAGCTGGTAAATTAACATTAAAAGATCAAACTGCTTTTATAAAAAGCATGCGACTTCAAAAAGCAGAAAGACAAGGCAAGGCTATATCTGACCTTGAAAAATTTTTTGGTATTCTACCTAACGGCGCTGTTAAAATGTCAGAAAACGCAGAAGGCTCACAGACAACAGTTAAATCAGATTTATTCAAAGAAACTAATGATGCTTTAATTGATGCTTTAGAGCTTTATGGTATAGAAAATCCTAAAAGATTAATAAGCGAAGATATTGAGATTAGAGCTGAACTAGCTAAAGAGTGGGAAGCTCTTGGTGATAGTAGATTGTGGCTAGGCACTTTAATAGGTGAAAAATGGAGAAGATTTATAGAGGTAAACTATTTATCTAAAAGAGACAAGGCTGCTAACTATGAATTATATAAAGATCAAATACTAGACGTTGCTGCAACTGGTATTGAAAAAGGTGACAATGGTATACCGTTTTTAGTTAGATCTTGGAAGCCAGCTGAAGAAGGTGGTAGAACTTTAACTTCCCACATATTTGGTGAGATAAACACTAGGTTAATGGCTACAAACGGTATTATTGATCGTAAGTTTCCAGCTTTTGATAAATTTACTTCTTCGTTAGATATGTCTCAAGATGATGGTGGTGTAGATATAGAAGGTGATTTAGGTATTGAAGCTGTTTTAGCAGCTGAAGAAGCTAAAAGAAAAAGAAAAGAAAACTTAGAAGAAGATAGGTATAGAAAATTAATAGGTGTTGACGATAAATTAGCTACAGAAATTAAAAATGAAATACAAGAAGTTTTATTATCTGGCGACTTAGGATTGATCAGCGACTTTGAATGGACACAACGTTTCTCTAAGTCTGCGCAGAAAAAGCTTTTTACGCTTATAAAAAAGGAGATGAAAGATTATGACGCTTTTTTAAATAAAACAAGATTACCGTTTATAAAGCATGCACACACATCTGACTTGGTACAGATGGAAAAAATGGAAGGCAAAAAAATACTTGCTAAACTAAAATCCGAAAACTCTAACCCAAACAAAATAAAATTAGGTTTTTTAGAGGGCTTGATACAACCGTTTGAAGTTAAAAGCATGACGTCTGGCCCAAATATATACGATAAGCTAACACCAAGAAATCAAGAGTTTATAGACTTTATGAGAGTTAGAGGTAGAAAAGATGCTTACGTAAGAAACAATATAAACATAATGGCTATGGATGCTGTGTTTGACGTGTTATTAAATCAAACAGTAGAAGTAGATGGTAAGCAAGTTAGAGTTTTTGATCAATTTATAAAACAACAACAAGAGCTAGGTTTACCAAGCGTTAGTAATGTTTTGTCTATTGTTAAAGAAAGAATAAACAGAGATCAAGATATAAAGTTTAGTAAAACAGTTAGAAATTTTAACCCTGCTCAAATGGCTATATTTTATGATAGCTTATCTACACTTGGTGAGAATATAGATTTAATAAACGTAGGAGATGAAGACGCTATGAGAACTTTAGTTGACGAAGTGTATGGTGGTTTTCTTGCTGATGGTAAAGCTATGTTTACTAAAACTCAACTTAAAGACTTAACAAAAGATTTATTTAAGTTGGTTAAACAGTATGCTGTTATAGATAAAAATCACACTAACTTAAAAACAAAACCTAAAGAAACTTTAAACAAGTACTTATATAATGAAGTTGACGCTGGTGTGTTGCAGGAAACTTTAAAAGATGTTTTAGATATAGACGACAACCTTGCAATAGCTTTTGATAACACAGCTAGAATTAAAAACCAAAGAGCTGCAATAATTGATCTTGGTAAAAATTTTATAAAAACATACGGTAGAGAGCAAGCTTTAATGATGATGATACACGCTGGTGGTATGTATAGCACAAGCACGCAAATAAGTAGAGGCAATCACATAGTAAAAAACGGTAAGGTTGTAAAAATAACAAAAGACCAAATAACTAAAGTTAGTGGTGAAACTGGTGAAGTAAAAACTGAGTTTTCAACACAAAGATACCAGTCATTTGAAGGTAAAAAAGACTGGAACAAAAATGTACTTAAAAAATTATTTCCAGAATTACAATTAACAGAGGCCGGTAATTTAACTAAACTACAAACTTTAAATGGTATAGTTGATAAAGATGGAGAGCCAAAGAAAATAGACACGTCTTTACTATCAGAGTCTTCAGAAAAAGGCATGCAAGATAAAAACTTTGCAGCTAGAGAAGCTCAAGCTAAACTTTCAGAAATAATTGTTAAAGACTTAGCGCGATACTATAAGGACAAAATATCTGACAATAAGTTAGATAAAGTAGATTTTGGTATGTTAATGATGAGTATGGCAAGCAACATGCAGTCGCCTTTAAAAAGAGCTGCAAATTTAAAATACATATATAAAGACAAAGCTGGTAAAAAATACAAAGGTAAATTAAGGTATGAGCACATGATACCTACAAATTTTATGGTGATATCTATAACAGACGCTTACATGGGCAAAAACTCTGACGTAGATTTAGATGCGCTTTTTAAAGAGTATACAGTTGCTATCATACCGGTAGCGATGGACGATATTTTTGAGGAAATGGGTATGGTGTATACGATGCCTTTTGGATATGATGGTAAACAAACTTCTAGGGTTAGATACTATAACATGAAAACTTTTGGTCACCCTGATTTATATTCTATAGAGAGTATAGATCCAAAAGATAAAGGTAAGGTTTATGGTAAAGATGCTGTTAACGTAAAATACAGCAAGAATATAAACGAAATAAATATAAGTCAAAAAATTGTAGTTGAAGGGAGAAAAGTAAACAAAAAACCTAAAGGTATAACTGTTTTGGATTTTGATGATACCTTAGCTACTAGTAAGTCTTTAATAAGGTACACAACCCCAGACGGTGAAAAAGGAACACTAACACCAGAGCAATACGCTAGCACGTATCAAGACTTACAAGATCTTGGATATGATTTTGATTTTTCAGAGTTTAACAAAGTTGTAGACGGTAAAATAGCACCTTTATTTCAAAAAGCTTTAAAACTGCAATCAAAGTTTGGGAACAATGATATGTTTGTATTAACCGCTAGACCTGCCGAGTCTGCACCAGCTATATTTGCTTTTTTACAAGCTAACGGTTTAAATATACCTTTAAAAAATATAACTGGTTTAGCTAACTCTACCTCAGAGGCTAAAGCTTTGTGGATAGCTGAAAAAGTAGGAGAAGGTTATAATGATTTTTACTTTGCTGATGATGCTTTGCAAAACGTGCAAGCTGTAGAAAACATGTTAAATCAATTTGACGTTAAGCGTAAAGTTCAACAAGCTAGAGTTAAGTTTAGCGAATCAATGAATAATGAGTTTAATGATATAATAGAAAACATAACAGGTATTGAATCACAAAAAAGATATGACTTTATAAAAGCTAGAAAACGTGGAGCAAGCAAAGGTAAGTTTAGAGTTTTTATACCACCTTCTCATGAGGATTTTGCAGGTTTGCTTTACAATTTTATGGGCAAAGGTAAAGAAGGAGACGCTCATAGAGATTTTTTAGAACAATCTTTAATTAGACCTTTGAATAGAGCTAACAAAGAATATGATACCGCTAGACAATCAATAGCAACCGACTACAAGAATATAAATAAGCAGATGCCTGATGTTAAAAAAATGCTTACTAAAAAAACTCCTGATGGTGATTTTACATTTCAAGACGCTATAAGGGTTTATATATGGGACAAGCAAGGCTACGACATACCTGGCTTAAGTCCTATTGATCAAAAAAGTTTAGTAAACCTTGTTAAATCTAACGAAAACCTACAAGCGTATGCCGAAACTATAAATGTTATATCAAAGCAAGAGAAATATGTATCACCTACTGAAGGTTGGGACTCTGGAGATATTAGAATGGATTTAGACGATGCTACAGGTAGAGTTGGTAGAGAGCAGTTTTTTGCAGAGTTTATAGAAAATTCTGACATAATATTTTCTACAGAAAATTTAAACAAAATAGAGGCTGGTTACGGTAAAGGTGTTAGAGAAGCTTTAGAAGACATGCTT
>TARA_R110002096_G_scaffold421479_2_pt1 | contig 10816 bp, 3 predicted proteins | sample TARA_R110002096 | Tara Oceans TARA_R110002096 (sample SAMEA4397295) | marine metagenome | biome: Polar Biome; feature: [DCM] deep chlorophyll maximum layer (ENVO:01000326); material: water (ENVO:00002006), including particulate matter (ENVO:01000060) such as... | depth 35 m
TAATGGCTCAACCAATGTTCCATCTTTAATTTTAGAACCCGAAACTCATGATGTAACCGGTTCTACTATTACGATTGCTTATTCAGATGGAGACGATAACTTTGGTATCAAATCTGCCATTGAGTTGAATAATTTAGAATTAGCAGGCACCTCTTTTCCAACCGTTAATCTTTATCAATTGGATTTAGACCTAAGCGGTGATCTCATCATTAATGCAGATAATACTTTTAATGCAAGAGGTTTTGATCTTACGTTTTCGGGAGGTGATTTTGATAATAACGGCAGCTACGTTAGTTCAGGAAACGGTACAAATCAACAAACCACCTTTTTTACCGGCACAGCTGCTCAAGAAATACGTGGAAACGGATCTTATGGATTCTATAATTTTGAAAAGAGTAACAGTGGAACTTTAACAGTATCTCAAGATTTTTTAGTTCAAAATGAGCTACGTATATTGCAAGGCATTTTAGCCACTGGTGCGCAATCTGTAAATGTTGAAGGCGATTTAATTAACACTTCGACTCATACTGCTTCAGTAGAACCTCCGGGAACTCTTTATGGAATTATTCTTTCTGGTAGTCAAAAACAAACAATAACAGGTATTGGAGTTAATGTTTCTAATATTAGCAATTTTGGTGTTTTAGCAATAAATAATCCGGAAGGAGCAATTATTCAGGACGGAACTCAAAATACATTTGAAGTTGATAATAAGTTAATTTTAGAGCAAGGGGTATTAGATATTAGTTCAAACCTCTTTATTATAGGAGAGAATGCGGTTATTGAAAACCAATCTGGAGATTCAGATCGAGGTGCTTTTGAGGCGACCAATATGGTACAGACCAACAGTTCCTTTACTGATTTTGGCTTACAAAAACGATTTAATACAGGAGTGCAAACTGACTTCGTATTTCCTGTAGGTCAACAGATATACACTCCAATAGAAGTGAACATGACGGCTAATTTAGCAGGAACTTCTTCTTCCATAACAGTTCGTCCGGCTAATGAACCTCATCCAACTATTGTTGGACATGATAATACTGGAGCTAACTCCCCTGGAACATTAGATGATGAGGCTAATGTATTGCAATACCATTGGATTATTACTTCAAATGGAATAACTTCATTTACCGGTGATATAAGAATGGAATATGACCCATCTGATATCTCATTTTTAGACCCGGGCGATGCAACAGCTTCACCTTTGAGTTTCGATGAAAGAAATTATGCTGCAGCTCGTTTATTAAGTAGTGCTATTAATTGGGATAAATCCTTCGATGGAAGCTCTTTCGATGAGAGCAATAACTTAATTGTTTTCGATCAATCGACAGCTTTTAACGGTGTAGGTGACAATAGCATCACCGGAGATTATACTGCAGGTTTATTGTTGGAAGATGATGGCTTGACACCTCTTGATATTGGGGCAATCCCAAATAACATATTGGAATATGAAACCGTTAATGCAACAGGAAATTATACAAGCAACACCGATTGGAATGGAATAAATGGTTCACCGCCTTTGGGTGCTAGTGAAACCCCAAATGGAGCTATAATCTATGTACGTAATGGAGATAGAATGAATTTAACTACTCCAGGTGCACGTATTTATCGTACTGTTATTGATAGTGGAGGAGTATTATCTATTGATGAGAATGCAAGTAATACAAGATTGGGAATTGTGCAAGGTACAGGAACGCTCCGAATAGAGAGCAATACAATAGGACAATCCCCTCAATTACCTGCAGGTTATTATGAAGACTTTCTTAACTGTACAGGAGGAGGACTTGAGTATTCGGGATCTGTGGATTACGATGTATTAGCAAATATTCCTCAAGTGCGAAGGGTAATATTTAGCGGCTCCGCTAATCGAGATTTACCTAATACTAATCTTTTAGTTTGTGAAGATTTTATATTGAGAAATAACGTTTCAGTTGCTAATATTTCAAATCAACAAATCACTATTTGGAGAGATATTATAAAAGGAGACAATGCTACTATTGATTTCAGTACAAGCACTGTATTACTAAGCGGAGGATCTAGTTCTCAACAAATAGTAGGAGACTTTACCGGAGGTGAAGCATTTTATAATTTAACAATTAATAATTCGAATGGGGTTTCAGTAATTAACAGTAGTATAGATGCTATTAACGGAATCTTAGCGGATGTGAATGGTGATGTTGAAGTTGCAAACCGATTAACCTTAACTAATGGTTTAGTAAGCACAGATACTGACAATTCCTTGCGTATACTATTAAATGCAACTGTTAATGATGGTAGTAACAATGCTTATGTAAATGGACCTTTGATTCGACAGATTAATAATGATCCAAGTGGATCTTACAACTTTCCAGTTGGAAAATCAGGACGCTATGGATTAATGAGTATAGTCAATCCTACTACTGCAACAGGAACAAAAAACTGGGTAGTGGAATACTTTAATATATCTCCTCCTAATCCACTAAATATTTCTTCTGGTAGTATAGAAAAAGTGAGTGAAAATGAATATTGGAGTGTTTCTGATGGTCTTTTAACCTCTGGTGCTTCTCAAGCTAACATTAGACTCCGTTGGGACCTTAATTCAGACTTAACTCCAACAGGTAATATCAATGATTTAGCAATTGCATACTATGACGGAGCTGGTTGGGTTCAAGTAATCAATTCATCAGGACGAAGCGGGAATACTACGAATGGTAACCTTACAGGTGGTTTAGTGCCATTTAGTACTAGATTAATTACGCTAGGAACTTTAAATCAATTGAATACACCTTTGCCTATAGAATTGGTAGAATTCACAGCAAAAGCAGTAATGGATGGAGTTTTGCTTGAATGGATAACTATTTCTGAAATTAATAATGAACGTTTTGAAATTCAACGATATGTAAAAGACGATGAATTTGAAGTAATTGGAGAAACTCCTGGTTCAGGAACAACTAACAGATTAATTAATTACAGCTTTTTAGATAAAAATCCATTAAATGGAATAAATTATTACCGTCTACGTCAAGTTGATTATGATGGTGCATTTGAATACTCTCTTCTACGCGCGGTGGAGTTTGAAAGAATTGGTATATTTAATTCAAACTCAAACGGTGTTAACTTCTATCCAAACCCAAATAGTAGAGACTTGTTATACATTGATTTAGTAAATTGGAGATCTAATAATAAGATAGAAATAAAGTTGCTAGATGTTTCAGGATCATTGCACTATGAACAGCAAATAAATGTTACTGATAATGGAAGTTACAATGGACGGTTGGATTTGCCTAATAATTTAAAATCAGGGATGTATTTTATTCAATTTGAGGGTTATGATAAGATTGAAAGCTATAAATTAATTCTTAAATGATTGAAGTAAACCTAGCTTTTTGTTCAGAATAACTTAATAAGGCTTTAAACTAGTTGATTTTAAACAATTCAGTGTTTGATTCATATTAATAAAAACTCACATTAAAGGGTATTTTTATTTTTCAACTTGGAATCAATTTAGTTTACTGATTGGATGATTTTGTAAATCTGGCTTAATCCAACTAATGCAATTAGATTTGCAAAGAAGTCGCTTTCTTTTGCTTTAATAGGGTTTAATTTTATCAAAAAGATAATAAACTACCAATTTTTATGTTAATGAGTCTAAATAATCTACTTGCTTCTTCATGAAAAAGATATTTCTTATTGCCTTTTTTATTTTTTCTTCTTTTTATACTCAGTTATATGGTCAAGCGCCGAAGTTTAGTAATGAGTTTTTAAAAATCGGAGTAGGAGCGAGGGCTTTAGGTATGTCAAATGCATTTGTTGCCAATGCCGATGATGTCACTGCAGGTTATTGGAATCCCGCAGGATTAGCCAATATGAATGATGACTTTCAATTTTCATTCATGCATTCAGAATATTTTGCCGGAATTGCTTCTTACGATTATGCAGCTTTTGCTACTCGAATTGACAGTGCAAGTACCATCGGTTTTTCATTTATTCGCTTTGGAGTGGATGATATTCCAAACACCACCCTGTTAATTGATGCAAATGGGAACCTCGATTTTAACAGAGTAACAACTTTCTCAGCTGCCGATTATGCCGGAATAATTAGTTACTCCCGACTAAGTAAAATTAAAGGACTTTCTTATGGTGGGAATATCAAAATAATTCGAAGAATAATTGGAGACTTCTCTCAAGCTTGGGGTTTTGGATTCGACCTTGGAACTCAATACCGAAAAAATAAATGGACTTTCGCTGCAGTTGCCCGAGATGTAACTTCAACTTTTAATGCTTGGACAACGGATTTAAATCAAGAAACCAAAGATGTCTTTTTATTAACTGGCAACGAAATACCCGAAAACTCAGTTGAGGTGACACTTCCCGAACTTGTGCTAGCGATTAATCGTAGAGTTGTTTTTACAGATAAGATTGGAATGGTAGCAGAATTAAACTTTAGAACAACATTTGATGGTAAAAGAAATGTTTTGTTTAAATCTGATCCGATTTCCATTGATCCCAACCTAGGTTTTGAAGTCAATTACGACAATTTTGTTTTTTTGAGAGGCGGCGTTGGAAATGTTCAAGTTACAACTGATATTGATGGCAATCGTTTAACGACTTATCAGCCGAATTTTGGTGTTGGTGTCAAGTTTTCATACTTCAATATCGATTATGCTTTAACAGATATTGGCGATCGTTCAGTTGCCTTGTATTCCAATGTTTTTTCATTGAGAATTGATATTAACAGAAAACAATAATGCATGAAAAGACGCTTACTTTTTCTCTTCATTATTTTCAGTTTTTTTCCAAGTTTTAGTCAGTCAAGTTCAAACTCTTGGATTGATTACAGTCAATCCTATTACAAATTTAACATAGCTGCTGATGGTTTATATCGAATAAACTTCCAAACTTTAGTCGATGCGAACATTCCACTTTCAACCTTTGATCCAAAAAACTTTCAACTTTTTGCAAGGGGAGAACAGGTGCCAATTTACATTAGGGGCGAAGCCGATGGAGTTTTTAATGCCACAGATTACATTGAATTTTATGCAACTGCAAACGATGGTTGGTTAGATACTGTCTTATATCAATCTTCCGTCAATCAACCCAATCCTTATTACAGTTTGTTCAATGATACCATTGCGTATTACTTAACTTGGAATAACTCAACCAACAATTTAAGATTCACTGAAGAAAATGCCATTGATTTCTCAAATTATTTTCCAGCTCCTTATGTATTAAGAGAATTAGTTCAACGTTTTTCATCCAATTACTATGATGGAGAATCCTTGTCGAATGGATTATTAGATCCTGAATATGTACCCTCAGAAGGGTGGATGGATGCTCCATTAACTTTGGGTAGAACTGTCACCAAAGTAATTCAAACACCCAATTTATATACTTCAGGACCGCTTGCTCAATTAGAATTTAGAATTGCAGGTGCTTCTAATTTTCAAGCAGTCAATGGAGATCATCACTTGCGAGTGACTTTTGGAAATCAGCTGGTCGATACCATTTTTGAAGGCTATGAGTTGATTAAAATCAATAGGAGTTTCTCTCCTGCCTCGTTGAATAATGGAAATAATTCCATTGTTTTTACAAGTATCAACGACCGGAATTCAACAGTAGATCGTACGGCTTTGGCTTATATTAAATTACGTTATCCTCAATCACTAAGTTTTGGAAATCAATCCTACTACAAATTTCAGTTAGATAATTCTCTCAATCAAAATGGACAGTTGCTTGAAATAGCCGCTTTTAATGGAGGGAGTCAACCAGTTTTGTATGACTTGTCCAATCGAAAAAAAGTACTTGTTATACCTTCCATTGGAGCATATAAAACGATTGTTCCAAACGGCAGCGGAAGAAAAACCTGTGTGATTGCTAATGAAAATCAAATTAATTTAATCTCAGATCTAAAACCGGTTGGGCAAAATGCGCGGTTTACCAATTATGCTGCTACAATACAAGATACTAGTTTCCTTTTCATTACCCATGATTTTTTATTTCCTGAAGTAACTACTTATGCTGCTTATAAGCGATCAGAAGGATATAGCACCGTAATAGCTTTAATCGATGAATTGTATGATCAATACGCTTATGGAATTCACAAAAATCCATTGGCCATTCGGTTGTTTGTTGATGCTGCATTTAAGAATTGGTTATTTCCGCCTTCTCATCTATTCTTGATTGGAAAATCGGTGAATGCCAAAGACCACAGAAAAAGAAGTTTGGATTATCAAAAAAATCTGGTGCCAACTTTTGGTAACCCAGCTTCCGATAACATGTTGACTTCAGGTTTAAATGGTACTTTTTTAGAAACAGCTTTACCAACAGGTCGCTTAAGTGCACAATCTTCTAGTCAAGTTGGCGCCTATTTGCAAAAAGTGATTGAATATGAATCTGCTGCACCTGCAATTTGGATGAAGCGCGCTTTGCACTTTGCAGGTGGGAACAGTGCGCTAGAGACAAATACACATGAAAATTACTTGAATGGATTTGGAAGGGATTTCGCTTCAGAACCTTATGGTGGAATTACTCAATTATTTCGAAAAACAACTAGTGCGCCTTTTCAAATTTCACTTTCTGACTCAATTCGAAAATTAGTCAATGAAGGAGTTTCTCTGCTAACATTTTTTGGACATTCCTCAGCAACGGGAGGCTTTGATATCAGTATTGATTCTCCTGATAAACTTCAAAATAGAGGAAAATACCATTTGCTGTTAGCAAATTCATGCTTTGCGGGAAACACACATCAAGCAAACGTATTGAGCACAAGTGAACAGTATGTTTTAGAACCTCAAAAAGGAGCCATTGCGTTTATTGCTTCGGGAAATCTTGGTTTTTCCTTTACTCTAAATATTTATTCCTCTGCTTTTTATAAAAACTTTGCAGGGAAAAATTATGGCAAAAGTTTAGCAGAAAATATGCGCTTAACTGCCAAAGATATTCAGGGAACAAATCCCTCATTGGTATTGAAAAGTGTGATTTTAGAAATGACGTTGCAAGGAGATCCAAGCATTGTTTTGAATGCGCACCCTTTACCAGATTACAGTGTTTCTGAAGATTTTTTTAAGCTAGAACCAAAAGAAGTTACCAGTGATTTGGATTCTTTCAAGGTTAATTTTGTTGTCCGAAATATTGGAAGAGCGACCAACGATTCGATTTTGATTAGAATAAGCAGGCGCTATCCAAGTTCTCAATCAGATGATACTACTACATTGATGCGAATTGCTCCAATCAGCAATCAGCGAACTTTGAGCTTTACTTATCCAGTTGAGATTCTTAAAGGTGCAGGAATCAATAAGTTTACTTTAGTAGTTGACCCTTTCAGTGAGATTCAAGAATTGTCGAAATTCAATAATACAGTTGAAGTTGAAGTTTTCATTCGCTCAGGTGAAATTATTCCTGTTTATCCTTATGATTTTTCAATCGTTGGTTCACAAGCACCAAGCCTAAGAGCTTCAACTGCTTTTGCATTTGAGGAAGAAAAAAGCTATGCCTTTGAATTGGATACTAACTTCTTATTTAACAGTTTATTTAAGAAAAGTCAAACTTTTGTGAGCAGTGGCGGGGTAATAGAGTGGAATCCTTCAGCGTTAGCTAATATGGCGGACAGTACAGTCTATTTTTGGCGGGTTAGTAAAGTGCCAACTCCTGGAGAAACTCAAACTTGGAGGAATAGTTCTTTTCAATACATTAATGGTGAAAGTGGATGGTCGCAAGATCATTTCGACCAGTTTAGAAAAAATAACTATTTATTTATACAACAAAATTTTGCAAACAAGCAATTTGAATTTACCGACCGGTTTAGTGAATTATATGTAAAAACCATTGGAACACCTCCATCGGCAAATTTAAACGACATTATTTATTCAATTGATGCAGACTCACGTGAAAGAGGAAGCTGTTTTCCTTCACCTGCTTTTCTAATTGCTGTATTAGATTCATTAACCCTAGAGTCATGGCAAACTCCGTTTAACGGACAGAATGCACAAAATGATTTTGGACAAGCCAATGTTGGGGCTTGGTGTTTTCCAAACCGCAACAGAAGTGAAGCGATTTTTAATTTTCAAGCCCGTGATACCACACAGCTTTTTGCCATGCGCGACTTTTTAAATAATTCTATTCCAGATGGAGCCTATGTTGTTGCATACAATTGGTTCAACATTGATTTTGATGCTATTCGTGCCATTGATTCATCCATTCTTCAAGCATTTACGAATTTAGGAAGCTCACAGATGGGGTCGATTCCTTCCAATCATCCTTTTATCATCACTGTTCAAAAAGGAAATCCCCAAAGTTTGATGGAAGAAGTTGGAGCTACCACAACTTCAAGCATTGAAATTCGAAGAACTTTGAGAACAAGTGCTGATTTTGGAACGGTGAATTCAACAATTATTGGGAAAGGAAAAAACTTTAACCGCATTGCTTATCGCTTTAAATCATTGGAGCAAGCTTCTGCTGATAGTATTTATTTAAAATTATTGGGATACAATCAAAGTGGACAAGAACAAATGCTGTTTGATACCTATCAAATGAATTTAGATACTGTTGCAACTCAGTTTATCAATTCTAATCAAATAAATCGATTAAAATTTAATTATACAGCTTATGATCCTGCTCTTCAAACTGCTCCACAATTGTTGCGTTGGCAAGTAAATTTTGATGAACTCCCAGATTTGGCATTAAGTCCGAATGTTGTATTTAGTATCAATAAAGATAGTTTGCAGCGAGGTGAACCACTAGATTTGGAAGTTGCAATTCAAAACGTATCCAAAGTTGATCTCGATAGCTTTCCTGTTGCTTTTAGGATCTTAAGAGCCAATAACCAAATTGATGAAATTGTGCGAGTAGAAATGCCACCTTTAAAAGCAGACAGTATCGCAATTTGCAAAGTGAGTATTCCAACTGGGAACTACACCGGAAGAAATACGCTTTTAATCGAAGTAAATCCTGAACAACTTCAAGAAGAAATTCATGCTTTTAACAATTTTGGACAATTTGAATTTTTTGTGCGTGTAGATAATTTAACCCCCCTGTTAGACGTTACATTCGACGGAAGAAAAATTATGAACCGAGACATTGTTTCATCTACTCCTCAAATTGATATTGCATTAAGGGATAATAATTCTTTTATGACCTTGGACGATACTTCTGCTTTTGCAATTTATATAACTGCTCCCAATCAACCGGAAGAACTATTGAATTATGGTTTAAACCCCTCTTACGAATTGAAATTTATGCCTGCAAGTACAGCTGAAAATAAAGCCATGGCTCAATTCAATCCAAAATTGGAACAAGATGGTATTTACAGATTGAGGATTCAAGCAAAAGACAAATCGGGAAACGAAGCGGGAGAACAAGATTATCGAGTTGAATTTGAGGTGATAAACAAAACAGCTGTGACCCATTTACTGAATTATCCCAATCCCTTTTCTACATCAACGCGTTTTGTTTTTACACTGACAGGAAATCAAATCCCAGATCAAATTCAAATTCAAATTATGACCATTACTGGAAAAGTAGTTCGAGAAATTGATCAATTTGAATTGGGTCCCTTGCACATTGGAAACAACATAACTGAATTTGCTTGGGATGGAAAAGACATGTTTGGCGATCAATTGGCGAATGGCGTTTACCTTTATAGAGTGAAAATGCGGATTAATGGAACAGATGTAGAAAGAAGAAATACCAACATTGACCAGTATTTTACACGTGAATTTGGAAAAATGTACTTATTAAGATAATTCAACTAAAATGAAGAATTTGCTTTTGCTTTTTTTTGTATTTATTCACTTTTTGGGAATTTCTCAGTTCAAAGAGAAGAAAAAACTACAACTTCAATCTTTATCGATTCAAACAGGTTACCACTTCAACGAAAATATTGATAATGACTTATCGAATTTTAGAAAGCTGGCACCGAATTCAAAATTATTGGAAAATGACTTTTCAAAATTTAGATCAAGTACTTATAATTATGAGCAAGAGACCTTTTCAAATGCAATTTATGCACACTTTAATTTCAAAGACAATGAAGACGAGTCGACTTTTCTTCACCCAACTTTTAAGTTTGGCATAGTCTACTCTAGTTCAAATTTATTGAATATCAATTACTTTAGAAGTGAAGTTTTTCGAGTTGATACACTTGTTTCCACAAGAACTGGTAATTCCACTTTTGTTGATTCAATTAGCAGTCAAAATATTGATATGAATTATTATCAGTCACAACTTTTTCTTGATGCATCTATTTTATTTAGTAGCAATCCGAAAGCTCGTTGGACAGTTTATGGTGGTTTTAACATAGGACTTGGATTTAATTTCAGTAATACTACTTCAATCTATTATTATAGAAATAATTATGATTTTCAAAACTTTAATAATTCTCGCTATGACTTTGATTCATCAGAGGAAACCTTTAGAAATAAGAACAGTTTTTCTTTCATTACCGGAATTCCAGTTGGCTTGGATTTTAGGATGGGAAATATGCGAAAAAATTGGATGAAGAGCCATATTTTTCTAGAATTTAGACCGAGCATTTATTTCACTTCTGTTCCTGAATCAAATAACATTGTTCATTCAACAACGCAAACATTTTTTGGCTTCAGGTATGAATTGCGCTAAAATTATTTAATTAACTTCTTAATCGATTTGGTCTTGCTATCAGTTATTTCTAAGAAATAGATTCCCTTGCTCCATCCATTAGATTGAACTTGATGAATTGTTTGATTAGCGTTCAATAATTGGGATTCAATTAATCGACCCATGGAGTCGAAAATTCGAATTTCTAACACATCATCAGAATTGGTTTTAATTGAAAACCTTTCTCCAATTGGGTTGGGATATACTT
>TARA_R110002096_G_scaffold425644_2_pt1 | contig 10815 bp, 6 predicted proteins | sample TARA_R110002096 | Tara Oceans TARA_R110002096 (sample SAMEA4397295) | marine metagenome | biome: Polar Biome; feature: [DCM] deep chlorophyll maximum layer (ENVO:01000326); material: water (ENVO:00002006), including particulate matter (ENVO:01000060) such as... | depth 35 m
AGTTTAGCACTAAAAAAGAATACTGTTGCAAAAACAGAGTATGAAAATGCACTTAAAGTAAATCCAAATAATGCAGCTGCAAGTGTAGGCTTAGGAAAAGTAGCTGTGGCAGAAGGGAATTATGATGAAGCCCGTGGAAAACTAGCTCCTATTGCAGAAAAAAATACAACCATAGTAGGCGCAGAAGCTCAATACTATTTAGGAAAATTAGAACAAGACAACGGTGAATTTGAAGCTGCGATAGAAGCATATTCTAAAGTGCGTGTGTTATTCGAGGCCTTTGAAGACTGGGTTTCTAGATCGTTATATAATACTGCAGAATGTCATATTCGATTAGGTAACCGAGGGGATGCATTGAGTATTTTAAATGGAATCTTAGAAAAATACCCCGACACCGAAGCCGCAAACAAAGCTCAAGAACTTCTTAAAAAAACTGGCGATTCATGATTAAAACTGTAATGCCTACGCAACAGCTAAAAGGCAGCATTACTCCTCCACCAGATAAATCAATTTCACAACGTGCCGCCATCTTTGCTTTATTGCATGAAGGCGAATCTGTAATAAAAAATTACTCGCCAGCTCAAGATCCACAAAGCGCTCTCGCCTGTGTAGAAGTGCTTGGTGCCAAAGTAACTCGAAAAGAAGGCGAATTTTCGATTGTTGGAACTGGCAGAAAAGGAATTAAAACTCCAGAAGATGATTTAGATTGTGGAAATTCTGGAACTGCCATGCGTCTTTTGGCAGGTGTGCTTACAGGTTCTGGAGTTGCAGCAAAGTTAGTTGGTGATGCTTCCCTTTCTTCTCGAACAATGACGAGAATTATTAAGCCACTAGAGAAAATGGGCGCGCATATTTTGGCTAGAAATTCAGCTTTTGCTCCGTTATTTATTACTCGCATGAATGAATTAGTGCCTATGGATTATGAGTTGCCAATTGCTAGTGCACAACTAAAGTCGTGTGTGTTGCTTGCAGGTCTTTTTGGGGAAACACCAACGCGTGTTATTGAGTCGGTTCCAAGTAGAGATCATACTGAAAGGCTATTATCGCTACCAATATCAGAAGAAAATGGCAAGAAAATTATTTCTGCTTCGATAAACGATGAAATTCCAAATCAAAGCTATACGATCCCTGGAGATTTTTCGGCTGCCGCTTTTTGGTTAGTTGCCGGTGCAATTCACTCAGCGGGTGAAATCCGTTTAGTAGGAACGGGTTTGAATCCTACTAGAAACGCGCTTCTAGAGATATTGAAAGATATGGGCGCGGATATTTCAATTGAAAATACTCGACTAGAAGGTGCTGAGCCTACTGGCGATGTAACCGTAAGAACATCTAAGCTAAAGGCCACAAACATTAAAAAGGCTTTGATCCCTAATTGTATTGATGAGCTTCCGGTGTTAGCTGTAGCAATGACTTTTGCGGAAGGCACGTCAGTAATTTCCGGCGCTGAAGAACTTCGCCACAAAGAGACAGACCGCATTATGGCAATAGCTGAAATGCTCCGAGCGGTTGGGGCGAACTTCGAAGAGACCGAAGATGGATTGATTATTCATGGAAATCCAGAGTTTAGTTTTGACGGAGGAAACTTCCAAAGCTTTCATGACCATCGTATAGCCATGGCATCGGCAGTTCTTGCTCTTAAGGGGAGCGGTGAGTCTGAGATTCAGGATGCAGAATGTGCAGCTGTTTCATACCCTAGCTTTTGGGATGATTTAGAGATGTTGAGTAACTAAGACCTCTAGCCTCGCTTTTGACATCTGTCAATCCGTCCGTCAATACGTCAGTTTATAAATTAGCTCATCAACTTGGCATTGTGCTTGCATTAGTCTTTGTGAAATTAAACAAAGAGGTAAGCGCAATGGCAGACTTCACAGAATTCGGAATTGAAGTAGAAAAACATTTATCCAAACTGGGAAAAGACATCCAGCAGTTTGTAGAGAAAGTGGTACCACTTACCAATGAGGACAAAGACTTTGCTCCTGATTGTGATATTGTGGAAAGTGAATCAGAGTTTAAGATTTTGATTGACTTACCAGGACTATCAAAAAAGGAAATTGGTATTTCACTTAAAGATAATGTGCTCACTATTAAAGGCGAGCGAGACATCTTGCTTTCAGATGGTGAAGAGTTTAAAAGACAAGAAAGAAAACGAGGCGCTTTTGCCCGTTCCTTTGCATTACCTGAAACCGTCAATAAAGCTGAAATAGACGCTAGCTTTAGAAATGGTGTGTTAACGGTTGCTATGCCGAAAGCGGAAAGTTTGAAAGACACTCAATCTATTCCAGTTAAATAGTATGACTATCGCTTCTATATGAAGCAAGCAAATATCTCTCGTTATAAACACAATGTGTTAAAACGGGAAAAGATTTCAAATTAATAATAAAAATAACATTCGTGATTGGCGCCTTAAAGGTTCTAATCACAAACAAAAAAATCAGATTTCAGACCCATGGGAAAGATCATAGGAATTGACTTAGGAACTACAAACTCTTGCGTTTCAGTAATGGAAGGTAACGAGCCTGTTGTAATTCAGAATGCCGAAGGTGGAAGAACAACTCCTTCTGTTGTGGCTTTTACAAAAGACGGTGAGCGTTTAGTTGGTGCTCCTGCAAAACGTCAGGCAATTACTAATCCAGATAAAACTGTTGCTTCTGTAAAGCGATTTATGGGACGTATGTTTAGCGAGATTAAAGAAGAAGCTACACAGGTTGCCTACAAAGTTGTAAGTGGCGATGATAAAACGGCGCGTGTACAAATTGACGACCGTAAGTATGCTCCTCAAGAAATTTCTGCAATGGTTCTTCAGAAAATGAAGCAAACTGCGGAAGAGTATCTAGGCGAGAAAGTAACAGAAGCAGTAATTACTGTTCCTGCTTATTTTAACGATGCTCAACGTAAAGCAACTCAAGAAGCGGGTAAAATTGCCGGCTTAGAAGTAATGAGAATTATAAACGAGCCAACCGCAGCTGCTTTGGCTTACGGTTTAGATAAAAAGCACAAAGACGAAACCATTGTGGTTTATGATCTTGGTGGTGGAACATTTGATGTTTCTATCTTGGAACTTGGTGATGGCGTTTTTGAAGTAAAATCTACCAATGGTGATACGCACCTCGGTGGTGATGATTTTGATGCTCGTATTATCAATTTCTTAGCAGATGAATTTAAGAAAGAAGAAGGTGTTGACTTACGCAAAGACCCAATGGCAATGCAACGTCTTAAAGATGCTGCTGAAAAAGCTAAGGTTGAGCTTTCAAGTTCATCAAAAACCAATGTTAACCTTCCTTTTGTTACTGCAACTCAGGATGGACCAAAGCATTTAAACATTGACTTAAGTCGTGCTAAATTCGAACAACTAGTTGACGATTTAGTTAAGCGCTCTATCGAGCCTTGTGTGAAAGCGTTGAAAGATGCTGGATTAAGCAAAAGCGATATTGATGAAGTTATACTAGTTGGTGGTTCAACACGTATTCCTAGAATTCAAGAAGCAGTAAAAGAATTCTTCGGCAAAGAACCAAGTAAAGGTGTTAACCCGGATGAAGTTGTGGCAATTGGCGCAGCTATCCAAGGTGGCGTACTTTCTGGTGATGTTGACGATGTTGTTCTTTTAGATGTAACGCCTCTTACTTTAGGTATCGAAACTCTTGGTGGCGTAATGACTCCACTAATCGAATCGAACAGCACAATCCCGACTAGTAAATCACAAGTGTTTTCAACAGCTGCCGACAACCAAAGCAGTGTAGAAATTCACGTGTTACAAGGCGAGCGTGCACAAGCTGCTGCAAACCGTACACTTGGTCGTTTCCACTTAGACGGAATTCCACCATCACCACGTGGCATGCCACAAATTGAAGTAACATTCGATTTAGACGCGAACGGTGTTATCAATATCGTAGCGAAAGATAAAGGCACTGGAAAAGAGCAAACAATCAGAATCGAATCTTCTTCAGGATTATCTGACGAAGACATCGAAAAAATGAAGCAAGCTGCTAAAGAGCACGAAGATGAAGACAAACAACTTCGTGAAAAAGTAGAGAAAATGAACCAAGCAGACGGTCTTATCTTCTCTACCAAAAAGCAACTTGACGAGTACGGCGATAAAATTTCTGAAGGCAACAAAACTGTTATCGAAGAAGCAATTGCTAAACTTGAAGAAGCACATAAAGCTGAAAATCTTGAAGAGATTGATGCTGCTATCGAAGCTGTTAATGCAGCTTGGACTGGCGCTTCTGAAGAAATTTACGCTGCAACTCAAGCAGAAGCTGAAGCGCAAGGTGGCGAGGCTGGTGCAGAAGCTTCGGCAAATGATGCAAAATCGGAAAGCGATGATGCAGTAGATGCTGAATATGAAGTTGTTGATGAAGACGACGATAAGAAATAAGTAACTCTTCATTTCCATTAAAATTTAAAAGCCCCAGCACTATGTGTTGGGGCTTTTTTATGTGATGTATTTTTTTAAAATTATTAATCAATCACAAAATATGGAGCCCTTCCACTTGTAACTGCTTATGCGGTTAATTGTGTTTGTTTGTATCTTAAAAACATGAATATTTTAGCCATTGAATCTTCTTGTGACGACACCTCCGCTGCGGTAATAACTAAAGCTGGCGTGCAGTCTAATGTTATTGCTTCTCAATCTATCCATGTGAAATTTGGCGGCGTAGTTCCCGAACTCGCATCGCGTGCACATCAGAAAACAATTGTTCAAACGGTTCAGCAAGCTTTGACTGAAGCTTCTGTTTCTGTTGATGAAATTGATTTAGTGGCAGTTACTCAAGGTCCAGGATTGATGGGTTCTTTGTTGGTTGGGCTATGCTTTGCTAAAGGTTTAGCATTAGCTCATGATATTCCTCTTGTAGGAGTGAATCACATGGATGCTCATATTTACGCCAACTTCATCGATAATGAACCCGTTTTTCCATTTTTGGCACTCACTGTTTCTGGTGGACATACTCAACTCGTTTTAGTAAAAGCTCCTTTTGAGCATGAAATTTTAGGTAAAACCAGAGATGATGCCGCAGGAGAAGCCTTCGATAAAATTGGAAAAATTCTTGGGTTACCCTATCCGGCTGGCCCTCAAATGGATAAGCTTGCTAAACTAGGAAATCCCAAGTTCCATAAGTTTCCACAAGCTATGGCGAATGAAGGTTTAGATTTTAGCTTTTCGGGCTTAAAGACGAGCGCGCTGTACTATGTGAGGGATAAAGAAGAAGAGTGGCTTACAGCGCATTTGAACGATATCTGCGCAAGTGTTTCGGAAGCAATTAGCGAAGTACTAATTAAGAAATTGAAAAGAGCTGTTATACAAACGGGAGTGCAAACAATAGTGCTTTCGGGTGGAGTTTCAGCTAATTCGATGTTGAGAGCAAAGACAGAGAAACTTGCTGAGAAAATGAGTTTGAATCTTCATATTCCAAAAATAAGCTACTGCACAGATAACGCCGCAATGATTGGAATTACAGGTAAGATGAAAGCCGATTTAGGGAAATTTGATGATTTAGGTTTAAAGCCCTTCGCATCGCTTTAGTACCTAAAATTAAAACATTTTGGCTAGAACAACGGTTTCTTTGAAAGTCTTTTTCTTACCGCTAGCACTGTTATAAGCTTCAAAAAGGATAATATAGATACCAACTCTGTTTCTATTTCGATCGTCGGTGAGTCCATCCCAAATTAAACTTCCAGAGAAACCAGCGGCTTTCCCGTGAGTAAGGGTTCGTACTTTTCGGCCATATCTATCAAAAATGCGAACACGGAGTAGATAATCGGCTTGGTCAAGTTCATAATTGATGAAAAGGTTGTCCTCAAAGCCATCATCGTCGGGAGAAAAAGGATTGCTTGAAAATGTAATTCCTGTAGAACCTTCTGGCGCATTAGGACTTTGATAAATAGAATTCTGTGATCCAGGAGTTCCTCCACGAGAATCGGTACTTGAACTCCAATTTGAGGATTCGTTAGATGGCCCTAGTGGATTAATTTTTTCCAAAGCCACTCCCTTTGTGCTTGCTCTATTCGGATTTTGCCAACTTTCGTCATAAGCTACCGAATCTATGAAAGTACCTGAGCTATCGGCGATGTAAATGGCATCATTTGTAGCAGACAAGCTAAGCGAAGAACGATCTACGCGCATTGTGAACTGGTCACTTTGTCTTTCAAGTTCGAAATAGGACGCAATTCTACTATCCTCAAAAGTAGATACTTTATCTTCAGAATAGATGAGCATGAATCCCCCTGGAGGAATCCACTTATAATTTGATGAAACAGGCTCAATAATTGAAACTTCACCATCCTCATTAGGAGCGTCTGTTAAAACCAACCCTTCTAAAGAAATGGCGTAATCTTGAGGATTATAAAGCTCAATATACTCGGTTTGATCGGGAAGATTATCTTCGTCATCGGCTAAAGGGTCGTACAGAATTTCGTTTATTACAATTGTGCCTTGCTCTAAAGGTTGGGCAATCTGCTGAGTAATGGATGTTGTTTTATTGCCCTTTACATCGTACAAATTTGAAGCTTCAAAATTACTCTCATCAGCTTTTTGCTTGGATTGAGATGTTAAAAGTAAAATTGTATTCGCTTGGGTAGAGTCGAATTGGAAATTGTCAACTTCAGCACCGTAAGCGATAAACCTAGTGTCTGATTTAATGGAGATAAACTCAGAAAAAGCGACAAAAAGCCCCGTTGGTGTTTGGCTTGCGAAAATTACGGTAGGTGCTTCAGTATCATCTAGGCGTTGAGAGCTTACGGCACCAGCAGAAGTTCCTCCCTCAGCGGTACTAGATGCCCAATTAGAGGCGTCATTAGAAGCGGCAAAAGGATCTTTTCTTTCTATCGAAATACCATTATTTCCGCCCCAGCTAGAGTTATAATAGAGGCTATCAATAAGAAGTCCACCTGCAGTTTTAATAACTACGGCATCTCCAGCGTCATTTAGCGAAGGGAAGCTCGATAGATACAAACCGTTACTTAATGAAGATGCGAAATTCTGTTTATCGGTAAGAACAAGAAATTCGCCAGAAGTGAGAATAGTACCAGTAGGAAGTGTGGCTTTATTGTTTGCTGCGTCTTTGAGTTGCCAACCACCTAAATCAATATTTTTGTTAGAACGATTGAACAGTTCTACAAACTCAGGACCATCTTCGTTTGCCTTCTTAAACAGAATCTCATTAATCACTATATCAGCTTTAGTTGCTGGTATAAACTCTAAATATCTAAGTTCTGTGGTTTGTGACAAGGTAGTGTTACCAAAAATATCTGACTGATCTTGAATAGTAAGTATATACGATTCACCCTCAACCAAATTAGAGGAAAACGTAATTGTGACTATTGCATCTTGAACTGAAACTGCTTGAATGGAAATAGATGGAGATAAAGAATAGTTAGCTGGGGTTTCAGCTTTTTCTTTATCCAAAAATTGATCGAAAGTTAGCTTTACTGAGCTTTGAGATAGAATTTCAGTAGACAAAAGTTCAGGTCCAGAAGAGTCGGGTTTAATGTCATTGATTTCACCTGGTGTTCCAAGTGCAGGGCTAGGAGAGTTTCCCCAATTCGCTTGTAAGGTAGATGGGAGGTTAGCGTCGATTCGTTCTAAAGCAATATCTTTTCCTCCCCAACTGGAAGAATAAGTGAGAGAATCTATGGTGTCACCAAACTCATTACGGATAACAATTGCGTCGGTAGTATTATTTAATGCAGGGAAACGACTACCCATTACAATGGCATTTGTAACGCCAAAGTTTTTGATAAGCGTACTATCGGGTAACAAAAGTAAGTATCGTTTTGCAGGATAGTTACCTAGGTTATATTGCTGGAATATGAAATCTTCGGTGGTAATAACTTTATGGGAACCACTATTATCGCTAAGTGTCCAGTTTTTTAAATTGAAAGTGCTGTTCTGATTAATGTATAACTCAATATATTCGGAGTAATCATCAGCAGGATCATACATGAATTCGTTTATAACTACATCTCCACTAGCGGCAGTATCAATTTTTGTGATAACAAAGCTGGCAGCCAAGGATCTACTAATATTTCCAAAAATATCTTCAACGTGTTGAACTCCAAGTTTATCAGGATAGTTGGCTATTGAATAATCAAGAGGGGGATCGAATTTTAAGGAAACCGAATCTGGAGCAAATAAGGTTGCAGAAACTAGGTTGGGGATATTAGGTGTGGAAGCCTTCGTAAGTCTGTAAAGTTCATAATTACTTAAACTTTCTAGAGAATCTGCTTTTACAGCTTCCGTAAAAACAAGAATGAGCTCTTGTCTATCAACAACAATAAGGGCTTTAATTTCGGGAGCAGTTGTATCTGGCTTTATGGCATTGGTTTTTCCTGGTGTGCCAAATAATGGTGAAGGTGAATCGCCCCAATTTTCTACAATCGTTCCTGTTACAGAACTCGTTCTACGTTCTAAGGCTACATCTACACCGCCCCAAGAGGTCTCGTATTGTAAAGAGTCTACCATAACGCTTTGCGCGTTGTACACGCGAATTTGATCGGAGGTGTTATTAAGAGCTGGTAGCGAAGCTCGCACATAATAACCTGAGCCAAAACTGGATGTAAGAGCTGAAGTATCGGTTGTGAAAACCACAAAACTATCAGGATAAAGTACTAAATCTGAGGTGGAAGGTGTGGTGAGTGTATTGTTATCACCAACTTTCCAGTTTTTGAGATTTAGATATTTCGAACTGGTATTCTTGAGTTCAATATACTCAGCTGCTCCAGGCGATGGGTCTTTCATAAATTCGTTAATTACTACATCACCAGCCTCAAAAGTATCAAAGAGAAAGAAACTAAAAGAAGTGTCAGCCAAGGCAGTGTCTCCAGCCAAATCACTAATTCCAGAAATACTAAGTTGATTCTCGCCACCAGAAAAGGAATCGGCAAAAGTAAGTCGGACTAAATCACTGCTCGGTAGAGTAAAACTTGAAGGATTAACTGAACTCGGATTCAGAATAAAGTCTGAAGTTGAAATACTTGCGGGGTCAACATCTTTAGTAAATGAGATATCAATTTGAGTATTGTTTACTCGAGTAAATGAATCTACAAAAAGTGGTTCGACTACAACCGGTGGTTGATTGATTTTAAAATCGTAATAAAAACCTTTTGAGTTGCTGGAGGTATATGTAGCCTTTAACCCGAAAAAGGAGGTAGTTGTGTAGGTGTTGTCGGTTCCTGTAGTTTCTTGTGTTAGCGAACCATTGTATCCTTCAGCAACTTCTAAATTCCAATTTCCAGAAGCATCTCGAGTAACTTTAACACGATACGCACCACCACTACTTATATTGGTAGTGCCAGTAAGGATTTCACCGTCTTGTTCGCCGTTAGTTATTTTAAAAAGGCGGAAAACATCCCCAGATAAATTCTCTCCTGCTCGTAAAGCGTAACCGTTTACAGCGCCAGAAAGATCTGCAATATCGCTCATCAAAAAGATTTGAGTGAAGTTGTTGTTAGATGGACTAAAGTCGAATCGTAGAAAAAACTCCCAATACCCAACTGCATTGGTAGTAACGGTAGAAATGTATGAGCTACCTGATCCGTCGGCATTAAGACGGAGTACTTGGTTGCCATCTAAAGAGGCAATAGTGAAGTTGGAATCGGCACCTGACCAAGTTGGATTAGTAGAAAAATCGCCGTCGGAAAAATCATCTTCAAAGTTTACCTGTTGTGCTAAAGAAAGCGTAGGTAAAAGAACTAAGAATAATAAGATGATTCGCTTCATACCTAATAGAATAATAGAGGTTGAGCATTTAATCAATAGCAAAATAGAGGCAAAAAAATAGGGTAAAAGGATTTTCCACCTTTTACCCTAGAAGGACAATGGGGGAGTCACCCCCCAAGGCAATTGTATGTCGTGTCTCTACAACTGTAAGGTTAGACCGATTAAAGAAGAACTCCTTACAGAAATTTCGTACATTTTTTCAGCTAAATATTTATCTATATAACTCACTAATAAACAGTATCTCATATGAGAAGTTTACCCTTTTATACTGATGACCTAAACGGCGGATTCATGAAATTGGAAGGAATCTTGCGAGTTGAAGGAGAAACTTTGTGTTTTGAGTTTCAAAAGAAGGATGCTGTTTTTGAAGCGTACCAGTCTGAGCTAAAAACTATCGAGATTCCAATTACACAAATTGAGATGGCTGAATTCAAAAAAGGGATGTTTTCGTCGAAGTTAATTCTACATGGAAAAAGAGCAGCATCTTTTGAAGGACTGCCAGGCAAAGACCTTACAACGCGTGTCTTAAAAGTGAAAAGAGCTCATCGTAATATTGCGGCATCCATATCATCAAATTTGAATCTTAGGCTCTCTGAAATGAAGCTAAGAGAAATGGATGATGAGGTTTCGTAAACAAAAAAAGAGCGCCTAAGTGGCGCTCTTTGAGTATCTAAATTAAAGTGGTAAGTAAGATTACTTTAAGAAGCCTTTCTTAACAAGTAACTCTGCGTTTAAAATTGCACCACCTGCAGCACCACGTATGGTATTGTGCGCCATTACTACAAAACTAATATCAAAGACTTCAGCTTCACGTAAACGGCCCATATGTAATTGCATTCCATTTTCTTGGTCGGCATGGAGACGAGGTTGAGGATGACGATCATCTTTATGCAGTTTGATTACATTTTTTGGTGCAAAAGGTAAATCAAGATCCGCAATTGGGTTTGTAGCATTAAAGTTTTCGATAACCTTCTCAACTTCGGTAATGTTAGCAGGCTTATTTGCTAATTTTACAGTAACAGCGGCCATATGTCCGTTGATAGTTGGTACACGTGTACAAGTAGCGTGCACAGGAAAAGTAGGTTCATTGACCTTCCCAT
>TARA_R110002096_G_scaffold22547_9_pt1 | contig 10798 bp, 11 predicted proteins | sample TARA_R110002096 | Tara Oceans TARA_R110002096 (sample SAMEA4397295) | marine metagenome | biome: Polar Biome; feature: [DCM] deep chlorophyll maximum layer (ENVO:01000326); material: water (ENVO:00002006), including particulate matter (ENVO:01000060) such as... | depth 35 m
TCCTACGGTGATGCTTCGCGGCCTAAGGGCCGCTCCTACGGTGATTACCAGGAGCCGCTCCTACGGTGGAGGTGTCGCATTCGGGAGACAAAGGTGAATAAAAACAGGCATTTTCGTTGCAGCGCCGTTCTGTTTGGGAAATAATGCGCTTGCTGATTTTGGCAAACTATCAAGGGATCTTCCAAAATGAAAAAGACCGCACTTAGAGCAAGCGGACTCGCACTCCTCCTCGCGATGGCCGCAGGTTGTGCAACAACCGGCCTGGACGACGTCAAAGCTACGGCTGATCGTGCTGCTGCTGACGCCGCTGCCGCAGCGTCTGCTGCTGAAGCTGCGCGTGCTGCTGCAGATCGTGCTTCACAAGCTGCATCTGCAGCTCAGAGCACCGCAGATCAGGCATTGTCTGCTGCAACAGAATCTCAGGCTTGCTGCGAAGCGAACCGCGAGAGCATGGAACGTATGTTCCAGAAATCGATGTCCAAGTAGCTCAGCTACCTGACAACATCTATTCGAACGCCGCGCTTGTCGCGGCGTTTTTTATGCCCGCCTCTTTTATGCTGACACCAACGGCTTCGGGAATACCATCGGAACGTTCAACCAGCGCTTCGGCGATATCCCAGTCAAGCTGAGCGGCACGCTCCGCGGTCGTTGCAATAAATTGTTCGGTCATGTGTGTCAGCGGGTCCTTGCTCAGGAACTCGACATCCGGTAACTCGACATCGGCATCCAGCGCCTCGATGGTTGCTTCTGTTTGCTTTGGCAGTCGCTGCGGCACCTCCAGCAAGGGGTGCACCTCCGCAACCAGTGTCTCCCCTTCCCAACCCATTTTCACCGGCACGTCGATAATGCGCACCGGTGTTTTGACCTGGATACGATCAAACAGAAACTCGACGTCTTCCGGGAACATGCGTATACACCCATGCGATACGCGCATACCAACACCGGCGGGCCGGTTCGTGCCGTGTATCAGGTAACCCGGCAGCCCAAGCCGCAGTGCACGGGTGCCCAGCGGATTATCCGGTCCGGGCGGCACAATCCGCGGTAACGGGTCGCCGTCCGCGGCGTGTTCTTCACGCACGGACTGTGGCGGATACCAGGCCGGGTTTTTCGCCATGGCTACAATCTGTGTCAGGCCCAGCGGCGTTTCCCAATCCATACGACCGATACTCATCGGGTAGGTATGCACCTTCGCGATCTCGCCCTCATTTGCCGGCGGAAAGTAATACATGCGGTACTCGGCAAGATTCAGCACCAGGCCGGTGCGCGGCCCCGGTGGCAGAACAAAACGCGTCGGCAGGATCACTTCGGTGCCCTCGCCCGGTACCCAGACATTCACCTCAGGATTAGCACGCACGATGTCCTGGTAGCCGAGCCCGTGACGCCGTGCGATATCGACCAGCGTGTCATCGTAACTGGCAATGACAGTCGACACTTCACCGATCACATCCTGGCCCTCCGGCGGCAGATCGTAAACCGCGGCTTGCACCGGATTGGCAAGTGCCAGTAGCAGTGCAAAGATCGCCGTGCCATGTGCCAGAATTTTAATCACTGTCCTATTTCTTCCCTGTCGATAACTTCGGTTTCTGACTCGGCGGCGAGTAACCACTCCTGCATTGCCTCACTTTGCAACAAACGGCGCGGATAATGGCAGGCCGACTCCGGCAGATTGATGCCATAAGTTCTGAAGCGCAATACAACGGGCGCGTACATCGCATCCGCAATGGAGAATTCGCCGAACAACCAGTCACCGTTTGCGCTGTACTCACGATGGCAATCACTCCAAATTTCGATAACCCGATCGATATCACGGGTCAGTTCATCGGGCAGTGCCACTTTACGGCCCATCGCCCGGCAATTCATCGGCATGCACTGGCGCAGCGATTCGAAACCGGCATGCATTTCGGCACAAACGGAACGCGCATGAGCGCGCGTATTCGCGTCCTGTGGCCACAGCCTCTTGTCCGGCCAGCGTTCGGCAACGGTTTCCGCGATAGCCATCGTGTCCCAGACCGTGACGTCGTCGATCTGCATAACAGGCACCCGGCCGGCCGCTGAAGCCGCACTCAGCTCACGTTGTGCCGTCGGCGTATCCAGCGCAATCCTCTGTTCCTCGAATTCGATCCCGGCTTCGCGCAACAACAGCCACGAACGCAGAGACCAGGATGAGTAATTCTTGTTGCCGATGATCAGTCTTATTTTCATAGTCCACACCCGTTCCGTGTCTGTATGGTAAACCACATACATTGACCGATACAGCGGGTTCCCGGTAGCCTGCCGCTATGAGCATGAAAATATCCTTCGAACTGAGCGATCGGGACCTCGGTTTTTTTCGTCAGGCACTGCAACAATCGCGTGCGGCGGTACGCGATGCGGAAGAGTCTGAAATCATAGACGCCATTACCGATGTGCTCACCGAAATTCGCAATAACGAACCACTGCCCGATTTTGTGGGTAAACGCCTTCCGGAACTCGAATCGCTCATCAGCATGCTGACAGACGAAGAATGGAACCTGCCGGCAACTGACCGCGAACGACTCCTTGCCACCTTCGTCTATTTCGCCGATCCCGAGGATATCCTGCCCGACACGATCCCGGTCATTGGCTATCTCGATGACGTCATCATGATTGAGTTGATTGCGCGCGAATTGCATCATGTGCGTGTTGCTTACGATGATTTTTGCCAGTTTCGCGACGACTATGACAACAGAGCGAGCAACAACTCCGATGTACTGATTCGACGGGACCGGATCGATCGCCGCCGGCAACAATTGCACCAGCGCATGCGACGTCGTTCAGCGCAGCAAAACAAGAGCAGACTCTGGGCTTAAAAATAAGGTGACAGTGACCCTATTTGCAGCGCAAATGGGGTCACTGTCACCTTATTTTTGTCAGAGACGCAGCAGCACCGAGCCCCAGGTGAAGCCGCCGCCGAATGCTTCTGTCAAAATCAATTGACCTTTTTTCAGGCGGCCGTCCCGGATGCCGACATCGAGCGCCATCGGTACCGATGCCGCCGAGGTGTTGCCATGATCCTGAACCGTAACGATGACCTTTTCCATTGGCATATCGAGACGTTTAGCCATCGCCTGGATAATGCGAATATTCGCCTGGTGCGGCACCAGCCAGTCGAGCTCTTCCTTGGAGACGCCTGCCTTTTCAAGCGTTTCTGCAGCGATGCGGCCGAGCGTTTTCACAGCGACCTTGAACACCTCATTACCGGTCATCATGATACGTGCGTCCGCCGTACCGGCTGCCGCAAGATTCTTTGAGGCACCCACCGGGTAGTACAGCAAATCCTTATACTGCCCGTCTGCGCCGAGGTGACAGGAAATAATGCCCGGCTCCTCCGACGGCTTGAGAATCACTGCACCGGCACCGTCGCCAAACAACACACAGGTATTACGGTCCGACCAGTCAACCAGCTTGGTTATACATTCGGCACCCATAACCAGCGCACACTTCGCCTCGCCCGCCTTGATGAATTTGTCGGCGGTACTGAGCGCATATATAAATCCGGTGCACGCGGCTTCCAGGCTGAATGCCGTGCAAGCGGGAATGCCAAGCTCGTGCTGAATGATGGTTGATACATTCGGGAAGATCAGGTCGGGAGACGTTGTACCCGTAATGACCATATCGATATCGGATGCTGTGACACCGGCGGCATCCATGGCGATTTTTGCAGCCTCGATACACATTTGCGACACCGTTTCATCGTCAGCGCACACATGACGGCGCTCAACGCCGGTGCGCGTTCGAATCCATTCGTCGCTGGTGTCGACCATCTGCTCGAGGTCGTGATTGGTCATTATCCGTTCGGGAAGATAGCGTCCGGTTCCAGCGATGCGCGAATAGGTCATGCAGTTTCCTTTTGCAGCAAGCTACCAATTTGCTGTGGCAACTGGTTCCTGATCTCAACGATGGCGTTATCAATAGCATGCTGAAATGCGACGGAATCGGCGCTGCCGTGACTTTTGACAACAATACCATTTAGCCCCACAAGAGTCGCACCATTGTACTGGCGCGCATCCATGGCGCTGGCAAGATTGCGCAATACCGGACGTACGAGCAGCGCCTGTAGCCGGGTAAACCAGTTTCGAGTGAAAGCACGTTTCAGGAAATGTATCGCCAGGCCCACCGCACCTTCGATAGTCTTGAGCGCAACATTTCCGGTAAACCCATCCGTCACGACAACATCGGCCTTGCCGGTAAATAGCTCATTGCCTTCGATAAAACCGACGTAATTCAGCGTACTGTCTTGCAACAGCGCCGCGGCCGCGCGCACCGTTTCATTACCCTTGATGTCCTCGGAGCCAATATTCAGCAGCGCTACCCGAGGGCGTTCGATTTGGGCGATATCCGAGGTCACGATCGTACCCATCATCGCGTATTGGAACAGCTGCTCGGCACTCGCCTGTGTATTGGCACCCAGGTCCAGCATGTGCAAGGTACCGCACTCGGTTGGCATTTCACTGATGAATGCCGGTCGCTCGATGCCGGGCAACATCTTCAACACAAACTTTGCCGTTGCCATTAGCGCACCGGTATTGCCGGAGCTGACACAGGCATGCGCAGCACCTTCCTTTACCAGGTTGATCGCAACGCGCATTGAAGAATCTTTTTTCTTGCGCAGACAATCGGCCGGCGCTTCCGACATGCCGACGACTTCGCTCGCGTGCACGATGCGAAGGCGCGGATTGTCACCGACATGTTTTGCAACGAGTGTCGCGAGTTCGGCCTGGTCACCGACCAGTAATAATTCGACGCGTGCGTACTTTTGCAAGGTTGCAGCAGCCGCACGCACGACGACCTCGGCGCCGAGGTCGCCGCTCATTGCGTCAAGTGAGAGGGTTGAGTGGGTTCCCACAAAAAGTCAGGCCGGATCGAGGTCCGGCCAAACGGGGAGTACTACTCGTCGTCGTCTACGATTTCAGGTTGCTTCACAACCTGTTCGCCACGGTAAAAACCGTCCGGCGTCACGCGATGACGCAGGTGTGTTTCACCGGATGTCGGGTCGACAGACAGTGCTGCTTTTTTCAGCTTGTCGTGCGAGCGACGTGCGCCACGCGTTGCAGGTGTCCTGCGGCTTTTTTGAACGGCCATATTTTTCTCCTTGAAACCCGGTCAGTTGCCCGGATCCTTTTCAACCTGTTTCATTTGCTCGGCTAGCCCGGCAAATGGTCGTTTCATGTCTGTCGCAACAGCGTCCACTGTCGAGAATGCCTTGCATTCAGCCATGTTGTCATGCGTCGCCGCGAACGGCATCGCCATGATGAGCAATTCTTCAACTACATCCAACGGTCTGAGTGTCTCGTTCTCGAGTTCCCAAACCTCAAAGTCATCAAACTCGTCGATTGACTCGTCGTCCTTCGCCAGCAGCAATCGCGGTTCGATATGAAGCTGTAATCTGAACGGCTCCAGGCAACGCTGACAAACTGCATCAACTGCAACTGTCACCTGTCCCGTCACCACCGGCGTCCCGCCAGCCTGCTGCGGAAAGCCGAATTGTAGCGCACCGCAAACCGTACTTTCGCGCCATTCTGCCGGTATCCTGTCCACGTCAAGCGCAGCGAGATCCGCTTCGACGATCTCGCTAAGACGGTCGAAGGCAGATATTTTCTCAGTTATTTCAATAACTTGTCCGACTGACGCCCATTCGGCAGCAGTACGGCGATCTCGCAGCGGATTGCCCATGGCGCGCGCATGATAAGTACCTGCGAGGCCCCTGTCAAAGCGCGATTGCAGCCGTGCGAACGAAAACTGGCTGCAATCCGCCGCAAACCGGGTAAACTTTCCATTGCGCTTGCTAACAGACTGATTTTTTATGCAAAACCCGTCATCACCGACCATCTTCCTGGCATCGTCGTCTGCCTACAGGCGCGGCCTGCTGGATCGATTTCTCAACCAGTATGAAACCGTTTCACCGAAAGTTGATGAGTCCAATGAACAGGGATTGCCGCCGCATGAGCTGGCCACTTACCTCGCCCGCAAGAAGGCCGAAGCCGTCGCCATCAACGCACGCAATGCATTGATTATCGGTGCCGACCAAATCGCTGTCCTTGAGGGCCAGGTTCTGGGTAAACCCGGTGACCACCAAAAAGCGGTAGAACAGTTGCTCGCGGCGGCGGGCAAGTCGGTGACCTTCCTGACAGCGGTTTGCATGCTCGATCCGGTCGGCCGGGCCCGGTATGAGCATACGGATAAGACCACCGTGCATTTCCGGCAGTTTGATCGCCGGCTCGCCGAAGCCTATTTGCGACACGATGAACCGTATGACTGTGCCGGCAGTTTCAAACTGGAAGGGGCCGGCTTTGTATTGTTCGATTCGGTTGCTACTGACGACCCGACGGCTCTGATCGGACTGCCGATGATCTGGCTTGCCGATCGCCTGTTGCAATTGGGCTATCTGCAGGCCTGATCCGCATCCGCTGTTAAGCGGTGCTAGCGCCGCTTGCGCCTGTCTCGGGACGGACTATTGCAGCGTGCCAGGAAGTTCTCCAGATCGTCGGCCAGCGGCGCAGTAAAATGCAGGTCGTTGCCGCTGTTGTCCGGAAAGGCGATGGATTGCGCGTGCAGGAATAATCTCGTCAGGCCGAGGCGTTTCGCCTGGCGGTTTGCATCGTCGTCCCCGTAACGCTCGTCCCCGACTATGGGATGTTCGGCGTGTTCCAGGTGCACGCGGATCTGGTGCGTGCGCCCGGTTTGCGGTGCACATTGCAGCAAGCTGTAGCGACCGTAAGTGCGCGATAGCGCGACCCGCGTCTGCGCGGGTTTGCCCTCCTTGCCGCTGACAACAACATGCCGCTCACCATTCTTGCGATGCCGCACATGAAGTGGCGCATCGATTAGCTGTTCGCCAAGTTGCCAGTCTCCGACCACCAGCGCCAGGTAGTTCTTTTCCACACTGCCTTCGCGAAATCGTTCGTGCAGTTCACGCAGCGCGCTGCGACGCTTGGTGAGTACCAGGCAGCCCGAGGTTTCCCGGTCAATACGATGCACCAGCGACAAGTCCTTCAGTTCGGGTCGCGCGTGGCGCAGCAATTCGATCACACCAAAACTGATACCGCTGCCGCCATGGACCGCGATCCCCGCCGGCTTGTTGATGACGAGCAGGCGCTTGTCCTCGAACAGCACATGATCCAGCATCTCGCCTGCCTGCCTGTCGGGCGGTGGTGCACCTGCCGTTCGGATTCGCGCCGGCGGCACACGCACTTCGTCGCCTTGCTTGAGTTTGTATTCCGCGCGCACCCGGCCACCGTTAACGCGCACTTCGCCGCGACGCAACAGGCGATAAAGTCGGCCTTTCGGAACGCCCGGAAGCTCGCCACGCAGGAAATTGTCAATTCGCTGCCCGGCGCGCTCGGCGTCAATGGCAACCTTGCGCACGCGACTGCTGGTGGTCCCGTCGGAATTGCGGAGTTTTGCGCCTTGCGGCGGCTTTTCTTGCATGATCAATCACTTGAATGGGTCTTGCGGTGTGTTATATTACCGCCGAGTGGCGCTCTTAAGATAGCTGAGTCGGCACTTGAACAACGATTTTTTTGGTCCCGCAATCTGCGAGATCCGATTTCAGATGGCAGCTAACCCGGACTCCGGTGCTCGCCAAAGCGGCAAAGCCGCAGGGAAATCATGCTGATATTTTTATGGGCACTGGCTACTTTGGGCCAGGTCCTGACTGAACTAACGAAGACTTTCGGTGGCGCAATCCGGCGCCCAGTTCCTTTGCGTGACACTCCCTGCGCCCGCCTGGCGCCTCACCCCGTATCGCTGCCCTCCAACACTCAAGTAGGGCAACATGAAAAGAATGCTAATCAATGCAACTCAATCAGAAGAGTTGCGCATGGCTATGGTCGATGGCCAGCTCCTTTACGACCTCAACATCGAAGCACCGGCTAGCGAACGCAAAAAAGCCAACATTTACAAAGGCAAAATCACCCGCATCGAGCCCAGCCTCGAGGCCGCATTTGTCGATTACGGCGCAGAACGACATGGCTTCCTGCCACTCAAGGAAATTTCCAGCGAGTACTTCGTCAAGCAGGCCAAGTCCGGTGGCAAGGCCAATATCAAGGACGTTCTCAAGGAAGGCCAGGACATTGTCGTTCAGGTCGACAAGGAAGAACGCGGTAACAAAGGTGCGGCGCTGACGACATTCGTCAGTCTCGCTGGCCGCTTCATTGTCCTGAAGCCCAATAAGGACCGCTCCGGTGGCGTGTCCCGGCGCATTACCGGCGAAGACCGGGATCTTGCCCGCCAGGCGCTGAACGAAATTGAAATCCCGGAAAACATGAGCGTAATTCTTCGCACTGCCGGTATCGACCGCAGCGCGGAGGAACTGGCCTGGGACCTGCAAAATCTATTGACGGTCTGGAGTGCGATTCTGAATGTCGTCCTGGAGCGCAGTTCGCCGTTCCTGATCTACCGCGAAGGCGATTCGGTCGTACGCGCATTGCGTGACTACCTGACCAACGACATCGGCGAAATTCTCATCGACGACGAGGCAACCTACAAGGATGCCTACGAGCACGTCGAGCAGACGATGCCGCACAACCTGAAGAAGCTGAAACATTACGTCGATCCGGTACCGCTGTTTACGCGTTTCCAGATCGAAACCCAGATCGAGTCGGCATTTGCGCACAGCGTCAACCTGCCATCGGGTGGCAGCATCGTAATCGATCACACTGAAGCGCTGGTCTCGATTGACATCAACTCCGCACGCGCAACAAAAGGCGGCGACATTGAAGCAACTGCTTTCAACACCAATCTTGAAGCGGCCGATGAAATCGCGCGGCAATTACGAATACGCGATCTCGGTGGTTTGATCGTCATCGACTTTATCGACATGGGCCCGCAGAAACATCAACGCGAGGTTGAAAATCGACTGCGCGACGCGGTCAAACAGGATCGTGCGCGTATCCAGATCGGTAAGATCAGCCGCTTCGGTCTGCTCGAAATGTCACGGCAGCGTCTGCGACCGTCAATTGGCGAGTCCGCGAACAAGACATGCCCGCGTTGCACCGGGTTCGGGACGATTCGCGGAACTGAATCGCTGGCATTAGCCATCCTGCGCATCATCGGTGAAGAGGCCCGCAAGGAAAGGACCGCGAAAGTCATCGCACAATTGCCGGTTGAAGTTGCTACCTACCTGCTGAATGAAAAACGTGACTGGGTACAAAACCTGGAGGACCGCAATGAAACGCAGGTCGTCCTGGTTGCCAACCCGCACCTGGAAACACCGCATTATGACGTGCGCCGCGTCCGTGACGACCAACTGGACCTGCCGGAAAATGCAGGCGCCAGTTTCAAATTGGCAAATGGACCGGTTGAACCTGAATCTCCGCAGGCAATTCTGGAACGCAAGGGTGCAGAGGCCGCGGCGGTCGCAACGCTGAAGCCGTCAACACCAGCGCCGAAGCGCCAAAAACCAGCGGGTAAAGGATTTTGGGCGACAATTCTTGGCATATTTGGTGTCGGCGATGACACCGGCAAGAAAAAGAAAGTGGCGAAGAAAAAGCGTGGCAAGACGAGTAGCAGTCGCCGCCGCAAGCCGCAATCGCAGTCACGCCGCCGCAATGAATCGCGCCCGGGCGAACAACGCGGCAATCAACGTAAGACCAAGAAAAAATCGAAAGCACGCAACACCAAGAAAACCGGTAAAGCGACTGCCGACAAAGCTCAGGATAAGAATCAGCAAGAGCAGAAAGGTGCCGCGAAAAATACGCGCAGTGAAGATAGCGGCGCGGAACCGAAAAAGACTCGCAGTCGGCGCAGCCGCGGCGGCCGTCGACGTCGGCGCAACAATGACAGGTCGGAACAGGCGACGGAAAACCAGCAACAAGCCACGGCTGCTGACAAGACAGGTGAAAAAGCGCCCGCCAAGTCCACGACCGGCAATGATACGGCCGCAGAAAAACCGGCAACGCCGCGCAAGCCGCGTGCACCACGCAAGCCAAAGGCCGACGGTACAAAGACAGATGGCGCACCGAAAGCGCGTACGGATGCCGAACGCGCGCGGGATACAGTCAAATCCGATGCGCCTGCAGTTCAGGCCGCGAGCAAACCGGAAAGCAAAGCAAAATCTGAAAGTACGCCAAAACCGGAAAGCAAACTGAAACCGGAAAACGTGCCGGCAGCTAATCCCGACGGAAACGGTGAGCAAAGACCTGCAGCCGCCAAACCTGACACCCCGGCCAAGCCAGCTGCACCAAAAGCGGCTGACAACGGCACGCCAGCAAAGCCTGCCGAAAAACCGCGGGAAGCAGCACCTCCTGCACCGAAGGCTGAGGCGAAATCGAAATTACTTCCCTGGGATACTCAGGACTAGATTAACGCGGCCGAATGGAGTCGAGCAGTCCTCGCGACGCGTCCTCGATCAGGTCGAGGACGCGTTCAAATCCTGACGCCCCACCATAATAAGGGTCCGGCACTTCTCGCTCATCACTTGACGAGTAATCAAGAAACAGCCGCACCTTCTCGCGATGCTCCGCCGGAGCCTCGTCAAGCAGGCGTTGCTGATTATCCTCATCCATCGCGATGACCAGGTCGAAGCGCTCGAAATCATCGCCCCTGACGCGGCGCGCCACGATGTTGGCCAGCGAAATTCCCCGGCGCCCTGCTGCAGCAGCTGCGCGCCGATCGGGCGGCTCGCCCATGTGGTAGGCATGGGTTCCAGCCGAGTCAATTTCGATTTGATCGGCGAGACCGGCTTCGCTGACGTGGTACCGAAAGACCCCTTCTGCGGTTGGGGACCGGCAGATGTTGCCCATGCAGACGAACAAGACGCTACTTTTGTCGGTTGATATCG
>TARA_R110002096_G_scaffold260418_2_pt1 | contig 10796 bp, 5 predicted proteins | sample TARA_R110002096 | Tara Oceans TARA_R110002096 (sample SAMEA4397295) | marine metagenome | biome: Polar Biome; feature: [DCM] deep chlorophyll maximum layer (ENVO:01000326); material: water (ENVO:00002006), including particulate matter (ENVO:01000060) such as... | depth 35 m
ACCGTTCAGGGGCAGCGCAAGCGGATCAAGATTCGGGTTCGTAGCCGCTGTGGTAGTCGTCATAGCTTGCCCTCAATCTGACCGGCGGCGGATTTGTCCTGTTCGGCTTCCCATAAAGGCACGTAAAGCGCGTGCAGCAAAGCCTCAAATTCGCCGCTTTGCATTAAGGCTTCAGCACTTTCGAAAGCGCCTCGCAGATAGCCAGTGTCGCGCTCCAGGGCCGTGGTGTAAGCCTGCTGGGCATCGCTGATGGCGCGCTCGTGATCACCGAGGAATTTTTTGCTCTGGTAGAAACTGTAAATCCAGGCAAAACCGGCCTCACAGTGCAGCGGCAAAGCGCGGGTGCTGGCCTCTATCCAGCGCGCCAGTAAGGCGTCGAGGTGTTTGGCGGCGGTTTCTTTGGGCAGAGGTGCAAAGCGGACTTTGCGGCCTTCCTCCTTGCCCAGAATCAGGGTTTCAAAAGGTTGCGCCGTCAGTTGTCCGGCCAGGTGAATCACCCAGTCCCGCATCAGGTTGGCGTAGCGGAGTTTTTTGCTGTTACCGCTGCCGGTGAGCAGGCTGGAACCGGCGATAACCAGCCGGCAGGCTTTACCTTCATGGTTGCGGCGCAGGTTATTGATCAGGTCCAGCACCTCCACGGACCCGGTGCTGTTGGTCAGACGGTATTCAAATGGCAGCGGTTCGTTGATCGCCTCGGGCCATTCGGTCAGAGCGCTCTGATACCGTTGGAACAGATCCGGCAGGCGGCCGGAGAGGTCACTGCGCAGCCTGTGTTCGGTTATACCCATACCCAGGTCGCCGCGCCGCGCCATGCGATCCAGAGTGCTTTCCAGGCGTTCGTGCAGGTCTTCTTCATTACTGGCTTTCAGTAGGCCCTGCTCAATCAGTTCAGTGTCCAGACGCCAACGGTCGAGTCCGTTCAGGTCAAAGTTTTCGTTATCCGTGTCGTCGTCTTCCACATCCTCGAAGCGCACCTGCAAGCGGCGCTGGTAAAAGGTATCCACGGGTTTTTTCAGGAAGCCGGCCAGATCGTTGAGGGTGATGGGTTCCTCGGGCTGCTGATACGGTAAGGCTGTTTGCGGAGATTGTTCAACCGCTTCGTTGCCATGGGCACCGCGCCATTCGTGTTCGTAGGTGAACAGGCTGCGAGCGGCAAGCACCTCGGAGAGTGGCTTTGGCTGACCACCGTCACTCTGGCCATTGGCCCGGGGGAAATAGTCGCGGCTGAACGGCTGCAAAGGGTGGCAGGTGGTGAGGGCACCGGTTACGGCAGCGTCTGGCTGCCCGGGTAGTTGCCACAAGCTGTCGAGATGATCCTGCAACTGGCCCACCAGTACCGACGGTGGTCGCGGCGAGTCGTCGCGAATGCTGCGCCCTACCCAGCTGATGTACAGCTGTTCGCGGGCAGACAGCATGGCTTCGAGAAACAGGTAACGGTCGTCTTCCCTGCGCGAACGGTCGCCCGGCCGATAGTCCTGAGCCATCAGGTCAAAATCCACCGGCGGTCGCGAGCGTGGGTAGTCGCCGTCGTTCATACCCAGCAAGCATACCTTGCGGAAGGGAATGGCACGCATGGGCATCAAGGTGGCGAAGTTTACCTTGCCGGCCAGGAAGCGTTGGTTCAAACCGCCTTCGTCGAGGCCTTCCAGTAATACGTCTTTCACAATATTTAATGGCAGCGATTGTTGATCCAGCCCGGCGGCCAGTGTGTCCTCCAGCCACTGCTCCAGTTGCCGGCGAAAGCGGTTCAGCAGCAACAGGTCATGCCCCTCTACCTTGTGGAAAAACTGCTCCAGCATGGCTGAGAAGAGCTCTTCCCACTGCTGAGGGGTGCCGCTTGCCTGCAGCTCCCGCCACAGAGTTTCCAGGCGATACACGAACTCGCCAAGACGGCCTGCCAGGCTGGCCTGCAGCCCGCCGATTTCGCCGTAGGGCTGAACGCCGGCCCAGGGCTCGTCGTCGCCCATGCCGTAACCGAGCAGCATGGAACGCAGGCCGGATTGCCAGGTGTTGCGATCCAGATCAGCCGGTAGCTCCAGGCTTTCGCGGTGGTCGCCGTGCAGGCCCCAGCGTATGTTGGCGCCCTCTACCCAGCGCCGGGCCAGGGGGATTTCTTCTTCGGCAATCTCGAAACGGTCGCGGATCCCGGGCACTTCCAGCAGGCTGATGATCTCACTCACCCCGAAACGGCTGCGGGGCAGAGACATGAGCGTCTCCAGGGCAATCAGTACCGGCTCGTGGTGGCGTTGGCCCTGGTCGGAAATGGTGAACGGAATGTGGCGTTTGCGTCCTGGCGGGTAGCGGCCGAACACTGCTTGTATATGGGGTGCGTAGACGTTGATATCCGGCACCATCACCATCACATCCCGCGGCCGCAGCGTGGAATCGGCATTAAAGGCGGCCAGCAGTTGATCGTGCAGAATCTCCACTTCCCGTTGCGGGCTGTGGGCGTCGTGGAAGGCCAAGGAATGATCCCGGCTCAGATCAAGCTGGCGCTGTTCATCGCGGATTTCCTGCAACGGCGTCAGGTTGTAAATGTCGTTCTGCAGCTGGTGCAGAAGGCACGGGGCCTGCCCTGTGCCATGCTCGGAGAAAATGTCGATCTTCTGATCCGGGGTCTGGAAGCTGGCGCGGTATTCATCGGGATTGTCGAATTCATCCAGCAGGCGAATGTAGTCCCGGCCCTGCTTGCCCCAGGCTGCCAGCAGCGGGTTGGCGTGCTGGTGCAGCTGGTCGGCATCGTCAATCTGCGACAGCGTGGGATGGCTGGCACCGCGTTTGCGCTCGGCTTTCAGCAGTTCGCGGTCGCTGACAATATCGGCCCAGTAAAACTGCGAAGGGTTGTGAACGCAGAGCACCACCTGGCTGAAACGGCTAAGCACATAAAGCGCTTCCAGCGCCTGACGCGGCAGCGACGACACCCCAAACACCACAATGCGCCTGGGTAAGCGGCTTGGGTGAGCCGGCGTGGTGATGCGCTGGCCTTCGTCCATAAACCGGGTATGAATCTGCGAGCGGCTGGTGTGAGCTTCAGCGCCTGTGTCTTCCACCAGTTTGCGCCACAGCATCGGTTGCCAGTGGGTATCTTCGTCAACCGGCTTTTCTTCGTTGCGGGCGGTGATCACCACATCCCGGCCCTGCTCCCAGGCGGCGAGCCAGTCGGCGCGGAACACTTGATACTGGTCAAACAGATCCGCCACTTTCTCAGCCAGCTGGAATGCCCGCAAATCAGGGTCGCTGCCTTCCAGAAATCGTGCCAGCGGGTTGAATACGTCGTCGGTATGAACCAGCTCCGGCAGCAGGCGGTACAGCCGCCATACCAGCCGGCGTTTATCAAAAGGGGACTGTTCCGGAACTTCGCCATCCTGCAGCACGGCGCGGTAGGCCTGCCAGATAAACCGTGCCGGAAACAGAAAATCCATACCAGCGGCGATGCCCAGCCCGCCTTCACTGCCATCTTCCGAGCGTTTCTCCGCCAGCGCCAGCTTCAGCCACTGGGCAATACCGTTGCTTTGTACCAGAAAGGTCTCGCTCTGTAGCGGCGGCAGCGGGTTCTGCTGGCAGATAAACACCACAGCCCGGCGCAAGTCTTCCAGATGATTGGCGTGAACGGCGTGAAAGCCGGGCGTGATGGTGGCGTGTTCGGGCATGGTGTTCCTTATCGGATTATCATTTCAACGCTAATCAGGTGATCGTATTAATAGTAACCAGGTCATCGTATTGATAGTAAAGAGTACCGCAACTGGTGACAGAATCAGACCGGAGACACTCGAGAGTATGACGGAAGGTGGCGACAGTTTGTGTCGTTCTGGTAAGCCCGGCGTATAAAGAGCGATTGTTGTCCCACTATTTGAGCTGCGCCGCCGCCCATCGTAGAGTTGTGGCCTGAATAACCCTCAGCAGTAAGGTCTGCCTTTGCTTTTATGAGTATGCACCTCCGGCCCGCCACGGCGGATCTCGAAACCCCCCTGTATTACCTGGAAAACATGGAAACGGTGGTGGCCTGGGTGGCTGATCGCCACGCGGATCTGCTGCTGGAGTCGGAGCGTGCCTGCCTGCGCGGCTTTTTTGAGTTGCCGCGGCCGTCGCGAGCGCTGCTAACCCGCATGGTGATGCGCAGTGGCGATCTGTTTCGCGCCGACAAGTTGAATTATCCGGAGTTGGGAAGCCCGGAAGCGGAAGCACTGGATAAGCTGGTGGGTGGAGGCTGGCTTGATGTCGATCCGCTGTTAACGCTGAACGAACTTTTTCGTCTGTTCGCCCTCACTGAACTGCGGCCAGCTTTTACGCTGGCTCTGGCACAGGCGGGACATGCTAAAAGCCTGCCCAAAGCCCGAATGTTCGAAGTCCTGCAGGACACCTTCACCGGTGCTCGCACACTGACGGACTGGTTCGAGCAAGAGGTAGCCTCCGTAGTGCGGGTCAATCAGATGGAGCTGTTCGATCGAATTCGCCTTATGTTCTTTGGCAACTTGCGCCAAAGCTGGTCGGATTTTGTGCTGGTGGAACTGGGTCACCACCGCTATGAACAGGTAGCGTTTGTACCCGAGGCGCGTGCCTTCTCCCAGCGAAATGAGGTGGATACCTACTTGGCCATGCACCACTGCCGGGAGTGGCTGGATGCGGGAGTGCCGGTCGCAGAAGTGTGGGCTGAGATTCCGGTGGTCATGAATAACCCCTGGTTGGCCAGCCGTCGCGATCGCCTGCTGCTGGAGTTGGGCCGCCAAGCGGAGCGTCAGGGTGAGCAGGAGTTGGCATTGCAAGCGTTGACGGCCAGTGGCCACCGGGAGGCGCGATTAAAACAGCTGCGGCTGCTGGAGCGGATGAAACGCTTCGAGGAAGCCTGGGCTATCGCCGCACAGTGGGGAAACGAAGAGCTGAGCGACGCCGAAGCTCAGGGTCTGGCACGCATTGTGAAGCGGCTGGCAAAAAAAGTGGGTGAGCCGGTTCCGGCAGCGCCGGAGAACCCGGAACTCCGGGAGTATACGCTGACCCTGCCACAAACCGATGACTCGGTTGAGATGGTCGTTCGGGATCACCTCTCCACGCCCGAGGCGCCGGTGTTCTATGTGGAAAATATCCTGATTAACAGCCTGTTTGGATTGCTGTGCTGGCACACAATTTTTAAAGCCATACCCGGTGCTTTCTTTCATCCGTTCCACACCGGGCCGGCGGATCTGGTGCGGGAAGATTTTGTCAGCCGCCGGCAAGCAGCGTTTGATCAGTGTTTTGCGGCGCTGAACGACGGCACCTACCGCCAGAAAATTCTGGATACCTACGCCGCCAAACAGGGCATTACCAACCCTTTTGTGACCTGGCTAGCGCTGAACGACGAGCTACTGACTCTGGCGCTGGACTGCATTCCTGCCGCAGACCTTCTGGTTCTGTTTGAGCGACTTTTATTGAACATTCGCGAACATCGCAGTGGTTTCCCCGATCTTATAAGATTTTACCCGAAGGTCCCGGAAAATAAGCCCCGTTACGAAATGATCGAAGTAAAAGGCCCGGGCGACCGGCTACAGGATCATCAAGTCCGCTGGCTGCACTTCTTTGCCCATCAGGGCATTGCTGCCAGCGTGTGCTACCTGCGTTGGCAAAACAGCGGAGTAACACCGTGAAGGTGGCAGTCAGAACCCTTTGCGAGTTTGCCGCCCGGGAAGGCGATCTGGACTTTCGTTATACCCCGGCGCCCAGTGCTGAAGAGGGTATCGCCGGCCATCAGGCGATTCAGGGCAAACGTGGATACGGCTATAAAAGCGAGTATTCACTTACTGGAGAGTGCTTGGGGCTAGAGCTGTATGGCCGAGCCGATGTCTATAACCCGCATTCCGGCCTGCTGGAAGAGATCAAAACACACCGTGGGGATTTGTCCCGTATCCGGCCCCATCAACGTGCTTTGCACCGGGCTCAGTTGCGGGCCTACGGTGCCCTGCTCTGCCGCCAGGAAAAGCGAAAAACCCTCAAGCTGGCGTTGGTGTATTTCGATATTGGCAAAAACCGGGAAACGCCAGTCACCGAAACTGCCCGCGCGGATGAACTGTGGCAAGAGCTGGAAACTTTATGTGAACGTTATCGGCTTTGGGCGGAGCAGGAAGCTCACCACCGGGAACAGCGTGATATTCGCCTCGCTGGGTTGCGTTTTCCGTTTGCACAGTTTCGTCCCCGCCAGCGACAACTCGCCGAAACGGTTTATAAAAACACGGTAAAAGGTGGCACTTTACTGTTGGAAGCGCCCACGGGCCTGGGTAAAACTCTGGGCACCCTGTTCCCTGCGTTGATGGCCATGCCCGCTGCAGCACACGACAAGCTGGCTTATCTCACCTGTCGCAATACCGCCAGGCAGCTGGCGGTGGACGCCGTGGAGCGCCTGAGGGCTGCGCAGGAAGCACCGCAGATCTGGCCCTTGCGTACTCTGGAGCTGGTGGCCAAGGCCGACGCTTGCGAGCACCCGGACAAAGCCTGTCACGGGGATTCCTGCCCACTCGCCAAAGGCTTCTTTGATCGCCTGCCGGACGCCCGTGCCGAAGCTGCTCAGTCTGGCACAACGCTTACGCAGGAGGTATTGGCGAAGATCGCCGCCGGCCACGGCATCTGCCCCTATTTTCTGGCGCAGGAAATGGCGCGCTGGTGTGATCTGATCATTGGCGATGTGAACCGGATGTTTGATCAATCCGCCCTGCTTCACGGCCTCACCCGGCAAAACAACTGGAAAACCGCCATTCTGGTAGACGAAGCCCACAACCTGGTGGATCGCGGCCGGGGCATGTACTCGGTGCAGCTGGACCAACAACGGCTACTGAAGGTGCGGAAAACTGCGCCTAAAGCTCTGAAACCTTATCTGGATCGCACCGCCCGCGCTTGGCAGGGGGTTATCCGTGATCACTCAGAGCACGGCGATGCCCCGGTGTTTCTCGACAGCCTGCCCTCAGCGCTTACCGGCAGCCTGTTGGGGCTGGTGTCCGGGCTTACGGATTTTCTGGCGGACAACCCACCGGATCTGGCGTTGCAGGAGGTACTGTTTGAATCCGCTGCATTCATGAAACTGGCGGATTCGTTTGGTGACCATTCTCTATGCGAATTTCGCCGCGAAGGCCGGGGCCATGCAAGCGTCACCATTCAGAATCTGGTGCCCGCGGATTTCCTGCGGGACCGCTTCCAGGCAGCCACCTCGGTATTGCTGTTTTCTGCCACTCTAAGCCCTGGTGTTTATTATCGGGACCTTCTGGGATTGCCGGAGGACAGTCGGTTTATCTCGCTGCCCAGCCCCTTCAGCGCCAACCAGTTGCAGGTGAACTTCACGCCAACGATCAGCACCCGTCAGGCCCATCGCGAAGCGTCGGTACCTCCCATTGCTACGCTGATTGCCCAGCAGTACCGCAAGCGCCCCGGGCACTATCTGGCGTTCTTCAGCAGTTTCAAGTATCTCAATGAGGTAAGCGAAGCATTGGCCAAGACCGCCCCGGATGTCCCCCAGCGCTCCCAGCACTCCGGAATGAGTCCACAGCAGCGAAGGGAGTTTCTGGCAGGGTTCCGCGAAGAATCTGGCAGCGTGGCTTTTGCCGTTCTGGGAGGGGTGTTCAGTGAAGGGATCGATTTACCGGGGGATCAGCTGATCGGTGCCTTTGTCGCCACCTTGGGCCTGCCACCGTTTGATGCCTGGCATGAAATCCTGAAACATTGCCTGCAGCAGCGCTTTGGCGCGGGTTATGACTATACCTATCTGATTCCGGGCCTGCAGAAAGTCTCCCAAGCTGCCGGTCGGGTGATTCGCACGCCGGATGATAGGGGGTTGATCTGGCTGATAGACGACCGCTTTTTACAGCCGCAGATTCGAAGGTTATTACCGGGGTGGTGGTTCGGAACCGAGACCGCAGAGTAAAGCGGCCCCGGTTTCTGGCCCGGCTTGCTCAGCCGAAGTGGAAAAATGCCAGTTTGTTGCCGTCCAGGTCTTTCACGTAGGCGCCGTAGAACTGGTCAGGAATACGCTCCCCGGGCTCGCCGTCACAGGTTGCACCCAGCTCTATCGCTTTGTGGTAGTAAGCATCAACCGCCTCTTTAGAGCCTGGCTGTAACGCCAGCATGTTGCCATTACCGGGGTGGTTTGGTGAGCCGTCAAAGGGTGTGCAAACAGCCAGCATCGGGGATTTCATGCTTTCACCAATAAATGCGATGCGGCCCAGATCCAGCAGCAGCTTCGCGCCCATGTCGCCCAGAAGCTCGGTGTAGAACTTCTTGGCTTTTTCCATATCACTGACACCAATGGTGACGTATCCAATCATGCTCTATTCTCCTGTTTAGCGCTTTTTACCTGCGCGGTCTGTTTTAAGCCGTTATTCTGTTTTCCCACCAAAATCCTCTGCCCAGCGCAGAGCCTGCGATAACGGCAGCGGTTTGCTGTAGAAAAAGCCTTGGCCGATATCACAGCCAAGCTCAATCAGTTTGCGCTCAACGTCTGCACTTTCAATACCTTCGGCAACCAATCGTCGCTTAAAACTCTTTGAAAGGCTGACTATGGCACTGACGATCATACTGTCGTCCACACTATCCAGCATATCCATTACGAACGAGCGGTCGATTTTGATCTCTTGAGCCGGCAACCGCCGAAAATAATCCAGTGACGAATATCCGGTTCCAAAGTCATCCAGAGAAATATCCACACCGAGCCCACGACAGGCCTTAAGGTTCCTCAGAACGGTTTCGGTGCCGTCCATTGCTGTGGTCTCAAGAATTTCCAGTATGAGGTGACTGCGCAACTCTCTGGGGTAGCCCTCCAGCGCGCCGGATATATCGTCCCGGAACTGTTGACTCAGGAAGTGCGACGGGCTCAGGTTGATGCTCAGGGTGTAGGGCAGATCCTGCTGTGCAAACTCCATGAGCCGCTTTACCGCCTCCTGGATCACGAAATTACCCAAGGTGCGTGCATACTCAGTGTATTCGATATGCTCCAGGAAGTGTGCCGGGCCGAGAACACCCTCCTGTGGATGGTTCCAGCGTATAAGCGCTTCAAACCCGTCCACTGAGCGGGTACGAAGGCAGATTTTGGGCTGGTAGTACAATTCCATCTGCTGTTGCTGCAGAGCTCTGCCGATCTGATCCCGCACTCTGACCCGCTCTTTACGGGACGAATGTGATTCAAGGTCAAATACTTTGAAGCAGTTCTTGCCGGTTTCCTTGGCGGCATACATGGCCTGATCCGCATGGCGAAGCAGCATGTCAGTATCCGAGTCATCGTCTGGATATACCGTGATACCCATGCTGCCAGAGATCTGAAGCACGTTATGCCGGAAGTTAATGGGGTGCCGGATGACATCCAGAAGCCTGGCATAAACCCGCTCATCGTCCTCATCACGGAGGATGGCGACAAACTCGTCACCACCCAGGCGGGCGACGATATCGTGGCTGCGCACGGTGGCTTGAAGTTTGGCGGCGACGGATCTCAGAACCGCATCGCCCACCGCATGCCCATGCTCATCGTTGATGACCTTGAAGCCGTCCAGATCAATAAGGCACACCGACACTGTGCCGTTTCTCTGGCCGGCTTCATACAGCTCCTGTTCGAACAGTTCGGTGAGCCGGTGGCGATTGGGCAAACCAGTCAGCGCATCGTAATTGGTGGCCAGCTCAAGATCCTGTTTGTGGGACCGTTTTTCCTCGTACAACCGTTTGCGTTCGATCAGGTTGCCGAGGGTTTGCGACAGTGGCGCCAGTTCGTCTGCAAGTTTTCGCGTGTAACCTTCGGCACGGTTGGCAAGGCCAATCAGCCCCAGATATGTGCTGCCGGAGAACACCGGGATTCCGATATACGTATTGATGGGCGGATGCCCGGCGGGCAAGCCACCGCGTCGGGGGTCCTGGGACAGATTGTTGGAGATTATGGTCTCGCCGGTCACCATGGGCAGCCCCAGAATATTGTCCAGACGGTCGAAAATCATGCCCCGGCGCTCGACGTCCTGATATAGGGCCTGGGTTTCCGGGCTCCACGCGATGTTGGTGATGGCGCCAACTTTCAGATAGGGGGTACCGTTACTCTGGTGCAGAACTTCTCCGATAAACCCGAACTGGCTACCCGTCAGTGCGAGCAGATCGTTGAGCATCTGCTGAAATGCAGAGCGTTCGTTATCGCTTGTAAGGAACACATTCTGGGCATGATGGATGGCCCGGTTGAGGTGGAAAACCGGCACGTATTCACTCTTGTCAGATTCAATGTATGAACGCTCCAGCTCCTCCTCCACCATGATGGCCAGGGTGCGGAGTACATCCAGATCTTTTTCGCTGAACTGCCGAGGTTTGTCGTCAATGATGCACAAGGTGCCGACTTTGAAGCCGCCGGGCTCGCGCACTGGCATGCCGGCGTAGAAACGGATATGCGGACTATTCAGCACAAGAGGGTTATTGCGAAAGCGCGGATCCCGGGAAGCGTTTTCCACAACAAAAATCTGATCCTGCCGTATGGCGTGGTCGCAGAATGCTACAGAGCGTGGTGTTTCGGTCGCATCAAGCCCCTGCCGTGATTTGAACCACTGGCGATCATGATCCAGTACGGTGAACAAGACGGTACTGACTTGATAGTGTTGGCGGGCGATACGGGTTAGACGCTCAAAACGTTCTTCCGGAGGGGTGTCAAGAAGCCCCAGCCGGGTCACCGCTGCGAGTCGTCTTTTTTCGGTTTCCGTGTCACTCATTCGGGTTCCTTGATGAAGCCAGCGACCGGAATGTTAGCAGATTGGGTTTTACTACAATGTGACATTTGGTGAACGATGAAAGAGTGAGAGCGAGTCTCAGCCTTTCACAGGCAC
>TARA_R110002096_G_scaffold435690_1_pt1 | contig 10783 bp, 9 predicted proteins | sample TARA_R110002096 | Tara Oceans TARA_R110002096 (sample SAMEA4397295) | marine metagenome | biome: Polar Biome; feature: [DCM] deep chlorophyll maximum layer (ENVO:01000326); material: water (ENVO:00002006), including particulate matter (ENVO:01000060) such as... | depth 35 m
TGTTTTAATGAACCAAATGTGTCAACTTTTTTCAGGCATGGTCAATAGAATTAAGAAATTGGATGAAGGATGCCTTTCGACTTCGCTCAGCGTGAAAAGGATGAAGGATGAAGGATGAAGAAAAGAATTACGAGTTACGTATTTTTTAACTAGGAATCAGGTTGTTTATTAGTTTTAAACTTTGCGGCTCCTTTGCGTAAGTATTTGTTAACTTGTCGGTTAGAAAATGCCTTTTAACTATTTATCTTTCTAATGTCAAATCAAACTAATGTGTCATGCTGAACTCGTTTCAGCATCTAAGTGTTGATTTACACTTAAAGAACCTTTGTTAAAGGCATTTAAATTCAATACCTCAAAACTACAGCAGTTCATTTGCAACATTCGCCAATTCTGATCGCTCTCCTTTTTCTAATGCCACATGCGCATAAAGTTTATTTCCCTTCACACGATCGATGAGATAGGATAGCCCATTGCTGTGCTCATCCAAATACGGCGTATCAATTTGATTGATGTCTCCGGTAAAAATCATTTTGGTGTTTTCTCCGGCTCGGGTAATAATGGTTTTTACTTCATGTGGAGTCAGGTTTTGAGCTTCATCAACAATAAAAATAATGTCCGACAAACTTCTTCCGCGAATATAAGCCAAAGGAGTAATCACAATTTTTTCATTTTTCTGCATTTCAAGAATTTGCTTGTGTTTTTTGTCCATTTCACTAAACTGATTCTTGATAAACTTCAAATTATCCCAAAGTGGCTCCATATAAGGATTGATCTTATCTTTGATATCTCCTGGTAAAAAACCGATGTCTTTATTGCTCAAAGGCACAATGGGTCTAGCTAAAATAATTTGTTTGAAATCCCTTTTTTGCTCAATTGCACCTGCTAGCGCTAACAAAGTTTTTCCTGTACCTGCCACTCCTTGAATGGTGACCAATTTAATATTGGGATTGAGAATGGCGTGAAGCGCAAATGCTTGCTCGGCATTTCTAGGCACAATTCCATAAGCATTGAGTTTTTCAACACGGTCTAATCTATTTTCATGGCAATTGTAAAAAGCCAAACTTGATGCTTTGCCATTTTTTAAGATGTAAAAATTGTTATTTCGTTTGCGATCTTCTAAGAAACTACAATCTTCCAAAAAGCCCTTTTCATAAATTTCCTTGATGACTTCGCTGCTGAGGTTTTCAATTCGCTCTTTTCCCAAATACAAATCAGATACATCTGCAACTTTACCGGTATTGTAATCTTCGGCAACTAAATTGAGCGCCTTAGCTTTTATTCTGAGGTTGATGTCTTTCGTTACTAAAATTACCAAAGAATCTTTCTCTTGCTCTTGCAAACTAATGGCCGCATTCAATATTTTATGGTCATTTTTACGTTCGTCGAAAATCTTCTCAGCGTTCAGTTTTAAATTATTGTCGGAGATGATGATTTTGAAACGTGACTTTTGGGAATTATCGAGTGGAATCCATTCCTGAAGGGTGTGATTTTCAGAAAGTTTGTCAACTAATCGAGTGAATTCTCTCGCTTCGAAGTTTTTGGTATCATTTCCTCTTTTGAAATTATCTAATTCTTCAAGAACAGTAATGGGTATTGCTACATCATTATCTTTAAAGTTTAGGAAGGAATTATGGTCGTGAATAATGACAGATGTATCTAAAACGTAGATCTTTTTCTGGCTGGAAACTTTTTTAGGCATATAATAAGTTTAGCGGTTGAGAGTAAATGTACCTGCTAAAACAAGTCTAATATTCGAGCTACTAAAAAAGAAATCAACGCTCTACTATTGAAAAGTAATTTTAAAATTTAATCTGATTTTAACTTCTAGTTAATGCAGCGTAAATTTTATTTGTGGCTCCTGCTTCACTCAAAACATATTTTTTTGAGGCACTAGCTGCCTTCTGTATGTTTTCTTCTTTGCTTAAAGTTGAAACTATTTGTTGAAATTCAGCATAGTTTGAAATTGAAAATCCCCCTCCACAAGCAATCAAATCTTTTGCTTCTTTGAAAAAGGAATAATTCGGTCCGAAAATTACAGGAACTTCATAAACTGCAGCTTCTAATAAATTGTGGATGCCTTTTCCAAAACCCCCGCCAATAAAAGCAACATTCGCAAAACGATATATTTTCGATAATAAACCAATTTGATCAATGACCAATACCTTGTACTCGCTGAGGTTTTGGCTGTCGCTGCTGTTCGATAATTTTATTCCTCTTACTTTGAGTGATTGTAGATAGCTGTCAATCTTTTCAGAATTAATTTCGTGCGGTGCAATGATGAAGAACCATTCTTCTGATTCTTCGCTAAATTTTCTAGCGAATTCCATCTCTTTTTCCCAAGCGCTACCCAAGATCATTACTTTTTTATTAGTGCAAAAACGTTCAATAAGTGGCTTGTTAAATTCAGTTTTTCTTAACTCAATTACTCGGTCAAAGCGTGTGTCTCCTGTTACCGTGCAATTTTTTAAACCTACTTTTTCTAGTAAAAGTTTAGAGTATTCATCTTGCAAAAAAAAGTGTTCGAATAAGTCTAGTTTATTTCTAAACCAGCCGCCATACCACTGAAAAAAGATGAAGTTTTTATTAAATATTCCCGAAACCAGATAGCTTTTACTATTTCTTTTTTGGAGTTGTTTCAAGTAATTGAACCAAAATTCATACTTGATAAAAATGGCCATTTCGGGTTGTACAATTGAGAGAAACTTTTTTGCATTTTGTTTGGTATCAAGCGGCAAGTAGCAAATGTGGTCTGCTTTTGCATAATTTTTATGTATTTCATAACCAGAAGGAGAAAAAAAGCTGAGTAAAATAAAATACTGCTCCTGTTCTTTTTTAAATTTTTCAAGCAGTGGTCTGCCTTGTTCAAACTCTCCTAAAGAAGCTGCATGAAACCAAATTACTTTTCGTTTTTCGGGATTAATGTTGCGCAAATTGCTTTGCCAGCCTCTATTTCCTACTACAATTTTTTTAGCTTTTGAATGTCCGAAAAAAGCAGCTAAGTGTATGCCCCAACTAAAAAATAGAAGTGAGAGGTTGTAGAACATTGCTAGTAATAATAAAACTCTTCAGAATTTCTGCTGCGAATAGGAATGGTCCAGCCGAAGCGAAATCCGTGCAAGATATCTAGTTTTTGATCCGTGTCAAAAGCACGCTCATCGTAGTTGTATTCTCTTTTGTTGTATGTTAAAGCTTCATTAAATTCAAAGCCAATGTAAAAGCTGAGCAGATTTTTAACGCCATAATATTGATAGCCAATAAACTGTCTAAACATTACTCCTCTGTGCAAGCGGTCGTAGCCTTTTAAGTTTTCATCGGAAAGTTGGAAAGCTGTACCATCTCTGAAATCCACTTTTATTCTGTGTTGCAAAAAACCGGCACCGGCTTTCAGTAAAATTCCCGAATTGGGATTTTTTTTAGAAATTGGGATTATTTTTCCAACAGATGCAAGAATGTTCATCCCCCGAATTTCATAAAGCAACTTGATTAACTCTCCATCTGAATCAGTGGCACTTCCATCTGAATTAATAATGTCATTAAGCATATCTTTTCGCTTAATGTCTGCACCAAAATAATAACCAGCTTCGATATCGAATTGCCAATTGGATTTGGTTTTATATCCAATGGCTCCTCCAATTTCATTCATAGAACCATAGGTTGTTTCAAAATCGCCACCAGGAAAAACTCTTTGGTATTGAAACCTCACAAAAGGAAATGCAGCTGCTGAATCGGTAATTGTTTGAGAAAAAGTTGGCAAACTGTCAAAGACTAAGAGTGAAATGATAAGAATCTTTAAAAATGCTATCTTCATGAGGCTAAATTACCAATACTTTTTTTCTCGAAAGTTGCCTAAAAACAGTATCTTCGCAGCCCATTAAACTAGTGGATATATGAGGGATATTCAGATGGTTGACTTGAAAGGTCAATATCAAAAGATTAAGACGGAGGTAGATAAAGGAATTCAGTCGGTTATTGATTCAACTGCATTTATAAAAGGGCCTGAAGTTCAAAATTTTAAAGAAGAATTAGAAAGTTATTTAGTTGTAAAGCACGTTATTCCTTGTGGAAATGGAACGGATGCACTGCAAGTTGCTTTAATGGCTTTGGGTTTAAAGCCAGGCGATGAGGTGATTACAACTACTTTTACTTTCGTGGCGACAGCTGAAGTAATTGCACTTTTGGGATTAAAACCTGTTTTGGTTGATTGTGTCTATGATTCTTTTTTGATTGATCCGAATCAAATTGAAAACGCTATCACTTCTAAAACAAAAGCCATTATTCCAGTCCATCTTTTTGGACAATGCGCCAACATGGAAGAAATTATGCGCATAGCTAAGAAACACCAACTATATGTTGTTGAAGATTGTGCGCAATCAATCGGAGCTAACTTTCATTTTTCTAATGGAACTTCTCAAGCTGCAGGAACGATTGGCGATTTTGGCTGTACTTCATTTTTTCCATCTAAAAATTTAGGTTGCTATGGAGACGGAGGTGCTTTGTACACCAACGATGATGTTCTTGCAGCAAAAGTAGAAATGATTGTCAACCATGGCATGAAAGTGCGTTATTACCACGATGAAATTGGAATAAATTCTCGTTTAGACAGCATTCAAGCGGCAGTTTTACGTGTAAAGTTGAGGCATTTAGATGCTTATAACAATGCAAGAAGAGAAGTAGCTTGGCACTATGATGAAGCTTTTAAAGGTATGGAAGAACTAATCATTCCAATGCGAGTGAATAATTCCTGCCATGTGTTTCACCAATATACCCTTAAAGTTGTTGGTGTTGACAGAGATGAACTTAGGAATCGTCTGTCAGAGGAAAAAGTGCCAGCCATGGTTTATTATCCGGTGCCACTTCATTTACAAAAAGCTTATAAAGATGCACGCTATGAAAAAGGAGCTTTCCCAGTTGCGGAACAATTAGCAGCTCAGGTATTATCTTTGCCCATGCATACTGAATTGGACAAAGAACAACTAACATATATTACAGAAAAAGTTAAAAAAAGTATTCAAAATAGCCGCAAAGCATTGGCTAGTTAAAGTAAAAATTAAATTATGAAAATTGCAGTTGTAGGAACAGGATATGTAGGTTTAGTAACCGGAACCTGTTTGGCAGAAACGGGAAACGAAGTTGTCTGTGTAGACATTGATAAAGAAAAAGTAAAGAAAATGCAAAATGGGATTGTTCCCATTTATGAACCACATTTGGATGTTATTTTCGAGCGAAACATTAAGCACAATCGATTGAGCTTTACCACCAATTTAGCTGAAGCAGTGAAAGATGCGACTATTATCTTTTTGGCATTACCAACTCCTCCAGACGAAGATGGTTCTGCAGATTTATCGTATGTTTTAGGCGTAGCTGAAGAATTGGGAAAAATCATTGAGGATTATAAAATTATTATTGATAAAAGTACCGTTCCTGTTGGTACTGCTGAGAAAGTGCATGCAGCAGTTGCAAAAAATGCAAAAGTTGAATTCGACATTGTTTCAAATCCTGAATTTTTAAGAGAAGGCTTTGCAGTTGATGATTTTTTGAAACCAGACCGTGTGGTAATTGGAACAGAATCTCCTAGAGCTAGAAAAATTTTGGAAGAGCTTTACAAGCCTTATGTCCGTCAAGGGAATCCAATTATTTTCATGGATGAGAAATCTGCAGAATTGACTAAATATGCTGCTAATGCATTTTTGGCAACCAAAATCACTTTCATGAATGAAATCGCTAACTTCTGTGAGAAGGTGGGAGCAGATGTAGATGCTGTTCGTGCGGGAATAGGGTCTGATACTCGAATTGGAAAACGTTTTCTATTTCCAGGAATTGGATATGGTGGAAGTTGCTTTCCAAAAGATGTTCAGGCACTTGCTAAATCTGGAGTTGCTGAAGGCTATGAGTTTCAAATTCTAAAGGCTGTAATGAGTGTCAACCAAAAGCAAAAAACGGCCTTAATGCCAAAAATTTTGGATTTCTACGGAGGGAATTTAAAAGGTAAAAATGTAGCTATTTGGGGATTGGCATTTAAACCAGACACCGATGATATTCGTGAAGCTCCATCATTGTACCTTATTGATGAGTTGTTGAAAGCAGGAGCAAGGGTTTCTGCTTATGATCCTGAAGCCATGTCGAACGTACAAGAGCGATTGGGAGATAAAATTAATTTCGGCATTGATGCTTATGATGCATGTAAGGGTGCTGACTTTTTAGTGATTGCTACAGAATGGCCTGTATTTAGAAATCCCGATTTTAAGAAATTGGCAACTTTGCTCAGCGAACCAACCATTTTTGATGGAAGAAATTTATATGACAATTCACAATTGAAAGATGCCGGATTCAATTATTTCAGTATTGGCAGAACCAATGTAATCGCATAACATGAAAAGGGTATTAATTACAGGAGCAGCAGGTTTTTTAGGTTCTCACCTTTGTGATCGCTTTATGGCAGAAGGCTATCAAGTTGTTGGAATGGACAATTTGATTACCGGTAATATCAAAAATTTAGAACACCTAATTGGTAAAGAGAATTTTGAATTTTATCACCAAGATGTTTCCAATTATGTTCACGTTTCTGGAGAAATCGACTATATTTTACACTTTGCATCGCCTGCGAGTCCGATTGATTATTTAAAAATTCCTATTCAAACCTTAAAAGTGAGTTCTTTGGGAACGCATAATTTATTAGGTTTAGCGAAAAATAAAAAAGCCAAGATTTTAGTTGCTTCCACTTCTGAGGTTTATGGTGATCCTTTGGTGCATCCTCAAACAGAATCGTATTGGGGAAATGTAAATCCAATTGGTCCGCGAGGAGTCTATGATGAAGCAAAGCGTTTCCAAGAAGCCTTAACCATGGCTTACCATACATTTCACGGATTAGAAATTGCCATCGTTCGAATTTTTAATACCTACGGACCTAGAATGCGTTTGAATGATGGTCGTGTATTGCCAGCTTTTATAGGACAAGCCTTGAGAGGCGAAGATTTAACAGTTTTTGGAGATGGATCACAAACACGTTCTTTTTGCTATGTTTCCGATTTAGTCGAAGGAATTTATCGTCTATTGATGAGCGATTATCCACAGCCGGTTAATATTGGCAATCCAGATGAGATTACCATTCTAGACTTTGCCAAAGAAATTATAAAACTGACGAATACCGATCAAAAAATTGTCTACAAAGGCTTGCCAACAGATGATCCCATGCAACGTCAGCCGGATATAACACTCGCAAGAGAAAAATTAAATTGGGAACCAAAAGTTTCTCGAGCTGAGGGTTTGAAAATAACCTATGACTATTTCAAATCCTTGTCGGAAGAAGAATTGTATAAGAAAGAACACAACAATTTCTCAAAATACATTCGCTCATGAAAAAGTTTTTCGCGCATGAGACAGCAGTGATTGATGAAGGCTGTGAAATTGGTGAGGGGACCAAAATTTGGCATTTTTCGCACATTATGAAAGATGCTAAGTTGGGTAAAGACTGTAATATTGGACAAAACTGTGTGATTTCACCGGATGTGATTTTGGGAAACCAAGTGAAAGTTCAGAACAATGTATCAATCTATACAGGAGTAATTTGTGAGGACGATGTTTTTTTAGGACCTTCAATGGTTTTTACGAATGTTACCAATCCTCGAAGTGCTGTCAATCGAAGGGGGAACTACGAAAAAACAACCGTTAAGAAAGGAGCAACGATTGGAGCAAATTCCACCATAGTTTGCGGAAATGATTTGGGTGAGTATTGTTTTATTGGTGCTGGAGCAGTGATTACAAAAGCTGTAAAACCCTATGCTTTAATGGTTGGAAATCCTGCCAAACAAATTGGATGGATGAGTGAATTCGGGCACCGACTGGAATTCGATGATGCGGGTTTTGCCCTTTGTTCAGAATCTAAAGAGCGCTATCAATTAGAAAATAATGAAGTAAAAAAAATATAGAATTTATGTCAATTTATAAAGAAATACTCGAGAAGAAAGCAACAGTAGCTGTTGTAGGGTTAGGGTATGTAGGATTGCCGATTGCTTTGGCATTGGCTAAAAAAGTAAAAGTCTTGGGCTTTGATATCAGCGAGCCAAGAGTAAAACTCATGCAACAGGGAATTGATCCGAGTGAGGAATTACCTGCAAAGGAGTTTGAAAATACTGATATTGAATTTACATCAAATCCTGAGGACTTAAAAGCTGCTCAATTTTACATTGTAGCGGTTCCAACACCTATTGATCAACATAACTTACCGGATTTAAAACCTTTGTTATCGGCTTCCAAAACGGTTGGAAAAGCAATTAGTAAAGGAGATTATGTTGTTTTTGAATCTACCGTTTATCCTGGCTGCACTGAAGAAGATTGTGTGCCGTTGATTGAAAAAGTTAGCGGCTTGGAATTTAAAACAGATTTCAAAGTAGGTTATTCTCCAGAACGAATTAATCCAGGAGATACCAAACACACTTTGCAAAATGTAATTAAGGTTGTTTCAGGTTGTTGTGAAGAATCTTTGGATGAGATTGCCAAGGTGTACGAATTGGTTGTTACCGCAGGAGTACATCGAGCAGCAACTATTAAAGTTGCTGAAGCAGCCAAAATTATTGAGAATACTCAAAGGGATGTGAACATAGCATTGATTAATGAATTGTCTATTATTTTCAATAAAATGGGTATTAATACCTATGAGGTGTTGGAAGCTGCGGGCACAAAATGGAATTTTCTAAATTTCACTCCCGGACTTGTCGGCGGTCACTGCATTGGTGTAGATCCCTATTACCTCACCTTTAAGGCAAAGGAATTTGGCTATCACGCTCAAATCATTAATTCGGGAAGAGCAGTAAATGATGGAATGGGAAGTTACATAGCCGGAAGAATTATGAAACAAATCGTGGCAAACAGAAAATCTAGTAACGGTGCAAAGGTGTTGGTAATGGGAGCTACTTTCAAAGAAAATGTTAGCGATATTCGAAATTCAAAAGTTGCTGATGTAGTGAATGAATTAATTGCCTTTGGATTGAGTGTTGAAGTAGTTGATCCTCACGCCTCATCGGAGGAATTAAAAAAACATTATGGCTTTAGTTTAATGAATGAGATTTCTGATGATTACGATGCCATTGTTTTGGCAGTTAATCATGATGAATATGTGAAACACGATGAAAGTTACTTCAAAAAAATCATGAAACCAGAAGGGTTTATCTTTGATGTGAAGGGAAGTTTGAAATCCAAAATTAAATCGTTTGATTATTTAAGCCTATGATTTATTCAAAAAATATTATGATTACCGGAGGTGCAGGATTTATTGGTTCGCACCTTGTTCGATTATTTGTTCAGAAATATCCCAGTTATCGCATCATAAACTTCGATGCATTGACTTATGCAGGAAACCTAGAAAATCTTGAGGACATCAGTGCTGCTGAAAATTATGTTTTTGAGAAAGGTGACATCTGTGACTCTGAGAAATTAAAAGAAGTATTTGAAAAGTATTCCATTGATTCGGTCATTCATTTGGCTGCAGAATCACATGTTGATCGTTCTATTTCTAATCCAATTGAGTTTGTTCAAACCAATGTAATTGGTACTGCCACTTTAATGAATGTCGCCAAAGATTTTTGGAATAATGACTTTTTAGATAAGCGTTTTTACCATGTTTCTACCGATGAAGTTTATGGTTCTTTAGGAGAAACGGGTTTTTTTACTGAAGAAACTCCCTACGATCCAAGAAGTCCGTATTCTGCTTCCAAAGCGGGTTCAGATCATTTGGTGAGGGCTTATTTTCATACTTTTCAATTTCCAATAGTTATTTCTAATTGCTCCAATAATTATGGAGCCAATCAGTTTCCTGAAAAATTGATTCCATTATTTATTCATAACATCAAAAACAACAAAGCTTTACCAGTTTATGGAAAAGGAGAGAATATTCGAGATTGGCTGTGGGTAAATGACCATGCCAATGCGATTGATGTAATTTTTCACCAAGCTAAATTGGGAGAAACTTATAACATTGGTGGAAACAATGAATGGAAAAATATCGATTTAATCAATGTCTTGTGCAAAATAATGGACGAGAAGTTGGGTAGAGCCGCAGGAAGCTCCGAAAAATTGATAGAATATGTAAAAGACCGTCAAGGGCACGACATGCGTTATGCGATTGATGCCTCAAAATTGAAGAATGATTTAGGTTGGGAACCTTCCATCAACTTCGAGCAAGGCTTGGAAAAAACAGTAGAATGGTATTTGAGCAATGAAAAATGGCTGAACAACGTTACTTCTGGAACATATCAAAATTATTACGAAAAGCAATATCACCAGCGATAGGGATTTATGGAATTTACTGATTATCATCAAAAAGACCTATCATCCACTCAGTTTTTAATTAGCGGAGGAGCAGGATTTATCGGCTCCAACATTGTCAATTATTTGTTACACTTTGGAGCCAAAAAAGTGCGGGTAATCGACAACCTGTCAACCGGAAATCGAAAAAACATCGAAGGCTTTCTCAAAAATCCAACTTTTGAATTTTTGGAAGCAGATATCAGTGATTATGAAAGTTGTTTGAAAGCCTGTGAAGGAATTGATTATGTAAGCCATCAAGCTGCTTTAGGCTCAGTGCCTCGCTCAATTGAAAATCCAATTGCTACTAATCAATCCAATGTTGATGGATTTTTGAATATGATTGTAGCAGCGAGAGAAAAAGGTGTAAAACGTGTAGTTTACGCGAGTTCATCCTCTGTTTACGGCGACCATTTGAGTTTACCGAAAGTTGAAGAAGAAATCGGTCGACCACTTTCACCTTATGCTGTGAGCAAACGAACCA
>TARA_R110002096_G_scaffold26518_25_pt1 | contig 10781 bp, 7 predicted proteins | sample TARA_R110002096 | Tara Oceans TARA_R110002096 (sample SAMEA4397295) | marine metagenome | biome: Polar Biome; feature: [DCM] deep chlorophyll maximum layer (ENVO:01000326); material: water (ENVO:00002006), including particulate matter (ENVO:01000060) such as... | depth 35 m
GTTGCACGCCCTGGAAGAAGCTCACGAAGCTGTAATAGTCGTCCATCGTCCAGCGATCGAACGGATGGTTGTGGCACTCGGCGCATTGAATCTGGATCCCCAAAAACAGTTGCGAGAAATCCGCCGCGAACGCTTTGGGATCCAACTGCGGAGCATGAACCAACATCGTGTAAAGGTTCGCCGGACCATAGCGCAGGTTGCTGCCTGAAGCCGAAACCATCTCGCCGACCATCTCGTTCAGAGGACGCCCGGACTCGATCTGCTCCCGAATCCATTCGTGGAACGCGTCGGCCGCTTTCACGTGGGTTCCCACCGGCGCGTAGTTGCCGCCAATGATGCGAAGTTGCTCGCTCCAGAGAGTTGTCCAGAGGTCCGTGAACCCTTCGTCGGCCAGGAGAGCATCGATCTTCCTGGCTCGTTTGTCAGGATCGGCATCTTCGACAAACGCATGATATTCCTCCACCGTCGGTGGCCGGCCGATCAGATCCAGGGTCACGCGCCGGAGGAACGTTTCATCGCCGGTAAGATCGGACGGATTGATCCGCAGCTTCCGAAGCCGGTCAAAAACAAGCTCATCAATATAGTTATTCGCACCGGGCTCGCTCCAGACAAAGCCTTCGGCTGGTGGCAGGACAATCACTTCCGCGCCGATCGTGAATCGGCTGAAGCGAGCAAACACGTTCGTATCCCCAGGTCCGGTCGAAACCACTTTCCCGTCCTCATCAATCTCGGCGACGCTCGCGTTGTTCGTGTGGAAGAGCGCCAATGAAGTGACATCCCGGCTTGAGCCGTCGTCGTAAAGCGCCGTCACTTTCAAAGCACCGGTCGCCCCCTTTTCTTCAAAGGTGAAACTCTCGGTCGAAAGCTGTAACCCAACCGTTTCCGCAATCTTCGCGTCATCATCCGGGGCACCCGCCTCAATCCAGGCCAGCAGCGTTTGGTAGTATTCGCTGTCTTTCGTAAACAACTCGCCTCCGGTGTGAGGAACTTCTCCCGTCGCCTTGGTCAGAAGCAGGCTCTCTTCCGGGGCGGCCAGGTTGATGCGCCGACCAATCATCTGATGAACGATCCGGTAGTGATCTCCCGACGCGTCATAACCAAACAGCGAAAGCATGAAACCATCTTTTCCCCGGGCGCTTCCGTGACAGGTTCCCGCATTGCACCCGGCGCGAAACATGACCGGCATGATGTCCTGACGAAAACTCGGGGCGCCTGAAGCCGTCTCCCCAACGACCGAGGCTCCCATCAGAATGGGTAGACTTAGAATGAGAAAAATCGTCGAAAATTTCATGGGTAACTTAGTTTTCAAGAGCGGGGTCAATTCGCAGGGAAGCCTTCCCAGTCCGTTGGACCACGGAAGCGCCATCCACTTCAATGCTCACCTCGCACTCAATTCCGGTGTTGTTGCCAAGAAGGGCTTCAGGGGACGCCTTCAACTGGAAAACGGCTTCGGTGGAATCAGACTGGATCCTCGGTGCTTCAGTCACCGAAACGCCTTTCGGCAATCCCAACAACGTCAGAGTTGCGCTTCCTTCGAAGGGCGTTTGTTGGCTGACATTCCAGACCAACGTCCCTTCCCCTCCCCGGCGGATGCTTTGCGGTTCCGCCGTCAACTTGAGATACGGTTGGGTGACCGTGAGGTTCATCATCTCCGAAGAAACGCGGATGTGGCCAGCCCCCAGGAACGGGTCCACGGCGTTGTTGATGGTGCTTCCGATGAACACGAGGGGCAAGGTTTCGAGCGGAGCATAGGACCGCGCCGTGAGGAGAACTTCGGCCTCGCTCTCGCCTGCCGGAATCTCAAAAGCGGGAGAACTGTCAATCGATCCGTGAACGAACCCGACGCTCACCAATACGGGCCCCTCAAAGTCTCCGTGTCGAATCACCTTCACGGGGATTCCGCGTGTTGCCTGCCGCACGAGTTGAATGTCGGACTCCTCAACCTCAATGGAAAACGGGGCGTCTCTCGTGACGGCTGCAAAGTAGCGGTCCGTTGTGACCCGGCGCCACGCATTGCCGCCCGAGTGATTGATGAAAGGCACGTGCTGCTGGTTCAGCGTTGCGATGGGCTTGGCGGGGTCGTCGAGTGTTTGCGCCTCAAAGGAAAAGACGGAGCCCTGGATTTCGGCATCGGAACTCGCGACCAACTGAACCGGCCACACATCGTTGTATTTGGTCGTGACAGGCGGTGAAATCATCTCAACCCCCGGGGGAAGCCCCTTGGCAACCAGCCGAAACGGGATTTCCGGCCGGTCAAACTGCCCCTTCGGCAAGAACACATTGACTGTCCAACGATTGCCGCGGGGGACCGCAAACCCGCTCACCCGCATCGACTCGGTCCAATCAAAGGTCCGGCTCGCCAGATTGGTCACGAGCAAGGTCGGCATGGGTTCGATCTCGACGCGATAGATTCCCATCTCACCTTCGCGGTTGCTGGTATCCAAGACCCGCAGGATGTGATCGCCGCTCTTCTTCGGTTCCCAAACAAACGAGGGATCGATGATATCGCCAACCCCGGTTCCTCCCCGATACGAAGTTCCAAAAATGTCCCGTTCCGGAATCTTGGAATCGTCGTGTTCGATCAACGGTTCCAAGACGGTGTCCCCGTCGCCAAGCTCCCGAATCTGAATGGTGGTATCGAGCGACGAGCCGAGGGAAAACGCATAAACGCGAACCCGGTAGCGTTCTCCTTCCTGAACGGAAACACGGAAGTCGTCGTATTCGCCAACGGTGGAAAGCCGGCCATTGAGGGCGGCGGGAAGCTTGGAGACTCTGGTTGTCTGCTGCCCCGTCGCCTCAATCACGTTCGGAAAGGCGCTCGCCCGCAGGCGTACCGGTGAGGGCGCTCCAACGTTCGCGCCAAACTCCCCAGCTTTCTCGGGAACCTTCAGCGTTTGGTTCAACGGCCCCAGGCCGTCGCCATACAGGGTGACCTCGATTGGTTCGCCAACCTGACCGCCCGGCGGAAACGCAATGGTGGGTCTGGGGAAGTCGCCAACGTGGAGGCAATACGCACTATAACTGGGCGCAAAAATCGATCGCTTCACTTCCACAAAGGCATCGCCATCAAAGTCAATTCGGGTCGAGAGAACGGGATCCTGCAGTCCAAAGTCATTGTCGTCATTTCGTGCGATGACCTTGCCTCGGGAATCCAGGACTCGAACCATCAGGTCGAACTCGGAATCTCCATAGTGGGGATCGGCAATCCGCACCGAATCCAACTCCACGGAAAGGCGTTGGCCCTTCGTTACCACAACGCGATAGACATCCCGGTCATTGGCCGATCCGTGATCCACGAAGCCACGAACGGAGACGTTCAAGTCGATTGGAATCGCCGTTTCGATAGTGTCGTTGGAATGCGTCCGCCCCCCTTCCTTTTCATCGATGATCGGGAAAGGGCCGACATGGAACGTTGCCAGGTGGGTGAGTTCCGTTCCGGTCAACAGCCTGAAGGCGTGCTCGCCCACCGGACAGTCTTCCGAAATTTCAAACTGGCAGGTTACCTCCTGAACAATCCGCCTTCCATGAGCACCGCCAATGGGAGTGAACGGCTCAGGATTCAGCTTCAAATTGACGGCGCGAATCCCCGGATTCAGAAAAATCACCTCCCGGGGATCATCCAACGACAACCCGCGAATCCTGACATCGACCGTCGTGCCGCGCTGGGCGATCCGGGGTGAAACAGACTCGATGTTTTTCTGCATCATCGCCTGAAGGGGAGATAACGAGAAAAGCAGGAGTAACGAGCAAACTCGGAAAATTCTCATGCGACAAGTTTGAGCACCCTAAGCGAGAAGTCCCGGAACCAGCTTACCACCGTTAATAATCTCGATCGGTCTCGTCCCGAAGGCGAGCAGCTCCTTCTCGGCGTCGATTCCCAGCTGATGATAAATGGTAAACAACAGATCTTCGAGCAACACCGCATCAGAAGCGGGCTCCGCTCCCGTTGCATCGCTCTTTCCATAGACTTGCCCCCTGGTAAAACCGCCGCCCGCAATGAGATTGGAATAGCAACGCGCCCAGTGGTCGCGACCTGCATCCTTGTTCACTTTTGGCGTGCGACCAAACTCCGTCGTTACCCAAACAATGGTCGAATCCAGCATTCCGCGATTGTCGAGATCCTCGATCAGACCGGCGATTCCATGATCCAGCGCCGGCATTTGATCGAGCGTGCTGTTCTTCACATCCACGTGGCAATCCCAAGCGCCGTAGTTGACCGTTACAAAGCGCACCCCGGACTCAACGAGTCTTCTGGCGACCATCAGGCGTTCCGCCAGGCCCTTGGGATGGTACTTGTTGTCAGGCCCTTTCAAGCCCACCACGTCGCGTCCATAAAGTTGAAACGTCTCTTCCTTTTCCTGGTCGAGGACGAAGGCTCCCTGCGCCTTCTCCGAGGTCAGCAGCGTGTAGGCCTGCTTGTAAAAATCGTCCATCGTTTCCAGCGTCGCCGGATTCGATTCCATCTCGCGAATGCGCTGCTCGATAAGCTGGCGAGCGGTCATCCTCCGATCCACGCGCTCCAGGGAAACGTTCTTCGGAATGGAGAAGTCCTTCACCTTGTATCCCCGCTTCCCGGGATCCGCGCCCAACTCAAACGGCCCGTAGGTGCTGCTCAGGAAGCCCGTTCCCCCTCCAAACGCATTCTTGTTGGGAATCGCCACGTAAGGCGGCAATTCGCCCCGGTTCCCCAGTTCGTGAGAAACGATCGAACCCATCTGGGGAAAGTCGATCACCGTGGTTGGGGTGTAACCGGTGAAGAGGTGATAGGTGGCCTGACCGTGATCCGGGATCTTCCCAACCAAACTGCGAATCAACGTCAGTTTGTCCGCCACTTTTGCGGTCTGAGGAAAATTTTCACTCAGAATTTCACCGGTCTTCGTTTTCTCGACTCCAAATGCTCCGCGAATCTCGATGGGAGCCTCCGGCTTGGGATCAAAGGACTCCTGCTGTTGAAATCCGCCACCCAAATGGAGCTGAATGACGCTCAAAGCCTTGGCATCCTTCTGCTTCCCTTTCTCCATCGTAAATGCGCCCGAGTTCCCCTCCGCTGCAGATGCTTGGAGCCGGAACAAGTCGCCCATCGAGAGGCCCAAACCGCCAAGGGTTCCAGCTTGAATCGCGTGACGTCGCGACATACGGCGAAATCCGGCACAGCCTTGCCGGGTCGCAGGTTCGGGTTTTTGGAATTCGCTCATAGGAAGGAAATGTTTTAACTTATTCGGCTCGCCAAAACTTCACGAGCCCGCTCAGGTATCCAGCAACAAAGTGCTTAGTGTCGTGAGTAACGGCGATGCTCAATGGAATATCCCCATCGACCCGATATTTTTTGAGGGCGTTGCCTTTCGCATCATAAAGATGAACGACGCTGTTGCGCCCGCCCGTCGCCAAATTCCCTTTCGGGCCGAACCTGGCCGCCAGAACCCCGCTTGGCATCTCACCATATTTCACACCGGGAGGACGTGGCGTGGGATGATCCTTGGCCTTATTGATCGCCGGGAAACCGTCTTTCGCCTCCCACCAGACGATGCGGCCATCTTCTCCCGCAGACGCGAGAAACTTGCTGTCTGAGCGCCAGTCCAACGAGGTGATCGCGCTTTTGTGTTCCGCCAAGTTCAGCATCAATCCGCCTTGTTTCGCATCCCACAGGTGAATCGCCCCGACGCGATCTCCGGTCGCCAATTGCTTCCCATCCGGGCTGAACGCCAACGTGGTGATCCAGTCCGTATGCTTGGTCAATTGGTAGAGTTCCTCACCGGTCTTTGTCGAATACACCTTCACGATCTTGCCGGAACCACCCAGGGCGACCAGCTCTTGGTCGGGACTCAAGTCCGCCGCGAGCACGACATCCAGTTCATCGCCGATTTCCGCGAGCCGTTTCCCGGTTTTGACGTCAAACAGCACCACCAACCCGTTCTTGACCGGGCGACCGCCCGCGACGAGCAACACCGCGCCATTGCGGCTGAAGCGGATGACGTGGGGAACGCCTTCCGGAAAGGGTAGCTTCCCGATTTCCTGCTCCGTTTCGGTATTCAGGAGCCGGATGTGCTCCTGCCCCGCCACGGCAACGAGCGGCGCCCAGGGGCTGGTATCGAGCGCCAGAACCGGCAGCGGACGTGACGTTTCCCGCACCTTGACGGTCGGCAGGTTCGACGGCATGACGGGGACATCCGGCTTGCTCGCCACGTCACCCGTCGGCTGAAACGAAAGATCGCGCACCTCGGCCATCGCCTTGCTGGATGCGGTCTCCAACATGCCGGTATCGATCCACTTGCGCACCATCTCAATCTGATCGGCGGGAATGGGCGGCTTGTTGGGCGGCATGCGCAAATCGTCATCTTCGTCGATCAGCGATTGATACAGGAGACTCTGGCTGGACCGGCCCGCGATGAGAATTTCGCCACCGCTCCCTCCCTTCATCGCATCGCCAAAACTTTGCAGGTTGATGCCGGCCTTCTGCTTGTCGTTGCCATGACACTTGAGGCAATGCTGCCGAAAAATCGGCTTCACGTGCTCCTCGTAGGTGATTTTTTCCTGCCCCACCAGACTTTGGAGAAGGGCCGTTGAGAAAACCAGTACGCAGAAAATCGGGAGGCGAAACATGATAAGCAGCTGCTGCTTGCAGCGGGCGAAAAGAACGTGAGAAGGTTATCTTGTCAATCAGATCTGCCGCCAAACTCAGGCGGATTGAAGCAACGTTTTGAGGGTCGCAAAATCTTTGCGCGTGGCCTCAATCACCTGGGGAATGATCTCCGGATCCTTGTGCCCCAGATACTCGACATGGAGATTGACCGGCCCGTCGAAATTCGTCTGCTTGAGCAACTTGAAGAAGCGGGGATCGAGAACCCCATCGCCCAGATGCCCCCAACTGAGCGTGTTGTTGTTCCAGGCCGGTTCCTTGATGTAAACGCTGTCGATGTAGGGGCGCATGAGCCGAAAATCGAGTTCCCAGGCTTTGCCGCCCTCGACCGTGGAATGCCCGATGTCGTAGGCGCTTCCCACATCGGCGGGATCATGTTCGCGAAGCAGTTCGTGTAAATCCCAGAGCGATGCGCCGACGTAGTTTTTGCCGGAGTGATTCTGGTAGATCGGCTTGATGCCGAGTTCCCTGGAAAGCGCGATCAGATCGCGAAGTTGCGGGCGAAACTCATCGAGTTGGGCGAGAATCGGCTTCTCCAGATTGTATTTGTAATACGCCATCCGGAAACGCTTGATCCCAAGCTGCGCGGCGGTTCGCAAGACCACCTCGGTTCGCTGCTCGTCACTCACCGCATTGATGCCGGACGCCAGAATCGTGACTTCCAGATTCTCGGCTTTCAGCGCCTCCACCAGCTTCGGCAAATCCTCCTCCACCCGCTCGGGAACCACATGCCCTTTGGGCCGGACCGGCGCCTCGATTCCCGCGAACCCGAGTTCGGCAATCACCTTCGCCATTTCCCCGTAGCTCAGGTGCTGAAAGGGTTTGGTGAAGGTGCAAAAGTTCCACGATTTCGGTTCCGCACCGAGGGGAAGCGCGCTGGCGCCAAGCGCAGCGAGCGAAGTTGCAAGAAAAGAGCGACGGGGTTTCATCAACGCCGACGCTAAGCAGCCCTTGGCAGGCTGGCAAGAGGGCAATTACTCCGGAATTTCGCGAACGGTATAGCAAACCATCGAGTTTCTCGCGCTGGGGAAGTGAAACTCGTAGCAGAAATCTTTCTTCAACGGTTCCGCCAGGATGAATTCGACTTCGGTGTCGGAGACCGGCTTCACTTCGAAGGCGATCTCAGCCTCATCGACTTTCGGCGATCCATACGAGCTTTGATACCTGAAGGTGTAGGCGCTGAGTTTGACGTCTCCCAGCTCCATGCCCGGCTGAGTGAAACTCACGCGGAAACCTTCCTTGGTGATCGAAACGTCGTGGACTTCCTTGACCGGCACACTGTCGTCATAACGAATTCGGGTCATCCCTTCGCCTCCAGCCCAGGAGAGATGCGTATGTCCCGTCCACAAGCTGCTGTCGGGACCGAACGCCAACCGGTTCACGCCGCGGGGCAGACCGCCTTCATCGAGAAACGGCACGCAGGCTCCCTGCATCACCCCGTTCACCTCCTCCAGCATCAGGCGAATGATACGCGAGCGGTTCATCTCACCGATCAACATTTGTCCGGCAAACGGGCCGAACCCTTCCGGGATCAGAATCGGCTGGGTTGGCGAATTCGCCATGCTTCCCTGCGTGAACCAAACGGCCGCCGGAGTCCGCAGCGTCTCCAGATCTTCCACCGGAATCTCCAACGGCGGGCGACCGTCATAGCCTTCGGTCCAGGGCAAGCTCGCGGGATGCCCGTGAAACCGGCCTTTGGCAACGTGATGCAGCTTGCTCGTCCCGAGCCAATCGCCCTGATTGTCGGAAACATAGAGATTGCCCTCGGCATCAAAACCCAGCCCGTTCGGCGACCGGAACCCACTCGCCCAAGGCGTCGCCTCGCCCGTTTCGTGATCGATCTTGATGACCCAACCGCGATACGGCGCGCGGGAATACATCCGACCGGCCGCACCCTTCACCTTGCTCCAATCACCGTAAAATTCCTCGCGCGGAAGCCCCACCGGCTGGAACTCGCCGCGAATTTCCGGGCGAATCGAAGCTCCGTTCGAAGCCACGTTCAGCGAAATGAACCAATCGCCATTCGCATCGCGGACCGGCCCAAACGCGAACTCGTGATAGTTGCCGGTCATCCCGAAATCATCGTAAATCACCTCGTAACGATCCGCGACGCCGTCATCGTCCGTATCGCTGATTCGCGTCAGCTCGGGGCGCTGCATCACGACGACCGAGGCCGGAGATTCCGCAACGAGTCCGAGCGGCTCATGCAAACCTTTGGCAAAGATCGACCACGTTTCCTTTTTGGGATCATACAGCCGGACATCCCCCTGGTGGAAACACACGAAAACGCGTCCGTCGGGCAGCACATCCATCCCTCCAATCTGGGAATCCAGCCCGGATTCAATCGCGATTTTCTCGACCTCGTAGGCCGATTCCGCCAACGCCGATCCGGCAGAGGCCAAGAGAAAACAAAGGAAAAATCGATCGATCATTTTTGGGTGATTTGAAGTGAAAATTCAGAGGCATCCCCTTGCGGGACCTTCCAGAAATCGCCGTCCCGCTCGCCAACCAGGCTGCTGACGGTCGCCTCATCGGAGTCCGGCGCCAACACGCGGACATCCCCTTTGGGCGAATCGATCTCAAACCTCCACGTCAGGCCCTCAGCCGTTGACGTGATCAGTTCGCGAACGGTCGCGCCATCGACCTCATAGTGAAACTCCGGCGTTCCCGCGATCAGGTTGTAACCGCGATAGTGAACTTCCCCGGTGGATGCTTCGCCAATCTGGAGACCAAACGTCTTCTCGCCTCCCCCGGTTTCCCAGTATTTTTTCCCCAGCAGCTTGCCCAGGGCATTGCCGTTCGACTTCCACATCCGGCTCGCATCAACGAAGGATCCCGCCCAGGCGTAGCGCAGCCGGCAATTTCCGGCATCCCAACAAATATTCTGGCCATCGGGAAGCGCCACGGCGATCGCGGCCGGGCCGGCATCAGGCATGAACAGCCGAAGAAACGAAGGGCGCTCAACCTCCATCAGCGCCTTCAACTTGTCGAGTTCGGTCGTCCGGACGAACTCGGGAACGTTCAGATCATACGCCAAATCGTCCTTGTAACTTTCGTCCACATACAACGCTCCATACATGATCAACGCGTGGCCGGGAAACGTGCAAACGTAGTGATAAATCCCCTTCTCTTCCGGTGCCTGAAAGGTGATCGTCTCTTTCTCCTCGGGATTGAGCAGTTTCGACTTCACCAAAATCGCGTCGCTATCCGGCACGAACCCCTTCTCCATCGAATCCGGCCCCACCACCATCGACGCCGCCTGAATCTCGGAAAGCGCCCCCTTCTTGATCAGCACGAAATTGTGGGGCTGATCGTTGGGATCGTGATTCTCCAGCTTCAGCTCGATCATCTCGCCCTTCTTCACCCGAAACCGAACCGGATCAAAACGGAGCCCTTCCACCGTCTTCACCCTTACCTTTTTCACCTTCGGCGGAGGATCCTGCGCGTTCGACGCCAAGGGGCAGAGAAAGATGGCAAACAGGAGACCGAGGCGAAGGCTGAAAATCATGGGCTTGTGAGACACTTTACGTTTGGGGCAAAATTCTGGACACCTAATCCCCTGAACCGGTCGCTGGTCAATATCGCAATGGCAAGATTGCCGCCCATTTCCCGCATCAGGTTTGCGGCGGATAGTGAAGCGCCAGCCAAATTGCATCGCGCGAAGTCGACCGCACCCGATGTTTGCCATGGGCCGGAATCGTCAGTGCATCGCCCGCCGCCAGCTCCACCATCTCTCCACCCTCAAATTCCAGGACCGCCTCGCCCCGCACCAGCATGACCCACTCATCCTGCTCCTGGTCGTACCAAAAGTCAGGTTCCGAGCCGTTCCCGTTCGAGATGATCTGCTCCAACCGGACGCCCCCAACCTGCACCAATTCCGCAATCGTCTCCGGACCGGCACCCGGGCTCGCCAACAGATTCGTGATTTCGGGCAAATGTTTCATTCGAGATCATGGTAAAACAGGCAACACCCCAAGGCCAGTCAGTGGTCTCGCGAAAACCGCCGATTGTTTCCGAGCCGATGCGCTAACCTTCCGATTTCCCGTCCGTATCGCCTTCGCGAAAAACCGGGAGCGGCGCGAGGTCGGGCTCGAGGAATTGCGTTTTGGCCCGCGGATCCATGCGCCGGCCGGGAGAGTAGAAG
>TARA_R110002096_G_scaffold130603_1_pt1 | contig 10776 bp, 14 predicted proteins | sample TARA_R110002096 | Tara Oceans TARA_R110002096 (sample SAMEA4397295) | marine metagenome | biome: Polar Biome; feature: [DCM] deep chlorophyll maximum layer (ENVO:01000326); material: water (ENVO:00002006), including particulate matter (ENVO:01000060) such as... | depth 35 m
GCATTATACCAATCATAATACCCTATCTTTTCTAACCATCCGAAATAAAAATCTTGCCATTTCATTCTGACCCCTCCGCCATTAAAGCCCCTACGCCATGCCTGAAATTAAAATACTGATTGTTAGATAATGCTTGTTCGTATCTTTTCATTTGAGATTCATCAAATGCAGCAACGAATAAATCATACTTTTCTCTATCTAAAAGACTTGTTGAATTTTCCATATTTGGGTTAATCGGCCAAGTTGATACAATCGGGTCAAACCACACAGGAGTTCCATCTTCTCTGAAACCCATATTGGCTACATTTGCTACATCTCTGATGATAACATTAGCATATTTGAATAAATCTGCAGTTAAGTTGCGGTAGGCTTCTTGTTCTTCAGGGACTTGATTTTCATAAATATGTGGATTCCACCCTGCCCGATGAGGATGTTCCATCATACCACCCCAATTGTTGTAAATTGTATTTGGGATTTTTTCCATAACCCACCACGCTACACGATTATTTTGTTGAAATTCTTTGAGTGCAGAAAGTAAATCATTCTTTTTCCACCCATACTTTTGATAAGATAATCTCAATTCATTCCTCATATCACTATCTACCTCTCCGATTCCAAAATCATAGATTTGAGGTAGATTTTCACTAACTGGTTGTCCTACTAAACGAGCCATTAGATTTGCTTGTAGTTCATTAGTGGCAATTTTCCGAGAACGCATAGTTCTTAAATCCTTAAAAGTATTACGATATGGAAGCACCATACCATCCACTAAGGGTCTAATTTGAACGATTTTAATTACCTTATCTGGTGAACCTTCTACATCAAAAACGAACCCTGCCTGACCATATCCGATGATAGGTCCGACTTTAGGTAGCATATCCATTACTTCACTTCCCCGCTATTTAAGGTTGTGGTAGCCAAATTTCAGAGTTTATTAACTCCATTATTTCGCTTGCCACATGAGGAACATTGACTAATTCAAGGTTGTGTAAAACCATGTCAAAACCTACTGTCTTGTCCAAGTCTGTTTCGGAAATCTCATTTCGGTTTTCCCAATGAGTCCTCCAATCTTCGCCATAAGCGCATTCTAATCTTCTTTGTTGTTCTGACTCATCTACTGTTAAACGAATTGTCATCCACCCATCTTCATTCATGGCTTTTAATTCATTCTCAAATCTAACATCATCACAAATGTAAAGTCCAATGTCAGTTATATCAGCACTTGTTTGGACACAACTCATCATTAAATCAACCCAAACATCAGGTTTGATATTTCTAAATTGTTGTCCAATTTGTTGTAGTAATGAACGGTCTTTCACATCTGCGGGCATCAAGAAATATTTACGAGCAACCTCTTTTACAGGAGCACCCAATGATACCATTTTGGATTTACCGTTGTTCCCATCAGTAAATTGTTGTATGAGTTCATTTGCTAAAGTGGTCTTCCCTGACCCCATTTTGCCGCTAATTGCTATCTTCAATATAGGGGAATTACGCATGGTTAATGATTGGGAGAGGACCTATATAAGCATTAAGTTAAACATATGGAGCATAGTTGTGCCAGTTGATTAGGAATCCAAATCTCGGCCGTTCCAAGATATTTAACAAATCCTCATTGGTTGTTAAGGGAAGGTGCTTGTAGAAAAAAGATTGCCAATTTACCTTAGCATCAGTATCTGTCGTTAAAGAACCTAACGCATCGCCCATCAATTCTATTTGCTCTGCATATTTACTTCCCACATCTCTTTCACGCACCCATCTGAATGTGCTATCATTTATGTCATTTAATTTCCATATATTTTCGGCTAATTGTTTCGCAGACTTTAGATTATATAGTTCGCCCTTATCATTCCACTCTGGAGGTGTAAGTTGAATACTCCCTGTTGAATTAGGGCTTGTTGCTAATATAGTTCCTCCTGCTACTACATTGTCATTTCCCATAGAGGAAATATATCCTAATCTATCAGTAACTTGGGTTTGTTTTTGAGTTTTTCTTCCAGAATACTTCATATGTGTAGTTTTTCTTAAAGATTGCTTTATCAAATTCTTGACTGTCTGGATTTCATATTCACCAATGTTATCCTTCATACCTTCCCAATTCTCCCACATCCACATAAAATCCTCTATCTTTTGGAGTGGGTCTGCGGTTTCATAGCCTACTACTCTCCATTCGCCTCCTGTCTTGGTGTTATAATTTGGAACATACACAACCATTAACTTATTTTTGTAGATATAAAATGGCTTCAATCTATCTCTTAATCCTACCCACCCCTTCTTATTTGGTTTTGTGTATCTCCCTAAAGATTTTCCTTCATCATTAACGAATCTACTAATCCCTAATGTCACATTTTGTAAATATCTTAATCGTTCTGGACTTAAAACTACGGCCAACTGTTCCCATGAATAGGCTATCCAATCCTTATCTCCCATGCGTTGTTGCTCACGCTCCCAACGCTCATAGATAGTCATGTATTTACTGTATCTTCTCCGATACTTAAGAATTTGTTCCAAATAGTTGAGATTGTTTGGCCCCATTTGTCCGATTTCTATTAACTTTTATAGACGACTTGATATATTCAGGGATATAGTTTTGTAATGGTTCGTTGCCAATACCCTTACTATAATGAAACCAAAATTGTGGGTCAATAATATAATTGTGACCGACATCTTCTGCTGACCTGACGATTCTCCCTAACATTTGTGTAATCTGATTTGCTGTCTGCAATTTATACCAAGAGGGATTTTCTTTCATCTTTATCGCAGTTCTAACATCACCCATAGCAGGGAAGGGAACTTTCACAATAATACAAAAGTCCACAGATTTGCCATCATAACCTTGATTAGCATAAGTAGAAATCAAAACATTGTTGCTTTGTGAATTATCAAAGTTATTGAAAATCTCATTACGAGCCTTTGAACCTTTACCATGTTGCACTAATCTTTCTGCGGCTTCTGAAGAAACATATTCAATTGCTTCCACCAACTGTTTTTCTAAACTATCTGTATAAGGCAATATCAATCCCTTTTTACGAGGATACAAATTCATAATATCTACAATGGCTTCTGCGGTTTTCATCATTTCATCACTTGATTTAGATGAATAAGACATTTTGCCTCCAACTTTGCTGGTATAAATTGGGCGATTACTAATTGGGAAGGAGGAATATCCAATCTCCAGATAAGCCGTATCTTCTTTCTTTAATCCTAATTCATCACAGAAAATATCAATGTTACCAATAGTTCCCGATAAGAAGATTCTAACCTGACCGGTATTCAACATTAATTCTTCAGAATAATCTTTAATGTCCAATGGTTTAAAACTAATGTATTCGGGAGCCTTGTCATCGTTGGCTTGCCACAAACAGTTCTTCCAATCAGTTGTTAGCATTTCTTTAACTGTCTTGATTTTCTCCAAAGTATTGTAAATATACTTTAGTTCATCTTCTCCGTAATCCTTTTTACGAATCTTTCGGCCAACTACATTGATAAGTGCATCAAAATATGCTGCTAAAACTACAGCCCCTTTTCGGCGGAACTCATCAGTAGATGCAACTTGCACGGAAGGGACTGCTGGGAATCCCCAACCTGAATTAGAAGGAGTCCAAGATTCCAAATTTTTAGACCTGTCTTTCTGCAGAACTTCTCTGTCCTTTTCGGCAGATTCCAAAACTTGTTGGTGTGAAGGAAGTTGAAGTAATCTTTCAATAACCTTGACAGAAAAATCCAATGAGTAGAAACTTGTCATAGCAGATGCTAATTGGTGAGCCTCATCAACAATCAAGAATTTTCTTTGCTTTAACATATTAGAAGACCGATTCATAGCCATAAGATAACTCATATTAGAGATAAAATAGTCAGCATTTTGAGCCGTAGTTAGTGCATCAAAGTATTCACACAATGATAGTGGGTCCACGCTCCAATCATAACCTGTTTCATTTCGTGGAACTTTATAGGGGCATTTAAATCCTCTAATGGTGGTGCAGGGAGCCATATTTGCAGAGCACCCACCTGTTTGCCAAGTAAATCCACCAATTTTTGCTTTATCAACCGCTTCTTGCGCTTTGTTTTTGTTTAAACATCCAGGTTCCAAGTCTAAACTGCATTCATAATTGCCCTTACCCATTACGCTTCGCATAAATGGCATTTCTTTCATATATTGTTCTTGTAGCCCTTTTAGGTGAGTTACCACATAAGCATCAGAATTAAAGATTTTAGGCAACACCATCGCCATAGCAGATTTACCTGAACCTGTGGGACACTCAATAATAATGTTCTTGTATCCTTGTTCAATTAAATTTGTGGCTTGCGGAATAACTTGTGATTGTTCAGGTCGTGGTTCAGGGAATCTTGTCCCTTCAAAAAATTCAGTAGAATCCCACAATGGCTCATCTTCTCGCTTAAGTGTGACTTTTTTATACCCTAAACTTGATTCAGAGGTTCCAATCTTTCTATTTCCAATCTTTCCAAGTTGAGAGTCATCAAAATCTACTTCTTTAATTTGGGTTTCTTCTTCCTCCTCAATTTCTGAAGTGATTAAGGCTCCATCTACCGCCATTTTTAATTCCATAATATTGCAGAACTTAGTTAGGTTTTCAATTTTTAGTCCATTAATCTTCATGTTACCAGTATAACATTTGCGATTTTTATTCCATCTAAGGTCATAAGTTCCACCCAAGACTTCACGATACGGCATGGTATTGCCTCTAATATCTACGCTCACGAACATATATTTACTATAAGCCATTACCTATTTAACCATAATTTCAAATAGCAGACCGCAACTAACTATTAACATGAGAATCTATTGGGGAGCCAGCAATATCCCTCGCTATGATAAGAAGCGTGATGGTGGAGATGATGGTTGGTTCATTAGTGAGGAGTCACAGTCTGCAGGTGTCGCAGATGGTGTTGGTGCATGGAGAGATAAAAACATCAAACCAGGAATTTATACTCGTTCCTTGATGGCTATCACTAAGAATCGTGTTCAAGCAGGGTTAAATCCGTATGATGGAATTAAAAGTGCTTACGAAGAGTGGAAAGATAAATCTAATTATGGCTCTACTACATTCTGTGTCACCCAGATGCGAAACAACACATTATTTGTTGCCCAATTAGGCGATAGTTGCATTTTAGTCCAAAGAAAAGGAAGAGTTGTTTATCAATCTAATGAACAAGAACATCTTTTTAACATTCCCTTCCAACTTGGTTCTGGAAATGACTCCATAGAAGATGCATGGAGATACCAAATCTCTCTTTTACCAGGTGATACCATTGTTTTAGCATCGGATGGACTTTTTAATAACTTATATCGTAGTGGTATTCTCTCTATTATTAATTCATACCCAATTTCTACTGAAGACACAAGTTCTCTGGCGCAAACAATTGCAGAAGAATTAGCGGCTGTAGCGGAGGAACAATCAAATAATCCAAAGATATGGTCGCCTTATGCACAGCGTTCCTATGAAATGGGGATTACAGAAGCATTTGCTCTCAATCAACTTGGAGGCAAACCTGATGATATTACTGTCATTGTAGGTCGTGTTTTGAAAGATTAGGCTGTGATTTTGTGGATAAGATTTTACGCAGTTCTCTTCGGCTAACTCATATAATTAATTGGACCGATTTTTTTTCTTGGAAAGAAGATTTTGATAATGTGAATGTCGCAGAAGTAGAGAGATTAAATAGGGAAATGTTAAAGAATAATATATCCAGGTGAGTAAAATGGAACTTATTTCACCCACAGAACTTTTGTCTGCTAATATTATAAATTGGCAATATTTAAGTCAGGTTTCTGGCGACTTACGACTGTTTATGTTAGGTCATAGTGATAATTTCAAAAACTTAGATAATAAATCTTATTGGAGAGGTCAAATGACAGAGGAAGAAATTAAGATGCGCCGACATCCTAACCGAAGTGCTGCATGGATTCCTAATAGGATAGAGAAAATTAGGCATGAATTACAGGTAATGTTATTAGAAGTTGCAGTAGGAAAGAATAATTTTAAAGAAGAGAGTTTTTGGAACGAAAATGATTGCCTAAACTGTGGTTGCTCATTCAAAGCAGAATCCGAGTTTAGGAAGGAGATGGCAAGTTGTTTGGGTTCAATGGGTGACGATAGTATGGAAACTGTAAATAATTTTGTAATACGCCGTCAGGAGTGTTGGGATAACATTATTACTAAATATGATATAACCACCTCAAGAACTCAAGATATACTTGATTGGAATCAACGAAGTAGGCCATTTGGCGGTGCAAACAGAATCTATGGATTTTGTAATTATTGCTGGGTCCAAACTGTGAAGCCCAAGATGAAAATGATAATCAACAATATCATTAGCACTTAATTAGATTGATAAGGTAAGCATCCATCTGCGCCGAAGAGGTAAAATTAAAGAAAAATTGTGATGATGGACCACCAACCCCATCGTGAATTAAATTAGCAGGAAATCTACCTGTTGTAATCTCACCATCATATTCCTTTTTCAATCCAGATTCAAAAACGCTTGCCTTATGTAATGAAGCAGCACGACCATTTTTTGATGTATCTTGAACAAGGTCACCAACACGAGAAGCGTCAATATTAATACCACCACAACCATTTGTTAAAACATTGTTCGCTACAGTTCCTTGGAATGGCTTTCTTAGCAAACCTACTTGTAGGGATTCACCACCTTTCAAAACTTTGATACAATCTCTAACTATCCAACCATCATTTTCTAAACTAATTGCTGCTGAAATATAATCCGTAGGGCTACGCACCACAAGAATATTTGCGCCATCTGTAAATGTATTTATGCTTGGAACTGATTTCCCTATTTCATAATATCCATATTTCTTCATATCCATCCCTCCGGTTTTTCTGCAGCATCCTTAATGCGGGCCGTAGCAAGTGGTATATATTCTGGCGTTAATTCAATACCAACAAATTTTCTATTAGTTAAGGCACAAGCAATTCCTGTTGAACCACTACCCATGAATGGGTCAAGGATGGTTTCATCATCTTTTGTAAAATCTAAAACTAATTTTTTCATTAGATTAACAGGCTTAACTGTTGGGTGGTCGTTAGCCCTCATTGTTTCCTTCGCTTCACGCCCTCTGTTTTCACGCATTTCAGGAGAGTTTAAGCCAACGGTTGTTTTTGCCTCTACTTGAGGAAATTCTTCAAGTCCACGGTTGCGTTCCTTTTTGCCAGCCTTTGGAATATAATTAAATTGTGAATAATTCGTAATCATAGAACTCCCTTTCTTTCGTGCAATAATAATTGGTTCCCACGCAGGTTTAAGTGCAGTTCCCCAACCACTCCACACAGTAGATGGACTACCGTTAATTTTTTCAATAGCCTTACCGATGTTATGTGATTTTGGAAACCCAGTCCCATAAGTCCATGCAATAATATTAATGATTTCAAAATCTGCACGAATAATGGCATCTGCAATACGGTGATGGGTGCGAGTAGCCCCAAATACCACCATAATACCATCAGGCTTCAAGACTCTGTGCGCTGCCTCCCATGTTTTAGGATTATATGCAACTCCAGAATTGTCCCATCCCTTCCCCATGAAACCAATTTCATATGGTGGGTCGGTAATAATGTGGTCTATTGATTCTTTCTCTAATGTATTCATCCGGATAACACAATCACCCGCAAGTATTCTTGAATTAGACATACGCTCACCTAATTAAAATGTTGAATATCACTCAAATCCTAATGCGGTCATAGCCTCTTCAGAGGTCATTTCCCCAGACTCAACTGATTCAGTTAGTGTTCCAAATGGATAACACTCATCTCGGAAATCACAATAAGCACATTCCCAATTACCGCTTCCATTAACTTGATGCGCTCCCGCCAATGGGTCACGATTGATTTTAGGCCAATTTGTCTTAGCAATCTGCCCTCTCGCCCACATCTCTTCCAATTTTTCAGGAGAATGACGCAAGTTATAGGTTCTTGCAGGTGGTTCTTCTTGTTCTAATTCTAATTGCATCTCTACAAAGTTGCGAATAATGTCTTCCACAGTAAATTCTCCAAGTGTTGCATACTCCTCACCAGTAGATGCTTCTTTTTCCATACAGAAAACTTGGTCTGAAACAATAGGGTTGTCCTCTAAGTCAGTTACAATCACACGACCAGAATATCCATCCTCTAAACGGATTTTGAATACCTTTGTTAGTCCTGAATCAACGGCTAAGTAATGGAGTTCTGCGTGGTCTATACTTACACCATAATAATCCTCATAAGGCTTACGAATAGCCAAATATACAGCCATTTGCATAACATATCCATGCTTCGGCTTTCCATTTCTAAACTCTTTGTTTCCCATAGCCTCTCTTGCACCATATCCACGAATAGTTTTTGTATCTACAATAACTGCTTCTGTTCTTGATATATCTACAATATTTCCATCATCATCCATTTCAGCCTTACGAAGTATTTGGTCCACTTCTCCAGAAATATGCACTCGGACATCTCCATCAAATCCAGTTAATGCAGTAATATCCTCTTTGATTTTAATGTTGCTATCAATTAGTAGTCCTTGACGCTCAAAATGACGAGTCAATGATGCTTCCATAGCGTGTCCTGTTTCAAAAATAATAAATGAACGGTCATCCGGAGGGTTAGTGCGCTCTGTTCCTGTCTTGGCATACCAGTTTTGACGGTGGCACTTACCAATGTATTCAGGTTCGCCCCAATGGTTATTGCGAGTAACACCCGCACCTGTTGGGTTTAGACCACCGAGAGAAACTCGGAATGGTCGCTTTTGCATACTTCTTATTGCCGCTTTAATATAGTTCGGATTATTCATAATATCATCTCCCGCAAAGGGGTTCGTAATATATCATTAGGCGATTACCTATTTAACCTTTCAAAAAATGTTGTCATCAGGGCTGCTATCAGGTCGCATACAGAAGCCTACATTCATAGTTGGATTAATATTCAGAGAATCCATATTTTGAACTATTATGGCATCTAAATCTTCCATAGTTTTCTGCATATATTTAACCTCCCCATACCAAAACATATCCACTTGATAAAAATGCATATCTTTCATAACTACATCTCTCTTTCTAATGTCTAACATAAAATTGGTTTTTAACATCTCTAAGAAATTGTGTGCCTTGTGTTTTGCGTCAGATAATTCACGCTTCCAGAAAATCATAGTCATCACAAATCCATCAGGAGGATTATCACCAAAACCTGCAATCGCCTCTTCCAAACTTACTGATTCTTCTTCTTGCTTTTCTTGTTCTTCAACACTCATAATTAAGCCTCCATCATCGCATCAACTTGTTCTTTAGTAGCACCTTGCTCCATTAAAAAATCTCTTAAGTCAAAAGTTTCCCATTGTTTGATAATCTTTAACATTTGGTCTAAGTCTAAACTTAATTCTTTGGTAGGAACTTGTTGCATCTTTGGCTCTGAAACAATTCCATCAACTTGGTAATTAGATTGTTGCCAATAAAAACCTTTATCAATCATAGACGCTACAACTGCTCGTGCCATCATAGCATTCTTTTGTGAATCCAAAATAACCCGCACCTTTTCTTTTGCTTCTCCAAAAAGGACTTCTTGATTAGAAAGAACCTTGTTCATGAACTTTTCAGGGTCATTATTTAGCCAATCTAAAACTTGTGTTTGGGAGTGTCCTTGCTTCAATAAAATTCCAGCAAAATCACCTACTGTCGCAACTACAAATCTCAATGGGTTGTGTAATATATTGAACATAACGAAATAAACATCGTCTGTATCTTCTTTTCCGTGCATTTTAATATCTGCTACTACCACAACTTCTGCTTCGTTGTTAAGCGAAAGTTTTATCTTTGTAATTTTTTCCATAATATCACCTAAGCGTATTCTCCACAAGTATAAAATAATCCTTCTTTAGTAATATCAAATACTTTTCCAGATACCCGACAAATTCTCCATCTCCATCTTAGTGCAACTACAGGGTCTATCTCTTGGGCATTTTCTAAGGTTACAGGCTTCTTTTTATTTTGCAGGAGTTCTGATTTAATATCACAATCATGAGTTTTTGAAATGGTTTTAAGTTTTGAGCCAATCATATTATCACATCACAGACTTTTAGCGACTCTTTTCAAGTCTGCTTTCAATATACTTCCCAATACAACGGTTGCATCTCCTGTGGTATCTCTAATGCTGACTTTGACATATTCACCTTTGTTTCCAAAATCCTCCATGATGAAGACTTTGCCATCAGACATACTCAATTGTGAGGTAACGGCCATACTAACTATGAGTCGGTCTTAGTATTTCAATGTTCGTCAATACCACAATGGTTTATACTTGGGGTCGTGGATTTCAGGTTGCACAGGATAAACACTATATGTATCGGTTATTCTTTTATTTACCATGGAGTTGCCCATAGCATAAGCCTCCGCCTCTGTAAAGAATAATGTGTGGTAAATTTCCGCCCTGCCTGACTTTTGCATCAATAATAGCGCAAACCATGTCCTATTTTTCGGAAATGGCGGACGAGCGGTAGTTCCTGGTATCATATCAATCCATCTCATTTGCTTGTAAAAAGATGGATGGACCCACAATAGGTCGTTCACAAATTCTGCTTGCTACCATATTGGGTTCTAAATTATGGATAATACCTTCTTCATTCACTATACACATAGTATATACCTCATTTTCAGCCTGATAGTGGCAAGGAATTACTTCAATATAACCACCTACGGCTTCTTGCATTTGTTCTAAAGTGGGTGAATCCATTTTTTGGATGCTACCATCCGCCAAAATTAACTTCCCCATG
>TARA_R110002096_G_scaffold191655_5_pt1 | contig 10773 bp, 9 predicted proteins | sample TARA_R110002096 | Tara Oceans TARA_R110002096 (sample SAMEA4397295) | marine metagenome | biome: Polar Biome; feature: [DCM] deep chlorophyll maximum layer (ENVO:01000326); material: water (ENVO:00002006), including particulate matter (ENVO:01000060) such as... | depth 35 m
ATCATGTTGCCTGCACTCGGATTGATCTCCGATGATTTTGCCCTGCCCAGCGTCAACGACCGGCAATGGACCATCACCTCCTATATTTACGGCATGGCGATGGGCTCGATCCTATACGGTTCGCTTGCGGATCGTTTTGGCCGCAAGCCGGTGCTGCTGGTGACCATCGGCATCTATACGCTCTTCGGCATATTATGCGCCCTGGCCTGGGATTACGAACTGCTGCTGATCGGTCGTTTCATTCAGGGCCTCGCCGCGTCGGCAATGGGTGTGCTGGCGAACAGCATCATCCGCGATCGCTACGACGGCGATGCGATGGCCCGGTCCATGTCCACCATCATGATGGTGTTCATGATCGTTCCGATCACAGCCCCCTTGCTCGGCCAGCTGGTCCTCCATATTGCCCCGTGGAAAGCGATATTTCTGGTGCTGTCCACAGCCGGTCTGGCGACATTTCTGTGGGTCATGACACGGCTTCCGGAGACTCTGCATCCGGACGACAAGACCCCGATCAGGGCCCGATCCGTCGCCTCGGCTTGGCATGGAGTGATTTTTAACCGCAACAGTTTTGGCCATGTCATTGCCAGCGGCCTGATGATGGCGCCGCTCTTCGCTTATATCGCGTCGGCCCAGCAGATATTTTTCGATATATTCGGCGCCGGTGACATCTTCGTCTATATTTTTGCCCTGAGCGCGGGCGCGATGTCTATCGCCAGCTTCACCAACTCGCGGATCGTCATGCGCTTCGGCGCACGGCGGGTCTCCCAGTCCGCCTTGATCTTTTTCATTCTGGTGTCGATCATCCACTTCGCTCTTGCCGAGGCCGGGGGGCTCAATCTCTGGTCCTTTACCGCCGTGCTGGTGCCCTCGATGGCGATGGTTGGCTTCACCGGAGCCAATTTCAGTTCGATCGCGATGCAGCCTTTCGGCAGGACCGCGGGTGTTGCTTCCTCGTTCCAGAATTTCGCCAGGTCCGGCCTGTCTTCCGTCATCGGCGCCGCCATCGGCCTGCAATTTGACGGCACGGTCCTGCCGCTCGCCACCGGTTTCATGGTCTGTGGCATCGCGTCATTGGCGTTTATATTCTGGGCTGAAAAAGGAAAATTGTTCCGGCGTGTTCAGACTGGCGTAACCGCAAGTGATTTAGTGCCTCATTCCTGAATTACAAATCACCAGTACGGGAGCATGGCCATGTCGATTCTTACCCCCAGCAAAATAGCCGCGGCCCTGATCCCCGCTGCCATGCTCTTTGCCACCCCTGCGCTGGCAGCGGATTCGATTCACGGAAACTGGATCACCCAGGACCGCGATGCCGTCGTCAAAATATCCAAATGCGGCGCAACCGTCTGCGGCCGCATTCACAAATATCTGGTGACCCCGCCCAATGGCGTCGGGCAAAAGGATATCAACAATCCCGACAAGAAACTGCGCAACCGTACCTTGCTCGGCACCGCGATCCTCACCGGCTTCACCCCCGACGGCGACATCTGGCGCGGCAAGGTTTACGATCCCAAAACCGGCAAGACCTATCGCTCGGAAGTCAGCCTGAATTCGGCCAACAGTCTCAAGATGAAGGGCTGCGTCGCCTTTCTCTGCCAGGGCCAGAACTGGACCCGCGCGAAATAACGGATATCCGGCTTTCGCCGGCGCACCTCCCTACTCCATCTCCGCAATCCACTGGCTGAGCAGCGCCACGCCCTCGTCATGGACGATCGAGCGGCCGACTTCCGGCATGCTGATACCCGGATCGAGGCTGTTCAGACGATAGATCATGATGCTGCCGTCCGGATCACCCGGCGCGATGTCGAAATCATGGGTGCCGCTGCCCCGCCCCGCCGCGACCGGGCGTTTGTGGATGCCGATGCGCACCGGCATCTCTTCCTCATAGGTCAGGAACAGGCCGGAGTTGCTCGCCGAGCCACGGACATTGTGACAATGGGCGCAATTGACGTCGAGATAGCCGCGCGCACGATCCTTCAGCGGGGCGCTGCTGTCGCCCCAGACCGGCACGCGATATGCGACCTCCGGCTTCCGGTCGATCAGGCCAAGCCGCGCAAATTGCTCGAGCTGGCCGCCATGGGTCAGATTGCGCGCCTTGAGCCCGATCGGCGTCACCGCGTCCGACAGGGCATGGCATTCCTTGCACTGGTTCTTGTTCGGCACGGCATAGCTGATCGAACGCTGCTGCCCGGACGGATCGGTGAAAGTAACCGGGATACGCGCGCCCGCAACCTTCAGCTTCGCCTCGGTCTGCGCCTCGTTCCAGACATAGGGCAAAGCCAGCCAGCCGTCGGCGCGGTGCAGCAGCACCCGGGTCTCAAGCAGCATCGGCTTGCCATCGCGCTCATAGCCAAAGCTCTTGATCAGCGCGGACCCTACCGGAAAATCGAGCAGGCCGTCACCATTGGCTTTCGCCTGCGCGCCCTCGGGCACATAGATGAACCGATATTTCTCCGCATAATCGGAGAACAAAGGCATGTTCAGCTGATAGGGCACGACCCGCTCGTTCGGCTGCCAGCCCGAGGCGTCCTTGAAGAAGCGATAGTCCGACAGCATCCGCGGCAGGCCGTCGGACAGGATAACCCCGTCCGCCACGCTCGCCGGCTCGCGCGCGCCGGCCGAAAAGGCCAGCGCCGCGATCGCGCACGCAGAAGCCAGCCAGCGCATTATCTGATCGCGTCTTCCATCGCCTGCGGCAGGGTGATCGGTGTCAGCTGGCGACCGTCAAACGGTTCGCTGGCGCCCGCGACCAGCGACGGCTTTGCCTCGGCCAGCGACTGGCCGGGCGTGGTCAGCCCCATGGACAGGATCGCGACATCATCGCCGATCTGGAGATTTTCTCCGGTACCATCCTCGATAATCGGCGGGATCGCGCCGCCAAAGGCAGCCTTCAACTGCGCGCCGCCCGGAAAGGCCGGATTATAGCCGGCCCGGCCATGGTCATTTTCAAACACCCGCACGCCAATCGGCTTCGGGTTATAATTGGGGTCATCCTGCCCCTTGGTATAGGATACGATCAGGATATTGCCGGTGCCATTTTCGGCGAAGCGGTTTTCGAACACTTCCACTTCGTAATGCGACATCACCATCACCCCCATGCCGGCGGGAACCTCGGCGACAATATTGCCTTCGGGCGCGAAATTCGGCGTGTTGTTGTCGACCACGATATTGTCGAACACGCGGACATTGCGGCCGCCCTGTTTCGGAATATTGGGCAGATCGAAGACCAGGATGCCGCCGGTATTGTTGACCGCGACATTGTTGTAAACATCCGCGCCGATGCTGTTCTCGATCTCGATCCCGGCGACGTTGAATTTGGCGACGCTGTTGCGGACGATGATATTCTCCGACTGGCCGACATAAATCCCGGCGTCCGACGAGCCGATCGTCGTCACGCTGTCGACCAGCACGTTGCTGCTCTCGACCGGATAGATCGCATAGGCACCATTTTCCGGATGCGGCCCGCGGGTCCACTCGACCCGCAACCGGTAATAGACAATATTATCCGCGCCCTTCGACTTGATCCCGTCGCCCTTGCTGTCCTCGATCGCGAAATCGCGCAGCACGACATGGTCGGACGTTACCAGCAGACCTTCACCCGCGCCGAGTTGTCCGGCAAAATTGAGCACCGTCTGGTCCATGCCGGCACCGCGCACGGTGACATTGTCGACGTCGAGCGACAGGCCGTCGACCAGATCAAAGCGACCGGCCCCGAGTTCGATGACATCGCCGGGTTCGGCGAGAATCAGCGCTTCCTGCAGCCGTTCCTGCGCATCTTCGCCGGGTGCAACGCTAACGGTTTTGGCAAGTGTCGGGGCGCTCAGACATAGCGCGGTGGCAACCAGTAAACTGCGGATCATATCTCTCTCCTCCAAGAACAGAGGATAATGACGCAAAAACCGGCCGATGCCAAGAGCATTGACATTCATGTCAGTAGATTACCCGCCTTGGCAGTCCGGCTACGGCTTTGGTTCGGGGAAAAGGAAGCTCAGGCTTCGCCCAATATCCATTCGATCGCAGCATCAGCGTGAATCTCGGTGCTGTCGTAAATCGGCAGGATATTCGCCTTGGTATCGACAATCAAATCAAGCTCGGTGCATCCGAGCACGATCGCCTCGATCTCCTGCTTGGCGATATTGGTGATATAGGTTTTCATCGTCCGTTCGGACTCGCGCTTGGCCTGACCGAACATCAGTTCCTCGTAGATGATCCGGTCAATCTCCTCGACCCGCTCCTCGTCGGGCGGCGAAAGCGTGATACCCTTGCCGACCAGCCGCTTGCGATAGAAGCCCTCGGTCATCACGTTGCGCGTGCCGACCAGAGTCGCCGACTTTATCCCGTCGGCCACCATCTTGTCGCCGACACAATCCGCGATATGCAGGATCGGCACACCGATTTCCGGTTGTACCCGGTCATAGATCTTGTGCATCGCATTGGAACAGATCAGCACCGCCGTCGCGCCGCTATTTTCCAGCCGCTTGGCCGACCGCGTCATCAACCCGGCCGCAGCGTCCCAGTCATCGTCCGATTGCAGACGCGCATAGTCGCTGAAGTTGACGCTTTCGATCAACATATGCGGGCTGGAAAAGCCGCCGAGCCGGTTCTGCACGATGCGGTTGATCCGCGTATAATAGCTGGCCGTAGAGACCCAGCTCATTCCGCCAATCAGACCAATTTTCCGCATCGAATTTTATATCCCTGAAACATACGAGCCTGGCGTCTAGAGCGCCTTGACTATTTCCTCGCACATTTTCTTCGCATCGGAAAGCAGCATCATCGTCTGGTCCATATAAAAGACCTCGTTGTCGACGCCGGCATAGCCGACACCGCCCATCGAACGTTTGATGAAGAATATCGTCTTCGCTTTCTCGACATCGAACACCGGCATGCCGTAAATCGGCGATCCCTTGTCGGTTTTCGCCGCCGGATTGACCACGTCATTGGCCCCGATGATGAAAGCGACATCGGCCTGGGCAAATTCGCTGTTGATATCTTCCAGTTCGAAAACCTCGTCATAGGATACATTGGCTTCGGCGAGCAGGACGTTCATATGGCCCGGCATGCGGCCAGCCACCGGGTGGATCGCATATTTGACGTTGACGCCTTCTTCTTTCAGCAGATCGCCCATTTCGCGCAGCGCGTGCTGTGCCTGCGCCACCGCCATGCCATAGCCCGGAATGATGATCACATTCTCGGCCTGTTTCATCATATAGGCAGCATCCTCGGCCGAACCGCGTTTCCACGGGCGGTCGATCTTCGCCGCGCCGTCGCTCGGTCCGCTGTCGGCACCAAAGCCGCCGGCGATCACGCTGATGAAGCTGCGATTCATCGCCTTGCACATGATATAGGATAGGATCGCACCGGAAGAACCGACCAGCGCACCGGTGATGATCATCGCCGTGTTCCCGAGCGTAAAGCCCATCGCCGCTGCGGCCCAGCCGGAATAGCTGTTCAGCATCGACACAACCACGGGCATGTCCGCGCCGCCGATCGGAATGATCAGCAGGAAGCCGATCAGGAAGCTGAGGCCCACGATGGTCCAGAAAATCGCTCCCGTACCGACGGTGGGCGCAATGGCGAAATAGGCGGTCAGGCCAATGATCCCGGCCAATACGCCGAGATTGAGGACATGACGCATCGGCAGCATGATCGGCGCGCCCGACATATTGCCGTTGAGTTTCAGAAAGGCGATCACCGAACCGGAGAAGGTAATCGCACCAATAGCGACGCCAAGTCCCAGTTCGACCCGGCTGACGGTCAATATTTCACCCGTCGCGTCCAATATGCCAAAGGCACCGGGATTGAGATAGGCGGCTATACCGACCAGCACCGCGGCCAGACCGACAAGGCTGTGAAAAGCCGCAACCAGCTGCGGCATATCGGTCATCGCGATCCGGCGCGCGGTAAAGAACCCAATCGCGCCACCAATGGCGATGGCACCGGCGATTTCCGGCAGGCTGGCGATGCTGTGGGTCCACAGGGTGGTGACCACGGCAATCAACATCCCGACCATGCCGAAACGGTTGCCCGCCCGACTGGTTTCCGGCGAAGACAGGCCGCGCAGAGCAAAAATGAAGAGAACGCCAGCGACCAGATAGGCGGTGGCGACCCAGGGATTTACGGCTTCACCGGAAGCGGCCATCGCTGGCGTGGCGAAGAATAGCGCTGCTGCGCCCCCCAATAATGCGCGCATTATTTGCGCTCCTTTTTCTTGTACATCGCGAGCATCCGCTCGGTCACGGCAAAGCCGCCAAAAATATTCACGCTGGCGAGAACGACGCCGACCAGGCCGAGCCATTTCGCCACCTGGCTGCCGTCAGCCTGCGCTCCTGCAGCCGCCGCGATCAGCGCGCCGACGATGATCACCGAAGAAATCGCATTGGTCACCGCCATCAGCGGCGTGTGCAGGGCCGGGGTCACCGACCAGACGACATAATAGCCGACAAAACAGGCCATCACGAAGATTGAGAGTATTGATATAAAGTCCATGTCTAACCCCTATTTCGCCAGAAGGCGCTCGTTCACAACCTTGCCATCCTTGGTCAGGCGTATGCCAATCGTCACTTCATCATCATCGGGCAGAACCGGCCGCTTGGCCTCTTCGTCCCAGTAAGCGCTGAGGAAATTATAGAGATTGCGCGAGAACAGAGCGGAACTGTCCGCCGCCATGCTCGACGGCATGTTGTTTGCGCCGATAATCTTGACGCCGTGCTTCTCGACCACTTTGCCGGCAACCGCACCTTCGACATTGCCGCCTTGCTCTGCCGCGAGATCGACAATCACGCTGCCGGTCCGCATTGTCGCGATCTGCGCGTCGGAGATCAGACGCGGCGCGGGACGACCGGGGATCAGCGCGGTAGTGATGACGATATCCTGTTTGGCGATATGGGCGGAGACCAGTTCGGCTTGCGCTTTCTGATATTTCTCGCTCATTTCGGTGGCATAGCCGCCGGTGCCTTCGCCTTCGATGCCTTCGACCGATTCAACAAAAATCGGTTTCGCGCCGAGCGACTTGATCTGCTCCTTGGTCGCGGCCCGGACGTCGGTCGCACTGACCTGAGCGCCAAGGCGCCGGGCGGTGGCGATCGCCTGCAGGCCGGCAACGCCGACCCCCATGATGAAGCAACGCGCGGCGGAAACCGTGCCGGCTGCGGTCATCATCATCGGAAAGACCCGGCCATAATGGGCGGCGGCTTCGAGAACAGATTTATAGCCCGACAGATTGGATTGCGAGGAAAGGATATCCATCGACTGCGCGCGGGTGATCCGCGGCATGAATTCCATCGCCAGCGCATCAATGCCCAGCTTGGCATAGGCGTCGACGCGTTTGCGTTCGCCGAACGGATTGAGGCTGGCAACCAGCCATGCACCCTTCTTGATGCCCTTCAGTGACTCAGGCTCTGGTCCCTGCACCGCCAGGACAATGTCGGCATCTTTCAATACCGCTTGCCTGATGCCGATTGTCGCGCCCATGTCCTGATAGTCCTTGTCGGCAACCGACGCCGAAACACCCGCTCCCTTTTCGACGGCCAGAGACGCACCCAGTGCAATGAATTTCTTGACCGTTTCCGGCGACGCGCTGACGCGCTTCTCGCCATCGGCGAGTTCTTTCAAAACCGCGATTTTCACAAAATATTCCAATCAGTTAGGAAATAAGAACAACCACCAATATTGTCACAATGATGGTAGCAACCGTACCGACCTTCAGCAGCGATAGAAAACGGGCGTAGGATTCTTCCGCTGCGTCAAAATTATTATCCGATGTCATGATATCCCCATATTATCGTTCAAAACAGGCGCGAGGTGTAACCGTATATTAGTCGCTGCTCAAGCCCTAGCCAGTGTCATATTAAATAGAAAATTTATTCACCCCTTAATCGGCTCTTTACCGGTTGCCGCTAATGATGTGCCTCATATTGGGACAATCGGGATAAAAATGGTACAAAACGGCACTAAATTACTGCTGCTGATCGATGATGAGCCTGCGCAATGCCGGCTGATTTCCGCGCTCGCTTCCCGGGCGGGATTCCGCACAATCTACGCCCGTGACGCAGAGACCGCGATTGCGACGCTCGGCACGCAGGATGGCATGATGCTCGACGCCATCATCCTCGACCATTGGGTGCCGGGTTCCGAAGCCACCGAACTGATCACCGAACTGAAATCCCGCCGGCCCGCCTTGCCGGTTCTGATGCTGACAGCGGTCGGCTCGATCGCCGAAGCGGTCGATGCCGTGCGCGCCGGTGCCACCGATTATCTGATCAAACCTGTTGCCCCGGAACTCATGCTCAATGCGCTCAACGCCGCGGTGGAATCCGCTCGGGACGACGGCGAACTGCGTCCGCTCAGCGAGAAAATCTCGGCACCGCTCGAATTTGAGGAAATTGTCGGCGCTGCCCCGGCCTTCCGCGCAGCCCTCGCCATCGCTGCCAAGGCGGCCCGCGCCCGGGTTCCGGTGCTGATCGAAGGCGAAGGCGGAGTCGGCAAGGAAGTCATCGCCGACGCCATCCACGCCGCCAGCCCCCGTGCCAAACAGCCGATGCTCAAGCTCAATTGCGGTGCAATCACCGGCAACCTGCTCGATTCCATCCTCTTCGGCCACGAAAAAGGTGCATTCACCGGGGCGTTCGACCGCAAGATCGGCCTGCTTCAGCAAGCCGAAGGCGGCACGATATTCCTCGACGAGGTCGACCGGATTCCGCCGGAAACACAGGTCCGCCTGCTGCGCTTCCTGAAACATTCCGATATCCAGCCGCTCGGCAGCCCGAACAGCTTCCAGCTCGATGTCCGGATCATTGCCGCGACCAATCGCAAGCTGCTGCTGGAAGTCGAAAAAGACAATTTCCGCGAAGATCTCTATTACCAGATGAATGTCGTGCAGTTGACCATCCCGCCATTGCGCGACCGGACCGGCGACATTCCGGCCCTCGCCCGGCATTTCCTCGCTCGCCTCGCGTTGCAGCCGGGCCTGCGCAGCTTGGGCATTACCGACGAAGCGCTCAATCTGCTGCGCAGCTATCGCTGGCCGGGCAATGTCCGCCAGCTGCAGAGCGTATTGTTTCGCGCTGCGGTCATGTGCGACCGAAATGCCCTGACCTGCGAGGAATTCCCGCAAATCGCCTCCTTTGTTGCCGAATCCGGCGATAGTCAGCCGCATCTCGTCCGCAGTCCGGAAGGGATCGGGATCACGCTTTATTGCGAGGATGGCAATTTGCGGCCGCTGGAAGAAATCGAGGCCGACGTCATCCGCCTTGCGATCGGCCATTATCGGGGCCGGATGACCGAAGTCGCGCGGCGGCTGGGGATTGGACGCTCCACTCTCTATCGCAAGCTGGCCGACCTTGGCATTGATAATGCCGCGTAATTAAACGGTTTTTTTGTTGGATATCCGGTTGGATCCTGTTGGATTTGACATTTTCGGCCAAAATCGGTTTTCGCGAAATCCAACATCGCCATTGATGTTTGGCACCGCCGGTCTTAAGTCTGCTTGCATGAAAAACATGCTTCCAACTCTTCCATTCGGCGCGACCCTGACGCTCGCGCTTCTTCTCTCGGCCTGCGGAAAACAGGAAGCGGTGGGCGATGTTCCATCCAGCGAAGAATTGGCGCAACAGGCCGATGCTGCCAGCCAGGCGATCCGCGACGAAGCGGATGCGGCCGAAGGCGATGGCGCGACAAGCGCGGTCGATCTCGCCACTCTCGACAGCTATGCCAACGCCCTGCGCGGTTACACGATCATGGTGCCCGGCGCCTGGACCGTCGACCAAGCGTCCAGCGACGACAATGGCCGGGTCTATACTGACCCCGAAAGCGGTGCAAAACTGGCCGTTAGCTGGGTTGAAAATCGCGAAGATGCGGCCTGGAGCAAAGCTGTCCAGACCGTCGAGGACGGCAGCGAGACCATGGAAGGCGCGCCGGTCGGCAAGAATGAATATCGCGCTTCAGGCATTTCGACCAACGGTCAGAAATCAAGCCAGCGAATGCTGCGCAAGCCCGACGGGACAATGGTCCGGGCGGAAATCAGCTATGCCACCGATCAGGCCCAATCGACCGACCCGTTGGCGAAAACGATATTGGACAGCCTGACCCTGCAATAGCAGCGGCTATCGCGGACTGATCTGGCGTAGAATCGGGAAACCTGTCTAGCGGTTGAGCTTGGCGTCCAGAAAACTGGGCATCGGGCCGTTCCAGCCATCATCCGCCCCGTCGTCATTGCCGCTCTGAACCACTTTCGGTTTTTCGTCCCGGACCCTGGCAGCGCGCGCCGGCTTCTTGGGCGCGTCATCTTGCCGCGACGGCTTTGGAGTATCGTCCTGCTCCGCCTTTTTCGGCCGGTCATCCTGCCGTGGTTTCTTCGCTGCATCATCACGCCGTGGCGCTCTTGATTTCGCAGGGACAGGCTTGTCCGAAGCGGATTTCGCCGGAGCCTTGTCGGCCGGCATGTTGCCGCCTTTGCTGCCCTTGCGTTCGGTACGGACCGGAATTGTCATGCCGGTCAGCTTCTGGATGCTGTCGACGTGTTCTGCATCGCTGCGGGTCACAAAGGTGATCGCAACGCCGGTGGCACCAGCACGGCCGGTGCGGCCGATCCGGTGAATATAGTCATCCGGATGCCATGGAATATCATAGTTTATGACATGGCTGACGCCCTTGATATCGAGCCCGCGGGCGGCGACATCGGACGCGCACAAAATATTGATTTCACCGGACTTGAACCGGTCCAGCTCCGCGAGACGCGAGCTTTGGTCCATGTCGCCATGGATCTGCCCGGCA
>TARA_R110002096_G_scaffold104771_15_pt1 | contig 10771 bp, 11 predicted proteins | sample TARA_R110002096 | Tara Oceans TARA_R110002096 (sample SAMEA4397295) | marine metagenome | biome: Polar Biome; feature: [DCM] deep chlorophyll maximum layer (ENVO:01000326); material: water (ENVO:00002006), including particulate matter (ENVO:01000060) such as... | depth 35 m
CTGAACGCTGTTGTCATGATGACGCGCCGGATCCATCCGAGGAACATCATCCTCGTCCCGGACAACCTCGTCACCCGATCAGGTGTGCGCTTAGTTTCGAGTGGTGCGCTACTCTCCGGATTCAATGCACCAGAGCGCTTCGTGGGTGCGGATGAAAAAGGCTCCCTGGGAGGGGGCGAGCGACGAGTTGGTTTGCTCTCCCAGCGTGTTTTCGGCGAGCACTTCCATGCCCTCGGGAGTGGCGTTGAGGACGATGGTGTCACCGGCCTGGCTCAGCGTGTAAATCTTGTCTCCGGCAAGAAGCAGTGAACCCCAGGACTTTCCGGAGAGCGGAAGTCGATCTTTCCAGACGGTTTCGCCGGTTTGAATGTTGTCACAAAAGACGACTCCGCCGGAATTGTGATAGTAGTAGTGCCCTTCGTGAATCACGCCGGTGCCGATTCCTCCATTGTGGCGAACTTCCTGCCAAAGGCGATGGCTTGCGGTGACATCGCCATCGCCGCCTACCCGGACACCGACCGAGTTTCCGTAGTATCCCCCCATCGCAACGACGACCCCGTCACTGTACATCGGCGACGTGTAGACCAGCGGGTTCAACCCGGAGGCGGTCCAAAGCACTTCGCCGGTCTTGGGATTGAACCCCTTCATTTCCATGGGAAAACTCATCACGAGTTCATCCCGCTTCGCGCCTTCGATCAAAATGGGGGTGCTGAAGGCTCCGATCACGCCTTCATCCGAGTTCCCCCGGAAGCCGTCCGTGCGTTCGCCCGGTTTCCAAGCCGGCTCCTTCCATTGCCAGACCGTTTCGCCGGACTTCTTGTCGAGGCCGTAGAGCACCGCGTTCTTCGCGGGACCGTGATAGTGGAGGACCAGGCCGCCGTAAATGAGGGGAGAACTGGAGTTTCCCCACGTGTGATCCAGGGCGCCGAGATCGCGATGCCAGAGCTGGTTTCCTTCCAGGTCATAGGCGACGAGCCCGGCTGAGCCATAGGAGGCGACCACCATTTCGCCATCCGTGGTGGGCGAGGCCGAGCAAAAGAGATTCGATCGGTGGGTCCGCTCCTGCTTTTCGTAAACGAGCCCGTTCTTCCAGAGCAACTTCCCGGTTTCGCGATCGAAACAGTAAAGACCGCGCCATTTTTCCGCCGTGACGGGTTGGGTGACAAAAACGCGATCTCCCAGAATGATCGGGGTCGAGTTCCCGCCTTCCGGAAGCTCGACACGCCATTTCACGTTCTTGTCGTTGCCCCATTCCAAGGGCAAATCGGTTTCCTGAGTAACGCCGGAACCGAGAAGATCACCGCGCCAACTGGGCCAGGCATCTGCGTGGCAAAGCGGGGAAACGGCGAAGAGGAGGGCGGGAAGGAGGACGTGACAGGGGTTCATGCTCCAATGGACAAACGAAGGGGTGAACTTGCTCAAATCGCACGTGATGATTCCTGGTTTTCATGGCTGAAACCCGGTTGGACGGCGCGTCTGCCGCGTGGTAGAGACGCCGGTGCCCTTTTACCTGCTCCTGCCCCTTGGAAGCGCCATGATGTATGCCCTGAGCACGCTCTTCCTGAAGCGTGGCTTGAAGGAGGGAGCGCGGCTGCGCCAGGCCGTCCACGTCACCAACATCGCGGTCGGGATCGTGGTATGCCCGCTCTACTTTTTTCAGAAGGATCCGGTCGCCTGGCATCTCCTGTGGCAGCCGGTCAGCATGTCGCTGGTTTTCTATGCGGCGGGATGGATGACGGTTTGGGCGATGCGTCAGGGGGATGTTTCGCTCGTCACTCCGGTCATGGGGACGAAGGTTGTGTTTGTGGCTTTGGGGGCAGCGCTCTTGCTGGATGAGCAACTGCCCATGCTCCTTATCGTTGCGGTGGTGCTGACGGCGGCTGGCATCTTCGTGCTCGGCATCCCCGATCTCGCGAAAAGCCATGCCAAATTCGGCCCCGCGACCCTGCTCGCCATGCTTAGTGTGTCGATGTTCGCAGCCTGCGACCTGATGGTGAAGCAGTGGGCCATTCCATTCGGCAAACACGCCTTCATCGCGATCGCCTCGAATGGAGTCGGGATCATTTCGATCCTGGACATCGCCCTGAGCCGCCTGCCGTTCCGGGAGACCTATCCCCCGACGACGAAAGAGACGCGGTTCTGGATCTGGAGCAGCGCAGTGCTCATTGCCTTGCAGGCCATGGTCGTTGGCGTCGTCCTGGCAGCCACCGGGGACGCCACAGGGGTGAACGTCGTCTATGCGTCGCGCGGATTGTGGGCGATTCTGCTCGTTTGGATCGTTGGCCATCATTTTGCGAATCACGAACGCCACGACGCGGGCAAGTTCTACATCTGGCGGGTCGTCGGAGCCGCGATGTTGACGCTGGCAGTCATTCTCGCGGTGGTCGCGCGCTCGTCGGGGAGTCCGCAATGAGCGTCCCGGCATCGGTGCCCACGCTGGAGATGGTGGTCGGGTGAACGCGCCACCGTCGAGGAGATGATCGCGAAGTGGGCGAGGCGTAGCACAGCCTTCACTCCCGTATTCCGGAGATTTCTCCGGAATTTGGTCGGTCGGTTTCCGGAGAAATCTCTGGAATACCATCAAGCGATCAGATTTGTGCCCTTTTTCAACATTCTGCTAGGAAGTGTTCCTCGCGGCCGGCAACTCCTCGACGGTTAACTCAGCGCATCCGGTTTCCGGATCGAGCTTTCTCGTGAATTCCCATTCCGGAAGGATGCCGAGAACAATCTCCGCAGTGGTGTTGATGATGGCTCCCTCCTTCAGGTGTCCTCCCTTCGCCATTCCGTGGTGGTCGCTGACCAAAATATGGAGATGCGACCCGTCCCGGGAAAGGGTCCCCCCAAGCGAGATGATTTCGAAGGGGCCTTCCAAAATCTCCGCCGTCTCCGCCTCGGCAAACCGGATCGCCGCCGTCCTGAGGCTCCCAATTCCGGTGACGACGCACGCCGCCGGCCACTTTCGGTTCTCTATCAGGCCATCCAGCTCCCGCTTCAAATCCTGTCCCGGGGTGAGTCTCAGGCAATGGGTTTGCATCGTTGGTGTTGGGTTTCCAGGGTTGTGCCTGCGTTCAATGGGAAAAGTGTTCGCAGGCAAGTTGGGCCACCTCGTCGGCGCAACCCCACGCGACGGTATATCCGCCGCCGCCATGGCCGTAGTTGTGGATCACCGGCTGATCGGTGGAGGGCAGCTCCAGTTCCAAACGAACCTCCGGACGGCCCGGACGAAGCCCCACCGCCACGCCGAGTTGCTCACTCTGCGCAAGTTGGGGAACGAGCTTGCGGCAACGCTCAAGAATCGCCTGTGTGTCGCTTTCGGAAGGTTCCCGGCTCCAGTCTCCCTCCTGCGCGGTCCCTCCCAGAACCACGTCATTCTTCCGGGGAAGAATCAACGTGAACTCATCCTCTTTCTGGTAGAGCCGCGTCGATTCCCTCAGGTCTTTGGGGAGGGAAACCCGCACCACCTGGCCGCGAATGGGAAACACCTCGGGGTCCTTCGCAAAATGGCGCGCCCAGACTCCCGTGCAATTCACCACCAGGTCGAACTCAGGAAACAAATCCGTTGGGTTGTCGATCTCCTGAACCTGAATTTGCGCCCCGTTGCGAACCACCTCGTCCCGGAGATAGGGCATGAACACCGGCACATCAATGACCGGAAGCGTCACCAGAAACGCCTCGTGACAAGGAACTCCGTAGTCGGCCCCGTTCACTTCCTCCCATTCATCAACGAGGGTTCGCGCGTACGCGCTGTCATCGGGATCGAGGCAAAACCGGAAATGCCTCTCAAAATGAATCCCGGATTCCGGAAGTGTCTGGAGACGCGCATACTCGTCGTAGGTGGTCTTGGCCCACTTCGCCACGCGCTCCTCGGGGTAGGCCTTGTGCGGCCACCAATAGGCTCCGGCGGAGAGCGATGTGGTTTCGGTAAACTCCTCCTTCGAAAAAATCTTCACGGAGAAGCCGCGCTTCAGCAATCGATGCGCACAAGTCAGTCCCATGACCCCTTGTCCAACGATGGCAACGTTCTTTCGGTCGGTGATCATTGAAATACTCTGGCGTGATGCCTCAAACTAAACTCGTCGTCGGCGCAGGGTTAGGCGATCGGAGGCGATGTTCCTTACGTTCATTCGGAGAGCCAATCCGAGTTTAATCCTTCGCCCCACCCGGATCTCCATTCCAGTAGGTTTTCACCATTCGTGCCACGCGAAGCGGATCCGCTCCAGCAAGTGGAATCTCATTGTGCTCAACCGTGTTGTAGCCGAAACGTCGGTAAAGTGGCTCACCAACCAGGGTGGCTGAAATCTCCCCGCGCCGGAAGCCCGCGGCAAGGATCGCATCCTCGCATGCCTTCATGATACGGCTGCCAATTCTTTGCCTCGCGAAATCAGGATCCACAAAAAAGGCCCTGATCCGCGCCGCTTCAGTTTCAGGGTCCAGACGCCGGGGAGCAGTTCCGGTAACCTGACGCCCTCCGAAAAGAGCCTTGCGGAAGCTCCAACCGCCACATCCGACGATGTTGCCCATTTCTTCGACCACGAAATAGGTCGCATCCTGAATCATCTGTTCATCGACTCCGAAGACGGGACCAATCGCCGCCCGGATCTGTGATTCGGAATAGCAACCCTTGTGCAGGGTCGTCACCGATCTCACCAGCAACTCGTGAAGGGATTCCTGGTCGGCGGGAGTCGCGATTCGTATCGTCCAGTTCATGACAGGAGAGTGTCCGTTAGGCAATGGTAGCCGAACCCAAAGTGGCGGAGTCCATCGACAAAGGCAAATGTGGAGTCAGCTCTCCATCGAGATGGCCTCCACCGCACCGTCTTCATCAAAGGAAACGCAGAGAACGTAGTTCGTCACCTCTCCCGGAAGGGTGAAATCAAGACTGTCCAGGTCCTCCTCTTCGTCAAAGTCAGACTGCAGGACCAGCGCATCAAGAATCTGCTCCGGTGCCGGCTTTGCCGTTTGAAGATGCTTCTCCCAATACGGCGCCGCGAGTTCCTCAAGATGATGAGAGACGAAAAGCGTGGCGCCAAACTCATCGTCCGCAGTTCCGTATGCGGCTTTGATGGCTTTTAGCGCTGCGTTCGTTCGGGTCTGGATTTCGGCGTTGTCAGGGGGCATTGGGCCGGAAATTTTTCCCACCTTATCGCTTCCCGCCTTTTACGAGAAGCCAAATTGCGAGTGACATCTCTCCGAAAATGCTCGGGACAGCAACGAGCGCCAGGAAGACAGAGGCGTAGTTGTCGTAGTTGGGCAGCGCAAAATGTGCCGCGGTGTCCGCCATATACATCACCCCAGCCAATGCCAGAAAGACGGTGATGAACTTGGGTCTACCAATGATGTTCCCCAATAGAAGAAGATGAATCCCAAAAAAGAAGAGGCCGATCAGCCAGATGTTATTGAACGTCGCAACGTGATTCAGGACCTCCTCACCAGTCTCCGAAGTCAACACGGGCGGGAGTGAGAAAACCGCCACCCCCATGATCGCCGCATGCATCATTCGAAACAGCATGCTTAGAAGCGAGAGAGAATCGTCCTTGTACAATTCGTAAAGAGCCCACGCCACCACCACATCAAAAACCACCGTGATCAGGAAGGCCAGGATGCCGGCTCGCACCTGGAGGTGATCTTGCTGGATCGTCGCCAGAGGGGCGTTGAGCAGGGATTCCAGCACGAAAAAGTTGGCGAAAATCGCCGCAAAGAAAATGATGAGATAGCTCACTCCCGCGATCACGGAAAGCGTTCTCGGTTCGAAGGTCCTACTCATGATCGGGGTCGTTGATTGGTTGTATGGATCGTCTTTTTCCCATCGTAATCAGCAAACAACTGCTCATGCGATGCCTGGGAAAACGTGTCCTTCCGGTGAGGATATTGCGCGATCCAGTCGATCAACATCGCCAGATTCGCATCCTGTTCCTCCCTGGATGGATATTTGTGGGGTTCCCAGGGACGATTTCTCGCATTGTCGATGCAATCTTCAACTGGCAAATTCAGGAAGATGATCTCGGTGGAACAGGGAATCACCACGGCCAAGAGATCGGAATAGCATCCCTCAATCACCCAACCATCAGAAGACTCCATGAAGGATTCAATCGCCCGCGTTGACTCTTCGATCGACCGTCGCACCGGAGGCGAAACGGGTTGCCAGGCAATCGTATCCAGATCGAAGTGCGCCAACCCTTCGGAGTCAGAAAGCTGCTTTGCCAAGGTGGATTTGCCCGACCCGGAATTCCCGAAAATAACTACTTTTTTCACGCGTGCGCCCAGCATGGGGGCGAGGTGGAAGCGGTTCAAGTGCCCGGTGTGAAAAAGGAATGCGTCCAGAGTTGGAGGCTGCCAGACAGCCTAAGCCATCTCCTTGCTGTACAAGCCTGCAACGCCTTGCAAATGCCCATTCAACTCTCCATTCCCGTCCCATCCGGACCGTAAAGATATTCCATGTCGGGCTTCTCCGTCGCAAAGAAATGGACCCAGATGTAGGCGTGACTGAATGCGGCAACGGTCAGCCCGGTAGCGGAGTTGAGACCCACCGCGATCGCCCAGAACAGAAGAAACACAGCGACGTACATCCCATGGCTGGTGAAACGAAAAATCCCCTTCCTCACCAGCGGCATCCTGCGGTAGCGAGCCTCGAAATGATCGGCCCCGCTCGCGCGAACCATGCCGAAGTCGCGTAGGACGCTGTGCATCGCGTAGAACCCCACCGCGACGAGCAACAGTGTGATGAGGATTCGCGGAGGAGCCGGTAGGCCGAGGCTGCCCCGGTCCAACCACGCCAACATGAACAAGGAAACAAATCGACCGGCAAAGAGAACGAAAAACAGCCCGACATAAACTCGAAACCCGATGGAGTGACTGATCGCTGAATCCCGGAGCTCCAGGCGCCACGTCAACCACACATACACCTGGTGCACGACGGGGAACGCAATGGCAATCCAGAAAGCTGCGGGAAAGGGGGCGCCGAGAGATCGCCAAGCGATCCCAACCAAGCCGAGCAGGATCACCAAACCAGCAAGGTGGAGCAACTGGCCAACCCAGATTCCTGGAACTGTTTTTGTTTTCGGCATTGCGCTTGCAGCAAACGAGCTTGTTCTCCCTTGGTTCCTCCAAGAACTTTCCATCGAGCGACCAATTTAGGACTTCGAAGGTTGGCTCGATGCCGCAACAAGCCACGCTGATTGGGTGGAGCTTTCGTCGGGTTGATTATTCTGAGGTTTGATGTCCCTTGCGGCATGAAATCCCTTACTCTTGCCATTTGGACGTTCGTCCTGGCCCTGTCGTCCGCGGTTGCCGATCGCCCGAACATCGTTTTTATCTTTTCCGACGATCACGCGACCCAGGCGATCAGTGCTTACGGGGGAAGGCTTGCGGAAGTCGTGCCGACGCCGAATCTGGACCGGATCGCCGAAGAGGGGATGCGTTTTACCCGGTGCATGGTGACCAACTCGATTTGCGGGCCAAGCCGCGCCACGATCCTAACCGGAAAATACAGCCACAAAAACGGCTTCTTCATGAATGAGGCGACCCGGTTCGACGGGAGCCAGCAAACCTTTCCCAAACTGCTCCAAAAGGCGGGTTACGAGACGGCGATCATCGGCAAGTGGCATCTTGCGAGCGATCCAACCGGGTTCGATCACTGGGAGATTCTTCCGGGGCAGGGGAGTTACTACAATCCGGATTTCCTGACCGAGAAGGGAAAGCATCGGGAAACGGGATATTGCAGTGAGATCCTGACCGAGAAAGCCAAGCGGTGGCTCTCCGAGCAACGGGATTCGCAGAAGCCGTTCATGTTGATGTTGCAGCACAAGGCTCCACATCGCGCATGGGATCCGGCGCCCAAGTATCTAACGCTGTTCGATGATGTGACGATGCCGGAGCCGGACACGTTGTTTGATGATTATGAAGGTCGTGGAACGGCGGCGTTGAATCAGGATATGTCGATCGAGAAGACGATGACGTTGGGGCGTGACTTGAAGGTGAAGGAAAAGGATCCGACGGGCGACTTCGTCAGGCGCGGCTACGGTCGGCTCAACGAAGCGCAGGCAGCGCTTTGGGACGCGGCTTATCAGCCAAAAAATGATGCGTTTCTCGCCGCCAACCTCAGTGGCAGGGAGTTGGTCCGTTGGAAGTATCAGCGTTATCTCAAGGATTACCTGCGGTGCGTGAAGTCGGTGGATGACAGCGTGGGAGAGATTCAGGCTTACCTCAAAGAGAATGGCTTGTCCGATAATACAGTGTTCATTTATTCAAGTGATCAGGGCTTCTATCTGGGGGAGCACGGATGGTTTGATAAGCGGTTTATGTATGATGAGTCTTATCGCACTCCGCTGCTCGTGAGTTGGCCCGGGAAGATCCGGCCGGGAAGCGTGAATGGCGATTTGGTGTCCAATCTCGATTTCGCGGAGACCTTCCTGGAAATCGCAGGGGCGGAGATTCCCGCTGATATGCAGGGAGCCAGTCTCGTTCCGATCCTGAAGGGGACGACGCCATCTGATTGGCGCAAGTCCCACTACTATCATTACTACGAATATCCCGGCTGGCACATGGTACAGCGGCACGAAGGCGTCTACGATGGTCGTTACAAGTTGATGAACTTTTACGATGTCAAGGAGATGGAGCTCTACGACCTGGAGTCCGATCCGAAAGAGATGACCAATCAATTCAACAACCCGGAGTATGCCGCGATCGTAAAGCGGCTGGAAGGAGAGTTGGCTGAGCTTCGGCGTCAGTATGAAGTTCCGGAGAATCAGCTCAAGGATCTTACGAATGTGGACATGCATTACCATTCCAAATCGATTCTCGAACGAGGGCTGGCCCGGAAGAAAGCGGCGGAAGAAGCCGCCGCAAAGCGAAAAGGCGAAAGCCCGAAGTAGAGGCCAACGTGTTTCGGACGAATGAGAGGTGTTCTGATCTTCGCCAGTTGCTAGCATAGCGTTGCGTTGTCTGCGTCGAAAGGCTTGGAAACGTTTCACAAGAACCTGCGATGGGGCCGGGAATGTGCTTTGATGAGGCATGAAGTTCTTTCTTCCTTTCACGTTTGTTCTTGGTGTCACGGCTGTGCTTCTGGCGCAGGTCCCTGTTCAACCTCCCGTTGAGGAGAGTGTTAGGCCCGGGATCAATGAGAAGTTTCTCGATCCCGATTTGAAGGTGGCGGAGTGGCTCAAGCGCTTTGAGGTGGAAAGCCGGGAAGTGTTTCATGCCCGGGACAAGATTCTCGAAGCCTGCCGGTTGGAGAAAGGGATGGTGGTCGCGGATGTGGGGGCTGGGACCGGGCTTTACACTCGCCTGTTTTCCGAAACCGTTGGCGAAACTGGCTGGGTTTATGCGGTGGAGATCAACCCGCGTTGGCTCGAACACATTCGGGAGCGGGCCAGGCAGGAAGGCCACATGAACATCACGACCGCCCTGGCGCCGCAGGATTCCGTGATGTTGCCGCCCAACTCGGTCGATCGTGTCTTCATCTGCGACACCTATCACCACTTCGAATTTCCCCGTCGAACCATGGCTTCGATTGCAAAGGCGTTGAGGCCGGGGGGCGAGATGGTGGTCATCGATTTTGAGCGGATTGAAGGCGTCTCGAGCGAGTGGGTCATGGGGCATGTGCGGGCCGGCAAGGAGGTCTTTCGTCAGGAGATTGAGGAGTCTGGGTTGGAGTTTCTGGAGGAGGTCATAATCGAAGAACTGAAAGAGAATTACTTTCTTCGATTTCAGAAACCCAACGCGTAAAACGGGCTGCCCTTCAGGTCACATTCGAGTTAGGATAGAACGATGCTGATGAAACCCCTCTTCGTTCGTTCCGCCGTCCCATTCCTTTTGCTGTCGGCCATCGTTCACGCGGACGAATCCCCGCCGAACATCGTTCTGATTGTTGCCGATGATCTGGGTTATGCCGATCTGGGATGTTACGGCAGTGAGATCAATCGCACGCCTCATATCGATGCCTTGGCGAAGACCGGTGTGCGCTTTACCGATTTCCATTCCTCGGGTCCGATGTGTACGCCGACGCGGGTCTCGATTCTGACGGGTCTCTATCAGCAGCGATTTGGTCCGCAATTCGATGCCGCGCTCTCCGGCCAGCGCCATCGCGATCAGGGATTGCCGGTCGATGCGAGAACGATGGCTGAGGTTTTGCAGGAGCGGAACTATGCCACGGCATGTTTCGGCAAGTGGCATCTTGGCTATCAACCGCCTTTTCTGCCATTGAATCAGGGGTTCGAGGAGTTTCGCGGGTTGGTCTCAGGGGATGGCGATTTCCACACTCGCATTGACCGCGGGGGGCGGGAGGATTGGTGGAACGGCGAGGAGATTGCGATGGAGCCCGGCTACACCACCGAACTGCTGACGCGATACAGCATCGATTTCATCGAGCGAAACAAGAGCGGTGAACGACCGTTCTTTCTCTACCTGCCTCATCTGGCGATTCACTTTCCCTGGCAAGGCCCGCAAGACCCACCGCATCGCCGGAAGGGAACCGAATACTTCGATGACAAGTGGGGCCTGATTCCGGATCGCGCGAACGTCGCTCCGCATGTCAAAGCCATGGTGGAAGCGCTTGATCAAAGCGTGGGCGAGATCGTCGCGGCCCTCGAAGCGAATGGCCTTCGTGAAAGCACGTTGCTCGTGTTCACCTCGGACAACGGCGGCTACACCCGTTACGGGAAAGACTTTCGCAACATCTCCAGCAACGCCCCATTTCGCGGGCAGAAAGGTCAACTTTACGAAGGTGGTCACCGGGTTCCGCTCATTGTTTCCTGGCCGGGTAAGATTGCGGAAG
>TARA_R110002096_G_scaffold127189_1_pt1 | contig 10755 bp, 13 predicted proteins | sample TARA_R110002096 | Tara Oceans TARA_R110002096 (sample SAMEA4397295) | marine metagenome | biome: Polar Biome; feature: [DCM] deep chlorophyll maximum layer (ENVO:01000326); material: water (ENVO:00002006), including particulate matter (ENVO:01000060) such as... | depth 35 m
GCTAGATCACCTTTGAGAACATTCTCAACGGATGCCAATTTGTTATAATTGGGCATACTAGTCGGTAAATTCTGAAGCCATTAATGTAGAATCAACGCTGACTCTAATAAACTTAGCCCCTCTTGCAGTCTCCTTGTCCCATGTGTAACTACGACCTGCGTATAAACGGTGACCTGCATTTGCACTAGGAGCTTCTTGACCATTTGTGTAATTAACAAATGCGTCTGCACCTTGTACATCTACGACTATATATTTGGTTAAGTTACTGTAGCTATCTCTATTAGCGAATTGTATTGCTGAAGAAGAAACAGTAAGCTTTTCCATAGCGGCTACACCAGGTGTAGGTTTAGGATATAAATTTGCTACTTTTGAGTTCATAATATGGATTATTGTATACTATTGGTCAACGACTTTGACGGTTGACATAGGTTGAAAATTTGTGATTAATTGAGTTGTTATTAGATCTTAAATCTATTTTTTCTAGCTCTAGATCTAAATAATTTTTAGCTATTTCTTCTTCAGCTATAGCTTTTCCGTGCTGACCATCCATGCGTAAGAAATCTGCATAAGATGCGTGAGCCATAAAGTAAAAAAATTCAGAAGGAATATCCTCTGATAATTCAGTAAACAAGTCTAGTTTCTTTTTATAAGTAACATAAGCTTTGTTATCTGTACTAGAAATAATATTTAATAAATTAGCTCCTGTAAAATCTGTAAAGAAATCGTACTCTAATGAGGATGAATTTAAAAATGCTTGTTTTCTATGAATCCTTATGAACTCACCGATTGTACTTGTTCCTTCCGTGTAAGGCACAAGGTTCTTTCGTTCTACAAGTAATGTTCCTGAACCTGACCAAACTTCTACTAGTTCAAGTAAGTCTTTTTTATTTGTATCTGTTTCTGTAAATACAGCTGAACCTACTGTAACTGTGTAGTCTGCATCTGAATCCGGGGCAAACGAACCTCCACTATCTACAACCCAAGCGTTCTCTGAGTTCTTGTAAATAATTATAGTATCCGTAGTTACACCTTGGTACAAATTTGTACTTGCTTTTACAGCTGCTGTTGCACTATTAGTTGATCCTATTAGTTTATAATTTTGATTAACAGTAGTAGTTCCTGTTGATCCAGATAAAGTATATGAATTTATATCTCTACCTTGGGATGCTACTAAATAACGGGGCCATATAGGGCTAGTGTTGTAAGCTTCAAAAGCTCTACGATTAACAAAGTTTAGTACTTGAGGTTTTTCCTCAGTTGTAAAGGCACTTACGCCTGCTAGTGATTGTATTAACGCTAGTAAATCGCTATATGTTCTGTTCTGCATTATATTTTATTTGGACTTAGTTCCGAAAAGTTTTTCTGAAAGTACTTCAGAAATTCTTTAGAGTGCACTTCTTTGTGACCGTACTTATTGGTTAACCTAAAGAACTCACGAGCAGGCATAGTTGCTACCGGTCTACCTAAGGTAGGGTGGCACTTGCCTTTCATTTGATGTGCTTCTTTTTTAGCTTGATCAACACGTAGGTGCTCGGTTTCTTTTTCTAATTTAAAACCGCTCTTGATTTCAGCCAAGAAGGCTGCATCAATCTCACCGTCAGTAAAGCTACGAGGTATGTCTGTAATGATATCCATTAAACTAATGAATCGGGTTTACGATCATTTAATAAAGCTAAGGGATCTACTATAGAAAACCATAAAATCCATCGACCAGCTGTTAGATTAGCTATAGTACCATCAATTTGAATATAAATAGTATGACCTATAGTTTGAGCTGGAGAATAAATATTGTAATTAGGTCTTTCTGATACACTTCTATCTCTATTATTGTAAAGAGCTAAAGCAGCAGCAGCTCCATTTGCTGCGTCTGTTCCACCAGTTAGTCCATCTAATCCATCACCAGCTCCAGTTAAAAATATATCTAAAGGTTGAGAAAAAGCATTACCATTATTCTGTAAAGAATAACCAGCAGCTCTATTATCTAATTCTGTAGTTCCAAATAAACTAGCTAGACTCCCAGTAATTTGGGATAAGTTTGAATTATTCGGTTGCAAGTCACAATAAAGTGCTAAATCACTGGCACCAGCTGTTGCTTCTACTACAGTAAAACCAGCGTTTAATATGTACCCGCTTCTAGGTATTTGTGCGATTACTTTTTGATTAGCGAATCCATATTCTTGAGTTGCATTAACTCCAGTTAAAGCTCCTACTGTGCCTAAAAATCCGTCCATCTGTAGGTCGTTATAATCAAAGTCAAAAGTGTGAGTAATGCCTCCTCCGAGGTTTCCAGATTGTAATTGTGCCATAATGTTTAGTTTGTAAAATTTTTTAAAAAGTAGCTGAGGGTCACATTGCGTGACCCCCAACCAAATTTAGTTAAGAAGCCATGTCGGCAGAAACATTATCGAGATTGATAATATTAAAGAATATTTCCACTTCACCAGCAGTAAGTTGACTTACATTACCAGTGTTAAGAGTGAATAACATATCAATAGTATCATCAGCTGAATATGCTTTTCCGACCATAACTCCATCAATATCTGGACCATAGTTAAGTGTAGTTCCACTTGCATGAAGCTCATTATTATCAATGAAACCATCTGCATCGACCCCATCACCAACATCTAGTTTTAAGGTTGCCCCGTGACCAGAAAAAGCTGTATGCAATTTAAATGCAACACCACGAACTTGAGTTCCGGCTTTTACAGTTTTAGTAATAGTTTGAGTTGAAGCAGAAGCATCTAAGTCTGCAGTAGTAATACGAATGGAATCCGTGTACGCAGCAAGTTCTTGAATAGACTTGCCGTTATAATTTGTTGTTGCCATATTGTTATTTCTCCTTGGTTAACTATTAAGTTACGTCTTGGATTAAACCGTGAGCTTGTGGTTGGTACATACCTAATGTAAGTGCACAATCAACGAAGCCACGCTCACCACCACCTAAGTTAGGTAGACGGGTTGAGCCCATTGGGATTAACTCATGAATACCGTAGTACTCAGGATTAACTAAGTAACCAGAACTGTCAGAAGTAGCACCACCGAAGTTAGGCATACAATCAGGATTACCGTTTACTATTGAAACGATACCGTGATCTGATTGGTATAGCTCTACTGATAATTTAATCTGAGCACTGTTGCCATCATAATTAACAGAGCGAACACCTGCTTCAGAAGCAGCTGTACCTGCTGCACCAAAACGAGCAAAGTCAGAGATAACTCTGCGTAAACCTGTGTCAGCAACAAGCGTTAAGCTGTTGGTTGAACCAGTTTCACGATAGATGCTTGAGATGATATCATTAAGAGCGGACTCTGTGAATGCTGTATTGCCTGCTTCAGTAGTTGTGTAGATGCTAGATGCAGGTGTACGGAAATTAGCAGGGACATCTGCGTCAGCAGCTCCTGATAACCATTGACCTAAACCACGTAAAGCATAAGGAGTGCCTGCACCGTTTTCTGCACTACGCTGATTAGCTGAGCATAATGTAGCTTCGATGTCACGCTTTAACTCACGAATTGCTTTAGCTTCAGCTTGTGCAACTTTAGCAGGTCCTACTGAGTCAACTGCCTCTTGGAGGTCAGAAACCATGTAGTCTCTACGGAATTTTTGTGTGAAGTTACCTAGGCGAGCACGACTAGCGAATTTATCAGTGAATGCAGTAACATCTGCACCCTCTGAGACTCCTGATGTGCTTGGACTTGCCAAGGTGTCAACTGTCCACTCTACGAAAGTGGAAGAGGCTTTCTGCTTTGAAGCAGAAGAAAGTACTGGGGTTTCCTCAGGTGCAAGAATTGTCATGACATCTGTCAAGTCTTCACGATTGGAAACAGCAGAACCAGGCCCCGTAAGAACGGCTTTAGCCGGATCGAATGTATCTGAAAAGGACATAATTTTGTATATTTATGTTGTTATTGTTTTGATAATTGAAGGGTTCTGAGAGTGATGAAATCACCTTTTGTTCCTGTATTTTTAAATTGCTGACTTACCTGTTTTAAGGCTTTTACAGATTTTCCTATAGTTTTCTCTGATTGAGACGCTGAAGAAGCACCTGTGCTTGGAGGATTCAACTTAGGTGATGTAGGACTGTTCTTGACTGCTTGTCTACCGTACATACTATTAGCTGCGTGAGCAATAATATAGTTCAGTTGAGCACCAACTTCAGGATCTACATTTGTTTCTAGTTGTTTGAAACGAGGGTCCGAAATCATTGCTTCGTACCGTACTCTCGTATCATTATCTTCTCCCTGCATCCAAGACAGTTCTTGTTTGGCTTGATCTTCAAAAGATTTTTTAATTACCTTTGATTGCTCTACTGTTTGTACAGTTTTTAATTGAGCAGGTAAAAATCGATCTCTTGATTTTCTAGCGTTCAGTAAGCTTTTCCTTACATCGGCTTTAGTTAGACCTTTGCCTTCAACTTCTGTAACCTCATCTTGTGGACCGTAACCATCTGCGTTAAACAATACATCCTCTGCCCACTCAATAACTTTATTTATTTCTTGTGCTTTACCTTGTAAATCTTCAATACTAAGTAAATCAGAATAAGGATTATCAGCTACATCTTGAGTGCTTTCTAATGGGTTTTGTTTGTTTAATTCTGCTTCTAGAACTTTTAGTCTTTCTTCTGCGGCTTTACGCTTTGCAGTTAGTTCACCAAATCTAGCAACAGCACGGCTTCCAAGTTTTTCGGATAACTCTTGGAGTTCTTCTTCGGACATTTCATCCAAATTCAACTGTGAAGGAACATCTGAGGATTCTTCTTCGGATGTAGCTACTTCTGTTGTACTCTCTTCAACAGGTTTTTCTACCTCTTCGGTTGATTCCTCAACAACTGGTGCTTCAGCTTCTTCAGGAGTTTCCTGCTGATCTGATGCACCTAAGCGTCTTTGAACAAAGTCTGACGCTGTAATATTTGACTGTCTCGCCTCTTGGGTTACGGCTTGGGCGTTTTCCGTTGTGATTTCTTCGGACATAATTGTTTCCACTTCTTGACGCTGAAGCGTTAGCGATAAAGGTATTATACAATTGCCTACAAGTCGTTATGTAATCGACCTATATGCTTTGTTTGAAGAGAGCTCCAATTTGTCATTTTAAGCAGTTGATCATACGCCAATATAGTGCCCGAAATCTGTTGCACTTGATCTTTGTCTGATTCAAACATAGAAGCTATTGCTTCCTCTCGTAATGAATAAACTGTTTGTATGAATCTAGCAAAGGATTCATTAGTTGATAATATTTGTAAGTCTTCTTCTAATTTAGCTATACTCATAAAGATTGCGTTTGCATTCCTCCCATTTGGGCAGGATTTGTTCCTATTCTACCAATCTGTGCATTTTCTGCTTGTTGCATCATAAAGGTATATTGACCAGCGTACTTTTCCATTCGTCCAGCAAAAGCTTCATCCTGTTGAAGTCTACCTGCTATGTCTTCTTGTTGGGTATACTGTTGGATAACTTGCAATGCAACTTGTGGACCGTTTGGTCTAGCAGGCATTTCAATACCAGCAAAGATTTTTGTCAAGTCATCCGTTACATCTTTTACCATTTGTTGTTGTGCAACTTCTGCGGGTTGTAGAATGCTATCAGCCAATACAGGGTCAATAGAATTTGCAACTACATCTAATAAGCTATCCATATTAATACGACCACTTCTGTCTAATGATGTAAGTGAAACTAATTGTTGCAACTTACTAGCCATTGTTTCTTGGTCTGTATTTAATACATCGTAGTTTATTAGAATATCAAAGTTTTCATCGGGGTCGCCTTTAGTGAACTCCTGTGCATCAGGTACTCCTGTTACTCTGAAGAATACAGAGTCTGGACCGAATCTTTGGAAACACTTGTAAGCCATACGCATAACTTCTGCTCCGTGCTGAAGAAACTTATCAACAAGGAACTGCTTGCGAATCTGACTTATGTTAGATGTTTCATCTAATCCACAAAGTCTGTCAGCTTGAGCTTCCATTGTTTGTTCTATCTCGATAGAACCTACAGGTGATGGAGGTGTAGGAGCAAAGTCCAAGTCTCCCTTCCTGCGATATGGAATCATTCTGCCAGGCCCCCAATCAGTTGGAGCTTGTCCAACGGGGTGCAAAATCGGTGGCAATGTAGCCAAAGAGTTTCTGTCTATTCTGGAATCACGCTCTACTTTTACTTGATTCTGTATGCCACGAAGTATATCAGGTATAGTCTGAGTATCGTACAAGCGTTTACTGTCTTCTGAAAGTTTAGTTACTACTACAGGGTAGTCTTCGTATCCATTGAGTAATTCAAACTTAGCAAATCCAGGAGCTAGATCGTTGCCTGAGAACTCCTTGTGGAATACCGTGCAGTAAATTCCCTCTGATCCGTCTTCACGGTCAATTAAACGTTGGTATCCGTATACTATCTCGATTAATTCATTGGCTTCGTAAGCGTTGTCTGTTAATGATGTACTTCTGCGTCCTTCTTGTTCACGCTCAATACTATCAATGTTTACACCTCTGTAGCGTTCAATTACGAATTGCACAAAATCTTCATCCCATCCGTCAGTAATAACTTTGTTTTCAAGCTCTTGAGCTGTGTAGTAAGTTTTCCAAAAACAATACGGTGCTCTCTGAGGATCGGTTACATACGGAGGAAAAAAGAAATCTCCATCTGGTGCAAGTGTTTTAACTTCAGGTGCATCAATCTGCCTGCGAACTATAGGTAACTCAGTAGATCCTTTTTTACGAAGTTCTTTAATAGCTTTCTTCGCCCTTTTGTCGCTTACTCCTTCGAAAACTGTTTGCAGTGTGCTTACCAATTGATCATCGGCTTCACCTGACATAATTAAATCAGCAATCTCTGGAGACATTTCAGAAATCTGTTCTAAACTAAGCAACTGCAGGAATCTACGATCTTCTCTGTGCCAACCTACGTAAGTCATCAATATCCCTCGCTCTAACAAATAGTTAGCTCCGAGTTCCATTTCTCTTTGAAATCTAGGAATGTAACCTGATGTTACCATCCACTTTAAGAAACTAGATACAACTTTTGATCTTGCCATGTCACTAGATTCTACTGGAAAAGCTCTTACATTAGCACGATTAAGACTAGACATAAACAAAGATACTAATCTAGTAATACGCTCATCAATAGTGTGAGCTTCCATATCGGCTGCACCTTCCCAAGGGAAAGCATCTGCACCGTGTTTCCTATGATCACGGCTTTTGCCTGCCCACCAATTACGCCTGTCATCGTAACTGCATCTGCATAAATCAAAGTATGCTTCTAACTCAGTTACCGTTTGATCGTAGGCATAACGAAGAGTGTTAATATCTGGCGACTTAGCCACATAAGTTAGTGATTCCGATATGTTTTCGTTATCCATAAATTAAGTTCTTATTTTTGTGGGTATCCAATTGTACTTTGGAGCGTTCCCCGTATTGTCTGCTTGTATGTGAATTATTTTATTATTGAGCATTCCCTTGTATCTTAGAGGTATGCGTACAGGTACTTTTGCGGTTAATTCTTTTATGTAACAAATTACATAACTAGGATTAGGTGCTTCAGATAGTACACGTCCTCTGTAGATTATATCAATAGGAACAAGGTCATCAAACATAGCTTGACCTCTTTGGTCAATCCAAGTGTTTTTACCTCTTCCTGTTATCATATCTTCATCAAATTTTTCAAAAGCTAAGTCTTGAGCATCTTCAAAAGATATACCGTATTCTTCTGCTAGTGCAGTTAATTTTCTTTTTGGCATATTAGTATCCTCCTTTTGTGTTAGTTGTAGTTGTAAGCTCCCTTGAATCTATATGATCAGGTCCTTCACCAGCGTTAGCCATTCTGAAGTACCTTATTAAATCAAAGAAATCCTTGAGGGCTTCATCAGATTTTCCTTTTGAATTGTAGTTAATTAAACTGTCTATTAAATTTTTGCAATCCGAGTGTATATAGCACATAGGTTCATTAGCAGAATCTATCTCTACATTAGGGTTATAGCTGAACCAATCGTCTAAGGCAGATATACCTATCTCTTCTGTCCTACCGTCTGAAGGCACAAAGTGCATACCGTAGTCATAGAAGGTAGTAAACAAATCGTCATTGTTCTCGTTCTCTCTAGCAAAGTATCTAGAGTCTCCTATGCGTTCTATAACCTCTATACCTAGATCCTCTTCTATTTCTTCAAAGAGCTCTACGTATCCTCGGACATTGAGTCCAAGCTTTTTAGCAGCTGGTCCGTACTTCCACTTCGGATCACCGTAAATTGCCCACTCCCCATATGTATCTCTGTCGGGCCACTCTCTCCGTATAAAAACTTTACCTTCTTTATCCACTCCTGCCCAGATTGATACATAGTTTCTAGCTCCGGCAGGATCGACCACTTGATAACAACTGTATCTTTGCTTATTGGATATATCTGGAAATTGCTTTCCGTATTTGTTTTTTGTTTTAGATAGTACATTTACTTCAGTATTAAATAATGGTAACAGACTTGTCATTGACTTAACTGGCACACCGTATGCTCTAACCATAATCTCTTCTTCGGGTCTACCACGAAGGTCTTTAGCAATACGCTCATAGCCACCAAAAGGATTTTCGTCAGAATGAAGGTAAACTATGCTTGCATCTCTATCTGAACTATATTGTTTAACCGGTAATGACTTATCTAATAATTCTGCTTGCTTTGTCTCTAGTGTTTCTGCTCCTTTTAGATACTCGCTAATAAATGGCGTGTACCCATCAATAGGCGTGAACCCTATAACTAACTTAGAGTCTCTTGTAGCAAGACGAAATCTTAATGTATTTACTAAAGCCGAATCTCCAAGGTACTCATCGAGCCAAGCTCCTATGTTTAATCCTTTAGATTTCTTGAATCCAAATTCAAAACCTTCTAATATAGTTTGGTTGTTAGTGTACTGCGTGTAAGTCTTGAAGTCTACTCTAGTCCTAGTATCTGGAAAAATAAACGAAGAACCCGTGAATCCGTTCTGCATAGAAAAATTAATGTAACCTTCTATGCTTTTGGTCTTCCTTCTGAACTCTCTAGGCATCATCTCCCATATAGCCGCCTGCTGAACCTTAACCGATGTATCTGCGTTCTGACTAAAACATACTAGGTGACCATCCATAGATTCAGTAACCGCCTGCATAATCATCTTTGCACACCCTGTAGTCTTGCCACTTCTATTACCCCCTAGAACTAAGCATTCATTGTACTTAGATAAACCTTCGTGCATTCTAGTCCAACCATCTAAATCAAATCCGTGATTCAATGGATCATTGGTGCTAGCATCTATTCTGCCTTCGTGCACCCTGTGGAGCTCTTCTAATAACTTAGGATCATTTTTACCTAGAAGAACAATCTGTTCATCAGTAGGAGGCTTGATAATAGGGTGCTTCGTAAAACTAAGTTCCATCTTCTTCGTCTTCTACTTCAGCTTCTTCATCGTCCCAGATTATGTCTAAGTCGTCTTTGTTCATTTCAGATATAGCTTCCCTAAATAATGTTTTACCAATGTAGTAATTAGTGTAATCATAGGTAAGCGAATTTTCTTCATCTATAACAACTATAGCCCAATTGGGAAAATGCTCAGATATAATAGCTTTAGCTTTATCAAAAGCTTCTTCTTCGTGTTCTTCCATTCTAGGCATCTATAACTTCTCCTTCTTTAATTTGTTTAATGCGTTCCTCGGCAGCCTTAATTGTATCATTGTAGTCCTCTTGGGTTACTACATTGCGGCTTTCTGTTATCTGAGATGCTTCACCTCTAGCCGTTAGTGCCTGCCTAGCAGAGTTAGACTTAGCTATACTTATCTCCTTGATGTCCTTGGGCGATGGTTCGTACTCACCTGTTTGTATTCTTTCTCGGACTGATTGAATTACATCTTCTTCTAGGCTTTCTAGATTTACATAGGATCGGGCAGATAGCTTGCCACCTAGTTCCCTGAACTTGTCCCTGTAGTCTGCGTAGTCTACCATTATACTTATAACCACCGCCCTTGGTACATCGTACTTGCGTACTATACTTGTTTGCGATACCCCTATAGCCGACAAATACAGTACCTTAGCTACCCTTTCGGGGTTGTGCCTAGACAAACTCTTGACCTTGAGCATCTCCTTGTCCTTAGCAACATCAAGTATAGCAGCTTTAATCTCTGCATCTAACTCTTGTTTCTCTGTTAATTCTTTAGACATCTGTTATAAAACCCTCTTGCAAATCTGCAAAACACCTATTGCAATATTGCAAAACCTATACCATACATAAATACAACATATATATAAGATAAAAATAGGCTTATAGTGCTAGTCTGCAAATGTCAAGTCTTGTTTGTAGAAACCCTTGAGCTTTGTAATTTTTTATGGGGCTGTTTATATGTCCGTGCAAACACCTAGGGCCTGTGCTTGGACGCCCTCCGCCCCATATGTAGCCAAAAAAGCTCGCAAACCGCTATTTTATGCGGGTTACAGGCTCATAAAGCAGTTTTTTTCCCTCTAAATGGGTAACCCATTCTTAGAGCCAATGGGTAACCCTTTCTTTATGGGATAATTTGAGCGTAATTAATGGGTAACCCTTTATATGCATTTAAGCTTGCAAATGGGTAACCCTTTCTTCAGTATTTACAGAATAGCCAAGGTGCTACATACAAATAAAACACTAATCAAAATATTATGACTACAGAAAGAACAGAAATAAACCTTGAGCAAGCTCAAGACATAGCAAGCAATCTAATGGACAATGAGAGAACAATCGGTCTTGAATTAGAATGCTTTATTGATCGCTCTCAGTA
>TARA_R110002096_G_scaffold432259_2_pt1 | contig 10747 bp, 8 predicted proteins | sample TARA_R110002096 | Tara Oceans TARA_R110002096 (sample SAMEA4397295) | marine metagenome | biome: Polar Biome; feature: [DCM] deep chlorophyll maximum layer (ENVO:01000326); material: water (ENVO:00002006), including particulate matter (ENVO:01000060) such as... | depth 35 m
ATGCAGCGCTTATGAAGCACGTCCAAAAGCATGCAGAGAATATCCTCATACTAACCGAAAACGAATGCATCAAATTTTGGACTTAACAGCTAAAAATACAAGAGTTTGCCCTGCAGTAGCTATGATTGTAGAGCAGATGGACGCTTCAAGGAAATAGTTTTTTAAATACGAATGAGGATAAAGTTAGAATTACTTCAAATTTTAAGTACTTAAAATAAATGGTGACTTAACACGAAACCTCGTTTATTATATAAAAAGTTGTTTTTCATAAGAACCATACTTTGCAACTATTCTACATATTCAAACTTTATGACTGCATGGTTTTTAAAGCTGAATAATCTCAGTTTTATGCTTTTACTTTAGAGTTTAAGTAATATATGATGTGTTGCTTGTTGCTACAAATTTATAATACTCTTATCTAAAGTAATCCTTCATGCGTTCAAAAAATCCTTTATCTTGGGCAGTAGGATTAGGTTTGAAGTTTTCTGAAGTTTTCAACTTTTCAACAGCTTGTTTTTCTTCTTTCGTTAAGTTTTGGGGAGTCCAAACATTCACATTCACCAATTGGTCACCGGTTCTATATCCGTTAACCTCTGGAATTCCTTTATTTCTTAAACGAAGTACTTTTCCACCTTGAGTTCCTGGTTCAATCTTAATTTTTGCTTTACCATTTACTGTTGGTACTGTAATTTCAGTTCCTAGAATAGCATCAGCGAAACTGATGTAAAGGTCGTACAAGATGTTGAGACCATCTCTTTTTAATTCAGGGTGTTCTTCCTCTTCGATTAGAACTATTAGGTCACCTGGCACACCATTTCTTGCTCCCATATTTCCTTTTCCACCTACTGATAGTTGCATTCCACCTTCAACTCCAGCTGGAATTTTAATTTCAATGGTTTCATCACTTTTTACAATTCCATCACCGTGACAAGTGTTGCATTTATCAGTTATGATTTTACCATCTCCACCACAAGTTGGGCAAGTAGTGGCTGTTTGCATTTGGCCTAAAAAGGTATTGGTGATTCGGTTTATTTGTCCTGCTCCTTTACATGTATTACAGGTCGTGTAACCACTTGACCCGCCCTCTGCACCTGAGCCAGAGCAGGTGTTACAAGAAACATACTTGTTGACTTTTATTTTTTTCTCGACACCGTTTACAATGTCTTTAAGGCTCATGTTGACTTTTACTCGGATATTACTTCCTCTATTAGCTCTTCTTCCACGGCTTGCTCCACCGCCTCCAAATCCACCAAAACCACTAAATCCTCCGGCACCGCCACCAAATATATCTCCAAATTGAGAGAAAATATCTTCCATGTTCATGCCACCGCCGCCTCCAAAGCCTGCACTTCCGCCCATTCCAGCGTGACCGAATCGATCGTATTTCGCTTTCTTCTCTTCGTTGCTTAAAACTTCATAAGCCTCAGCAGCTTCTTTAAATTTTTCTTCAGCCGCTTTATCATCAGGATTTTTATCAGGATGGTATTTTAATGCCAGCTTTCTATATGCTTTTTTTATTTCTTGGATTGATGCACTTTTTTCAACCCCAAGTATTTCGTAATAGTCTCTTTTTGCCATAAATATCTCCTTAACTATTGTCCCACAACTACTTTTGCGTAGCGGATAACTTTATCTTTTAATTTATATCCTTTTTCAACTTCATCCACCACTTTTCCTTTCATTTTTTTGCTTGGTGCAGGCACTTGCGTTATGGCTTCTTGAATTTCGCTATCAAAATCTTTGCCTATTGAAGATTCCATTTCTTCAACTCCATTGCTTTTGAAAAAACTCTTAAATTTATTGTAAATTAAATCTACACCTTGTTTTAAACTGTCATAATTCTGGTTCTCCTCCATTGACTTTTTGGCACGTTCAAAGTCGTCCATCACCGACAATAAACTTTTAAAGATGTCTTCTCCAGCAGTTTTGTATAAGTCTAATTTTTCTTTTTGTGTTCTTCTCCTGAAATTATCGAACTCTGAATATAAGCGCAAATACTTATCATTCAATACTTTGATTTCGATGTCTTTTTGTTCAATTTCAGTGGGTTCGTTTTCTTTAGCAGAATCATGATTCACTTGATCTTCTCCTGCTTCATTCTGAGTTGGAACATCTTCTTCCATTGATTGATTTTCTTGCATTTCTTTCTCGTCTTTCATGAAAATATATTTTGTTATAAACCTGCTTCAGGCATGGCAAAAGTTTTGCCATGCTATTTAATTGACAAATTGTCAGCCATGAATCTTTTTATTATTTTTTGAAACAAAAAAAGCTCGTTGATTCAACGAGCTTCGATTTAAAAATTTAAAAATTATTTTTTAGTTAAATTATTAAGAAGAGCACCGAGGTTTGCGCCTCTTACGTTATTTCCCTTTCCTACAATTATTCCGTTTCCATCAATTAAAAATGCAGCGGGTATTGAACGTACTCCATAAATGGCTGCACCTTCTGCCTGCCATGCTTTTAAATCACTAACATGGTTGGCCCATATTAAACCATCTTGCATAATGGCATTTTGCCAAGCAGCTTTGGTTTTATCAAGTGAGAGACTATAAACAGTGAAGCCATTTCCATTTTCAAAATTTTGATCTTTAAATTTCTTATAAGTTTTAACCACATTAGGGTTTTCTCTTCTACATGGGCCGCACCATGATGCCCAAAAATCAATTAAAACCATCTGACCTTTTAAATCAGAAAGTGAAATGGTGTTTCCGTTTGGATCTTTATAACTTAACTCAGGTGCTTTATCGCCTATATTTAATCCGACTTTAGCTTCATTTAGTTTGTTTTGTGCTTTAGAAGTTGTTGAAAGTAGAGAGAAGAAAGCAATTAAAAGCACAAATGAATAAGCAATGTTTTTTGTTCTCATAGGATATTTTTTTTGCTAAGTTAACGCAGTTTTAATGCCATTTATTAGATTGTATCAGAATTAAATTTCAATTATTGTTAATTCTTTAAACACTATGAGATTCGTTTAATTTTTGCACCAATAGCATTCAGACGCTCATCAATTTTTCCATAGCCTCTATCAATTTGCTCCACATTGTGAATAATGCTAGTACCCTTCGCAGAAAGTGCAGCAATAAGTAAGGATACACCTGCGCGTATATCTGGAGATGTCATTTGTATTCCTCTCAATTTGTTTTGTTTATTCATACCTATCACAGTAGCTCGGTGCGGATCACAAAGTATAATTTGTGCACCCATGTCAATTAGTTTATCCACAAAAAACAAGCGACTTTCAAACATTTTTTGATGAACCAAAACCGATCCTTTTGCTTGAGTCGCGACAACTAAAATAATGCTCAATAAATCGGGTGTGAAGCCTGGCCATGGAGCATCAGAAATTGTCATAATTGATCCATCAATAAAAGTATCTATTTCATAATTCTCTTGAGCAGGAATGTATAAATCATCGCCTTTAAGTTCCATTCTAATCCCCAACTTTTTAAAGGTATCAGGAATGATTCCCAAGTTGGGATATGAAACGTTTTTAATGGTAATTTCAGAACCGGTCATTGCTGCCAAACCAATAAAGCTGCCAATTTCAATCATGTCGGGAAGTATGGTATGCTCACAACCTTTCAAGCTTTCAACTCCTTCAATTGTAACGAGATTGGAGCCAATGCCGCTGATTTTAGCACCCATATTATTCAGCATCTTACAAAGCTGTTGAATGTATGGTTCGCAAGCTGCATAATAAATGGTTGTGGTTCCTTTAGCAAGAACCGCTGCCATAATAATATTAGCAGTTCCAGTTACAGAAGCCTCATCCAAAAGCATGTAAGTTCCTTTTAAATTGGATGCCTCAACTTTGTAGAATTTGCTCTCTTGATTGTAAATAAACTTCGCACCTAGTTTTTGAAAACCTATGAAGTGAGTATCCAACCTTCTTCTTCCGATTTTATCACCACCTGGTCGGGGAATGTATCCCTTACCAAAACGAGAAAGGAGAGGACCTAAAATCATGACAGAACCTCTAAGTGCTGAACCCTTGGTTTTAAATTCTTGTGTGTTTAAATATTCTATGTCAATTTCATCTGCTTGAAAACTATAACTTGACTTTCTCAATTTTTCAACTTTCACTCCAAGGTCTCGAAGTAAATCAATTAGTTTATTTACATCAATAATATCAGGAACATTGTTCATGATTACCTTTTCAGGAGTTAAAAGAACTGCACACAAAACTTGCAATGCTTCATTTTTTGCTCCTTGTGGATGTAAATCACCTTTTAATTGATGTCCTCCGCTGATTTCAAATGCTCCCATTGCAATTAATTAGATATTTTTAATAGTTTTTCTTTGATTTGTATGGTTTTCTTTTACTCTTCTTTCTTGCCTTACCTGCATTGGGATTAGATACTAAATTGCGACTTAAAATTTCTTTTGAATCAATTAATTCAATGTCTTCAGAAACTTCAATTTTCCCTCTAGAAATTCGTTTTATGTCAGAGAAAATCTGCTGATCTGTCACTGCATTCCTACTCCAATTTAAGTAATGTTTCTTCATTAAGTTGGCTATAGATTCAATCAGTGCATTCTTTTCTTCACCTTCAGCCATTTCAATGGCTTTGTCAATTAATTTTTCAACTCCTCGGCCGTAATGCTTAAATCGAATATTTTTATCTGGATAAGGCATTTTTCGTGGCTTTTCTTCAAACTGTTCTTTCAAGGGGACGGGGTAGGGGCCATCAACTTTGAGTTTAAAGTCGGACATGATATACACATGATCCCAAAGTTTATGAGTAAAATCAGCCACATCGCGCAAGTGAGGATTTAATTGACCCATCACATCTACTATGGCAAGCACCATTTCGTTGCGTTCTTTGTCATCTTCAATTTCTACTGCGTGGTTGATTAATTTTTGAATATGTCTTCCATATTCTGGGATTATCATTTTTGTTCTGCTTGTATTGTATTCCATTTTTGAAGGATCTAATATATCAATAATCGTTTTAAACGATTATATAAGCGATAAATTTTTGAGAAGTTAGTTTAGTTGAATTCATTGAAATGCTAAAGTGCTTAATCTTTTACTTTTAAGATTCTAAGTTTTGCAAATTTGAGTAAGAGTTGTTTTTCGCCAACAGTATCAAAAAGAATAGTAGCTTTTTTGTTTGGTTCAATACCTTCCATTTGAGTTACTTCTCCTTTGCCAAAACGGGCATGCTCTACGCGCATTCCGGTATCAATTTTTCCTGCTGAAGCTGCAAATGTTGGATCAACGCTGCGCTTTGCATCATCAATCTTAACCATCTTTTTGTGAGGTGGAATTACTTTTGTTGGTTCTTGAACCGGTTTTTTTGTCACTTTGGACATACTTCTATTTATTGTATTTGTTTTTCCGTAATTTGATCCAAAATAGGAGGCTTTCTCATTCTCGAAAGTATCAATTTTTTCTTTAGGAGCAGTAAATTCTAGGTATTTATCTTCAATCTCATCGATAAATCGACTCGGTTCGCAGTAGATTAAATTACCCCATCGGTACCTACTGTTAGAATAGGAGAGCTGTACTTCCTTTTCTGCTCGGGTCAAAGCTACGTAAAAAAGTCGTCTTTCTTCTTCTAAATCTGCACGAGATGATAAGGATAGTTGTGATGGGAATAAATTTTCTTCCAATCCTACTACAAAAACATATGGAAATTCCAATCCCTTCGCAGCGTGAATGGTCATCAAAGAGACTTTATTGTTGTCCTCAGGCTTGTCCTTATCGGCATCAGTTAACAGTGCGATATCCTGTAAAAACACAGCCAATGATTTCGATTCTTGTTCTTCGGCTGCACTTTCTTCCTCAACAAATTCTTTAATACCATTCAATAATTCTTGAATATTGTCATAGCGTGCGATGCCTTCAGGTGTTTTATCACTGAATAAGTCATTTAAAATCGTAGAAGTTTTGGCAATTTCTTCAACCAAGTCATAGGCATTCATTTTTGACTCCAAGATTTGAAAGTTGCGAATCAAATCAACAAAGTGCTTGATTTTTGCCCTAGCACCAGCATTGATATCTTGAGGCATTAAGGCATTGTTGGAAATAACTTTCCACAAGCTTTTATCTTCTTGGTTGGCCATAAAACTCAAGCGGTCGAGTGTTGTCTTACCAATTCCTCTAGCGGGGTAATTGATAACTCTTTTAAGCGCTTCATCGTCGTCGGGATTGATTACCAACCTACAATAAGCCAATAAATCCTTAATTTCTTTGCGTTGGTAAAAAGACAATCCACCATAAATTCTATAAGGCACATCTCTTTTTCTTAGCGCTTCTTCCATTGCTCTGGATTGTGCGTTGGTTCGGTAAAGAATCGCAAAATCACTGTTTGCTGCTTGATTTCGGTGCTTAGTTTCTATGATAGAATCTGCAACATAACGACCTTCTAAATTATCGGTAAGGCTTTGTGAAACTTTTATTTTCGCCCCTTCGGAATTAGCTGTCCAAACAACTTTTTCAAGTCGCTCCTTGTTGTGTTCTATCAAACCGTTGGCAGCATTGACAATGTTTTTAGTTGACCTGTAGTTTTGCTCTAGTTTGAAGGTTTGTGTATCTGGGTAGTCTTTTTGAAAATTTAGAATGTTTTCGATGTTGGCTCCCCTAAATGCATAAATACTTTGAGCATCATCTCCCACAACACAAACGTTTTCATTGAGTGCAGCAAGTTTTTTAACAATGAGGTATTGCGAAAAGTTAGTATCTTGATACTCATCAACTAAAATGTATTTAAAACGGTGTTGGTATTTATTTAAAACATCTGGAAAGTCGCGTAATAAGATGTTGGTTTTAAAGAGTAAATCATCAAAATCCATTGCTGCAGCTTTAAAACAGCGTTTTTCATATTCGGTGTAAACTTCTCCAATTCTTGGTTTAGCCATTTGCCGATCATCTGCTTGAATAGTGGTGTTGTTGTTATATGCTGCAGCATTCAATAAGTTGTTTTTGGCTGAAGAAATTCGGTTGAGAATTAGTCCAACTTTATAAACTTTATCGTCTAATCCCAAGTCTTTTAGAATAGAACTGATGAGGCTTTTTGAATCTTGAGTATCGTAAATGGTAAAATTTCTTGGGTAGTGTAATTTATCTGCTTCTATTCGCAATATTTTTGCAAAAACAGAGTGAAAAGTACCCATCCACAAATTTTTAGCTTCCTCGGGATTGGTGATTGTAGCTATTCTTTTTTTCATCTCTTTGGCAGCTTTATTTGTAAAGGTCAGCGCCAAAATATTGAAGGGATCAACCCCTTTGTTCATAAGGTGTACAATGCGGTAGGTGAGCACTCTTGTTTTTCCGGAACCTGCTCCTGCAATAACCATGGTAGGGCCTTCGGTGTTGGTTACTGCTGCTCTCTGTTCTTGATTTAATTCATCTAAATAACTCATGCCACAAAAGTAGCCAATTCAAGCTTTTAGTTTTACTTAAAATGGTAGAAGTGATTATGAAATTTAGTGAATAAAATAAAGTTTAAGGCGTGATTTTACGGACAGCTTTCTTGAATAAGTTTTTAAGTTTATTACTGAGTTGTTTATATCTAGCTGCTAATTTGAAAAAAAAAAGTGTAGTTTAAAAATTGTATCTTTTATTTACTATTTTTAACACATGAAAATTATTTGTAAGATTTTAGGAATTTTATTCCTTTCAATTACCTCTCTAATAGGCCAAAATCGAGTTATTCATTTTGATGGAATAAATGATTATGTTAACTTAGGAAGCTCAGTCGGAACAGGTGTTAGAACTATAGAAATGTGGTTTAAACCTGATGAAGTTATTAACTCTCAATTATCAACTTTTAGCCCATTATTAATAAGACATGAAAGTCCAAATTCAAACGAATTCGGATTAACTTTTATGCCAAGTAGTGCTGGAAATTCAGGTCAATTATTATTCTATATTTATACTAATTCTACAACTTCCTATCGAATATTTTCTAATAATAACTACTGGAATGCTGAACAGTGGTATCACGTAGCTGCAGTAATTGATGCTAATCAAGGCATGATGTTATTTATAGATGGTGTTAAACAAAATTCTACTAATACCTATTCAAATGCTACAGTTCAAACTAACTCGAATGTAAGAATTGCAACTTGGAATAATGTTATTAATCGATATTTTAATGGTAGCATAGATGATTTGAGAATATCAAATTCCGCACTTTATACTTCAAACTTTACACCACCCTGTTTTGAATTAAAAGCAAATACTTCTACAATTGGGGTTTGGAATTTTAACAATAGCTCAAGTAATATTGCTATTGACTCAAGTTCAAATATGAATAATGGGATAATTTATGGAGCTTTAAACTATCAAGATGAACCATGTTTACAAAATTTTAATACAATATCTTTTGATGGGGTTGATGATTACATTAATCTTGGAAATACAGTTGGTACTGGTGTCAGAACCATTGAATTATGGTTTAAGCCAAAAGTTACAATTAATTCACAATCTAGTACTTATAGTCCTTTAGTTGTAAGAGACGAAAATCCAAATGCCAACGAGTTTGGATTAACTTTTTTACCAAGTTTTGTAGGTAATTCTGGTCAATTATTATTTTACATCTACACTAACTCATCAACATCCTATCGTATTTATTCTGATAGTAATAATTGGATTGCTGATAAATGGTATCACGTAGCAGCAGTATTAGATTCTATTCAAGGTATGATGATGTTTATAGATGGAATTAAACAAAACTCTACCAGTAGTTTTTCAAATGCTTCAATTCAAACTAATTCTAGCGTAACTGTTGGGTCATGGAATAATGTAACTAATCGTTTTTTTAATGGTAGTATAGACGATTTACACATTTCTGATTCTTCGCTTTATACTTCAAATTTTACTCCGCCCTGTTCTGACTTAAAAGCACTTCCGTCCACTATTGGTATCTGGAATTTTAATGATATAAGTGCAACTGTAGCTATAGATTCAAGTTTGAATTCTAATAATGGAATTATCGCAGGTGCTTTAAGAAGGAAAGATTCTATATGTAGAATAATTACGAATTTGATTTCAATTAGTCATGTAAAACCTGATGTTAATGTCTTTCCAAATCCTTTTAATGAAGAGTTTAAAATATTTATTAACAACCAAATAGCTAAAAGCAATAATAGAAAATTAAAAATATATTCAACTAATGGTCAATTAATTTTCGAAAAAATAATAAACACAAATGAAACTGTGGATGCTAGTTCTTTTCCTTTAGGAATTTATTTTTATCAAATTTTCGAGGACAATCGAATAGTTTCTACAGGTAAGCTTATTAAACATTAGTTTTTTAAATATGAATTGTATGATAAAAATTTGTTTTTTGAAAAATCCTATAGTCTAAACAAGGATAAAATAATAACTGGAAGTACCTTAAGAATATTTAAAATAGTTTTTCAAACACCGACTTAGATTTCATCGAATAATGATGTTTTGGGAAAAAGTAATTTGTTAAAGCATATCGTGTTCCTTCAATTATTGGCATGCCTCTGTGAATACCACTTGTGTCTACTAAAATTAAAGTTCCTTTTTTTGCAGTAAAAATTCTTTTCTGATAAACTTTATTTTTAACTATAAAGTCTTCAATTTGATTTTCAGAAATTCTATTTTGGTGAGATTTAAAATTATTTTTTAGAATTGAACTATAAACCGATTTTTTTTTATGCGTTCCAATTATATATTCAAAGGGTCCATTATTGTATTCTACATCATTCAAATATAATATACTTTTAAATTGAATTCTATAAACGCTATCTCTGTGCCAACCTCCTCCCGAGCCAAGGTTTTCTTCTTCTGTTATTAACTTTGCTCCTAAAGTATGAGAGTTAATTACAGGTGCTTTTAAATAAGCTTCTGCTAATTTAAATAGATATTGATCATTATGATAATTATTGATTAATTCTGAATACTTTTGAGAAGCATAAACCCTATTATCTGCACCCCACTTATCTTTCCATACATTTACTTTATTATCCTTTATAATCTCTTCTAAGTCATCAATAATTTGATTACATAATTCATCAGAATAATAATTGGGAATGATGCTAATACCTGTATTGGAAATTTCGTCTAAAATTTTTTTATCACTTATATTAACATTCACATTCTTTAGTTTTAACTTATCTTTTAGTTTTTCATAATTAATTCTAGAGAATGCATGGATGAGGTTTAAATGTCTTTTCATATGTTTACAAAAAAGTAAAAATTAAACGGTGCAATAGTAAAATTTACTATTTATTTTTTTAAAATTACATTAAAAATAATATAATTTTATAGATGAGTATAAAAAAAAGAATTCTAGAAAACTTGAAGAATGGAACTATTTTAAAAAATGGACTGCCAGCATTTAAAAATAGACTATATAAGACTATTAAAACATCTAACTTTTTTTACTTATTCAATGTAAACAGAGTTAAGACAAAAAAATATTTGGAATCTATAAGAATAATTAATAAAAACCATTTTAAGGTTGGAAATTATTACTTAGACAGTCGAATAATGTTGAATGAGCAATCAATTGTTTACTCACTAGGTATATTAAATGACGTTTCATTTGATGAATTTATAGCCAAAAAATTTTCCTGTCAAGTTTTTATGTATGATCCTACACCTTTATCAATTGAATTTTTAAAATCTCAAAAAAATAGCAAATTCAATTTTTTTCCTTTTGGTGTTTGGATTGAGGAGTCAATTATGAAGTTTTATGAACCTAAGTTTGGAGGATCTTCTTCAATTTTTAACTCAAACAATTATGTTAGTGATAGATTTTTC
>TARA_R110002096_G_scaffold74973_18_pt1 | contig 10743 bp, 8 predicted proteins | sample TARA_R110002096 | Tara Oceans TARA_R110002096 (sample SAMEA4397295) | marine metagenome | biome: Polar Biome; feature: [DCM] deep chlorophyll maximum layer (ENVO:01000326); material: water (ENVO:00002006), including particulate matter (ENVO:01000060) such as... | depth 35 m
GGCGATGCCTGCGGGCACAGCAACCGGCAAAATCACATAGCCCATGTCCTTACCAGGGGCCCTGCGCATGACGCGACCGACGGATTGGATCACGTCTATCTGACTGTTGCGCGGGTGCATGAACATGATCGCATCCAGCGAGGGAACATCGACACCTTCCGAAAGGCAGCGGGCATTGGTCAGGATACGACAAATGTCAGGATCAGTTTCTTCCTTGAGCCAGTCGAGACAATCTTCGCGCTCCTTTGCGTTGTAGGTGCCGTCTACATGTCGGGTTTCTACGCCAAGCGCAGGGCGGGTTTCGCCGTTGTCAGTTTCGGCACTGACAAATTCTTCCACAACGTCAGCGAACTCGTCGGTGACCATCTTGGACACAGCGATATTTTTGCAGAATGCGAGGGCACGTTTCATCGGCTTTGGATTATCTTTTTCCTCGCCGATAAGGTTCTGTTTGGTCAGCGCCTTGTAGCAACCGATGATCTTGGTTGCGTCATCCAAATTCATTTCATTGTCGACTGAAAGCCGTCGTTGTACGCCAGCGCTGACCAGTCCTTCGTCAACGGCCAGAACGATGACCTTGTAGTCAGACAGCAAATTATTTTCGACGGCCCATGAAAAGCCGCGATAAAACAGAACTTCACCAAACTTTTTCTCGTCGTCCATTGACGCAAGTTCGACCGCGTGGGTCTTTGCTTTGCTTTTGGCGTTGTCACCAAACACTTTCGGGGTAGCGGTCATGTAGAGGCGTTTCTTGCCGTTGACGTGCTCGTTGGCATGGATGCGCACAAAATGGCTGTCATCCTCACCCGAAAGTGTTGCGCCAGTTGTGCGATGTGCTTCATCACAAATGATCAGATCGAATTCTGGAAGCCCGTGTTTCTTCTGGGCATCAGAAATGGCCTGGATCGATTGATAGGTGGAGAAGACGACAATCATCTTGCCGCGATCACTATCGGCGACCTGTTGCGCAATCTTTCCGGCATCGGTTGTCGCCGGGAAGGCAAGGTCATGAACGGTGAACTGAATTGTATCACCGCTGGCCTGACGCTTACCTACTTTGACGTCGGAGCACACGGAGAATGCGAGGAAGTCATCAGAGGAATCGTTTTTCCATTCGCGCACAGATTGGGACATGAGAGCCAGCGATGGCACCATGTACAGGACCAGCTTGCCATTGCCTGCGATATCTTCCGCTATTTTCAGACTGGTAAAAGTTTTTCCAGTACCGCAGGCCATAATGACTTTGCCGCGATCCGCTTTAGACAAGCCCACCCGAACGGCTTCGAGTGCCTTCGTCTGGTGGTCGCGCAGCGTTTTTTTGTCTTGAAGAACAACACGATTGTCGCGAACGTATGTCGGCCAATCTATGCGGCTTTTTTCCAGATCAGTCAGAGAAATCCGGTGATAATCCCGATCTACATTATCCAATACAGACTGAGCATTCGGGCTTAGATCGTGCAAAGTCGTATCGACCAGAACCAGGCTGACAAACTCTTTGCTGGAGGCTGCAGATATGAAAGAGTCTATATCCGTTTTCTGAATGCGGTGATCAGCTGCATAGAACTTGCATTGGATCGCACAAAACCCAGACCCATCTGCATGACGTGCGACCAGATCAATACCAATGTCTTTGGTGCTGATGCCTTGTTCGCTGGCCCAATCTGTAAAATGCCAGACCTTATTGTAGTGCTGCCCCTGCAAATCGTCGTTTTCCAGAAACACCTTGACCAGTTTTTCGAAATAGCCGCCTTTTTCAAATTCGCTTCGCGATTCCAAACGGATTTTCTCGAGGATTCCAACCAACGATTTTTGCATAAAGCCCTCACACACTGAACAAAGGCATCACACCAGGAGTTGTAGCTGTCAAGATAGGCCCGTCAGATCCTGGCGGCTTTTTTCAATTGGGCGTCGAGGTTTGTTTTATAAGCCTCTTTGGCCGCCATATCCGGCTTGGCGCTGCTGGCGTAGTAGATGAAGCCCAGGGCGCGGCGTGATCTTGTGGGTGAGGTGTTGGCACCTGCCCAGTGAATGGTCTTTGCGTGATGCATCAGGAACGTGCCGGCGCTGCCGGGGAATGAGACCGTTTCCGCCCTGTCTTGTTCGGTTCCAAAATCCGTCATGCCCTGGGAAAAACCCAAAACCCCGGTTTGACCGTGGTTTCGAAAGCCATCTTGAGTGTGCGAACCGCGTACATAGTGGATGCAGCCATTTTCTTCATCGACCTCTTCCAGGGCCAACCACCCGGTCACGGCTTTGCACGGCGTCAGATGAAAATAGTATCCGTCCTGATGCGGCGGTGTGGCCTTTCCAATCCCCGGTGGCTTGTTGAAATACTGCATGTTCACAGGCACGACTTCCTCCTGCAGCACGGTCTCGGCAATCTTGCGCACAGGGCCGTTCAACATCAGATCTTTAAGATAGGCATCATATTCGAACATGCGCTGCAACTGCTTCAAGCTGGATGTGTCGGACTTGTCCTCATAATACACCTCTGATGCGGGCATGGAGGGGACAATGTCGCGAACATACCGCGCAATTTGCGTGTTGAGGGCGGCCATTTCTGCCGAAGAAAAAAGCGGGCGAATGGCCACATATCCATTGCTTTCAAAATCGCTCTGCAATTTCGGTGTGTCGGCAGCTGCATGCATTGTGGGCTCCAATTCTTCGTTGAGACTGCTGGCCAAACCAGGGGCTTTCGTCCGGCTGGAACGTTGGCAGTCTGATGGTGTCTTGACTATTCCGCTGGAATTGGGCCGCGACGTGCCAAATCGCTGGCCTATTCCCATCCTTCAACAAACCCGCGATCGCCCGGAATTACCCCAAGTTTCTCGCGCAGGTCAGAACACTCGCCAATAAATCCGTTCAGGCGGCTTTTCAGATCATCGAATTCTGCACCCAGCGGCTTGGCGCCGGGGTTCAACAGATTGTTCAGCTCATCCGGATCGTCTGTCAGATCATAGGCTTCATCGCCATTGTCAGGATCAACAATATAGGCCCGGTCCATTGTTCTGATGCAATGGGTCAGGCTGGCGTGGCGGCCGGATGCCGGCATGCCTGACGGCCAACTCGTGCCGATATATCCATGATAGTCGCCGATTTGCGCAAAAATCTCCTGGCGCAACGGTTGCTGATGGCCCGAGCGGACCCAGTCCAGCAGGTTATTGCCCTGATTTTGCGGTGGCGTGACGCCCGCGATATCCAGAAGTGTCGGAAACAGGTCAACCGAGCTCGTCAGCCCCTCAACCCGGCGCGGGCCGGGTTCATTTTTGCCATTTGGCGGCACGATGATCAGCGGCACGTGCAGCAGGCATTTGTAAAGCGACTCCGACTTGTTGAAGAGCCCCTTTTCACCGGTGTAGTCGCCATGGTCAGAGCCAACAATGATCCATGTGTTTTCCAGCATCCCGCGCTCATCAAGCGCGGTGTGCAGACGGGCCATTTCATCATCGATGTAGCAGATCATTCCGTAATAAATCGCCAGAACCTTGCGGAAATCAGCCTCGCTTGCAGCGTTCGTGCCGACGTCCATGCGGGCCTTGACGTGCCAGTCCGGCAGGGTCTCGATCTCCCCTGTTTCCGGCAAGCTCAGACTGTCAGGGTCGAACATCGTGTCGTATGGGCGCGGCACAAAATACGGCGGATGCGGATCGTCATAACACATGTGAAGAAAGAACGGCTGACCGCTGGCCTTTGCCTGATCGGCCATTCGAATGGCGCGGTCGGTCAGGAGGGCAGAGTTGCCCTCGCTGGCCTCGACATCGATCGTGCCGCTTGACCAGGCCACGTCCTTGCGACCGGAGCGAATGTGGTCCAGCCAGGAATTGAACAGTGGGCCGCGTTCATGCATCGGCGATTGCTCGTGCCAACCACGCGACAGGTTGCGTTCCGGCTCGTAGTGGCCGGCAGCGGCGGTGTAGTATCCGGCAGTCTGCAAAAGTTCGGCCAGTTGCGGCAGGTTGAACGGCGCCCGGTTTTGGTGGCAGGTGACACCATGAACCTGCGGGAACATCCCGGTATGAACGGACGTGCGCGAGGGCGTGCAAATCGGGGCCGCGGAATAGGCATCTTCGAACACCCAGCCTTGCTCAGCCAGGCCATCGCAATAGGGCATTGTGATTTCGTCGTTGCCCAGAAATGACATGGCCGAGGCTTTGGCCTGATCGAACATCAGATAGAGGATGTTCGGGGCTTGTGTCATCCGGTGTAACCGTTTTCGGCAAGCCAGCCATCCAATAGTATCAGCGAGTCCGGTTGCGGCGGGCTGAAGGGAGCGCGACATGGACCAACGGGAATGCCCATCTTGTTGAGCGCGTATTTAAGCCCCGGCATCACACCCGTCTGAATCAGAATCGCGATCAGCGCGTTGGCCTTTCCCTGAAGCTGGCGGGCTTCGTCCATGTCACCGGCTTTGACGGCTGTTTCGATGCCCAGATAGACATCGCCGATCAAATTGTAGGTTGATCCGATGCCGCCATCTGTGCCCATTGCCGCAGCCCCCAGAAACATCTCGTCGGTTCCGAAGTAAAGCTTTTTGTCTGGCGCTATTGTGCGCAATTGCTGGAACTGGAAGAGATCGGTTGCGGTGAATTTCGCGCCCGCAATGCGGGGGTCTTGCATCAGCTCCAACAGCTTTTGCGTCGACAGGTCGGTGCCCGTGAGAACCGGGATATTGTAAATGATAACCGGCAGTTCTGCGGCATCGGCAATCGCCTGATAATAGGCGAGGATGTCGTCAAACTTGTGTTTGTAATAATAGGGTGGGACGGCAGAAACTGCGTCATAGCCTTGCTCTTTGGCTGTTTGTGCCAATGCTACGGCATCGCCGGTCGAGGCCGCACCGACATGTGCGATCAGCGTGCACTTTCCCCGCGCATATTCGGCCAATGCGGTCAGAAGCTCGGCGCGTTCCTCCCGGCTTTGCAGAATGCTCTCGCCTGTTGAGCCGCTGGCATAAAGCCCGTGAACCCCTTTCGACAAGATGTAGTCGACCAGCGGTGCAATGCCGTCCGGGTTGATTCTGCCGTCATCCCTGAAGGGCGTCAGAAGGGCTGCAAAGATCGATCCTGATATTGTCATCTTTCGTCCAATTAATTCGCACGCGACAGGTGCCGATGGCGGTAACTGCCGATGTCAAAGCTGCGATCAAGTGGTACGGCCGATGCTAATTTTAGTCAACCAAAATTAAAAAAGTAGACACCAAACATGAAGTATGGTTTTCTTTTCATCACAGGGAGGAAATCGTGGCGAGTGATCATACTGCCTCATCAATAGCGCGCAGCTTGGCTGTCGACATTCATTCGGGGCGCTATCACCCTGGCCAAATGTTGCCGAGCGAACGAGGTCTTTGCGAGGCTTTCTCGGTCGGTCGCAATGTTGTTCGGGAAGCCACAACGATCCTTCATGGTATGGGGCTGGTCGATCTTTCCAAAGGCAAACGCCCGCGTGTCGTATCGCCCACCTTGTCGAAAGTGATGGAGGGTGTCGGCAGCGCGGCACAGTTCTTTTTCTCCGGCAGCGAGGGGCTGGCGCATCTGGAGCAAGCCCGGCTTTTCCTCGAGACCAGCCTGATACGATATGCCACCGAACACGCAACCAACGCTCATGTCGGGGAATTGGTTGAAGCGATAGATACCTGCGAGCGCAGCATCGGAGAGGTCGAAGCCTTTCGTGATTCTGACGTTCAGTTTCACCGAATTCTGTCGAAGATTCCTGGCAATCCCATTTTCATTGCGCTGCACGATACATTTGTGGAGCGACTGATGAAAAACCGCGCATTGCTGCCGGATTTCGAACGACGCAATGCCATGAGCAACCAGGAGCATCGAGAGATCGTCTCGGCCATCCTCGACAAGGACGGCGACCGGGCAGTCAAAATTCTGACTGAGCACCTGACTCGCAATTTCGGCTCATATTTTCGGCTGGCAATGGAGCAAAAACCCTATGCCGGTGCCACACCAACTCAATCAAACCACAGGGAGCAATATAATGAATAAAATTCTTGGCCCAGCCATCGCAGCCGCGATGGCGATGACGTCTACCTTTGCCTACGCAGAACGGGTAAATCAGTTGGCAGACCAACGCGTCCGCGCTGCGATCGCCTATGCGATCGACATGGACACAATTGTCGAAACCCTGTTTGAGGGAAAGGCCATCGTTGCAGACTCGATGATCCCCAATGGCCCCTACAAGGCCGAAGACCTTGAGCGCTACGGATACAGCCCGGAAAAGGCCCGCGAATTGCTTGCCGAAGCCAACTGGGACGACAGCCAGGTGCTGGATGTCGTCTACTATTACGGCGACCAATTGACCGCAGATCTGATGGTGGCCATGCAGGCCTACCTTGCCGATGTCGGGGTCAAGATGACCTACCGCAAGCTGGAAGGCGATGTTGGTGGTCAATTGAACGCCTTGCCGGCTGCTGGATCTGATACCAGTGCGGTTACCTGGGACATTGCTTATGGTGCCAAGGCGGCACTTGCGCTTCAGGAATACTACAATGGCTATAAGTCAGGGCAGAACTCCTACACGCCGGGTGATCCCAAACGCGATGCTCTGATCGATGCGATAAATGGCACCGTTGATGTGAAACAGCAGAAGGCAGCGTTCAAAGAATTCACAAAATTCGAAAACTCAGCGCTGTCAGACATCCCGCTCTATTACCAGCAACTTTTTATCTACGAAAGCAATCGCCTGAACCGCAATGGCGGACAGTATGGCAATGATCAGTTCGTCTATGATTGGGGAATTGTTGACTGGACGGTCGAGCCGGACGCGAACGGCAAGAGCGTGATGTACACCAACACCGCACCCTCTACATTCTTTGACCATCCGTGGTTGAATCCGGGCATCTATGCCTTTTCGAAAGTCGGACTTGATCGACTGATGACGGCAGACGGAGCGCTCGTGCCGACAGAAGGCCAACTGGCCAAAAGCGTTGACGTAGCCGATGATGGCATGTCGGTGACTTTTGAGCTGAAGGACGGCTTGAAGTGGCACGACGGCGTCGATCTGACGGCCGAAGATATTGTCTGGTCAATTGAAACGGCCAAGACCGTGCCTGGAATCAATGCGGTGTTTTCCAGCACCTTTGATGCGATTTCCGATATGTCCATCGATGGCAATAAAATCACCATCACCTTCGGAACGCTTGATCCAAACATGTTGCTGACGTTCAGCCAGTTCGCGCCTTTGCCCAAGCATCTGCTGGAGGGTGTTAATCCTGCCGAATTCCAACAACATCCTTTCTGGCAAAATCCGGTCGGCTCAGGCCCGTTCAAGATTGCAGAAGTGCAGATGAATGATTTTGTGCGTTTCGTGCCGTTTGAGGATTATCACGGAGGCGTCGCCAAGATTGACGAGATCGTGGCGTTCCCCAGCGGAGAGAACGACGGAAACGTCATTCAAAACGCCGAGGCCGGACGTCTGGACTATGGATTTACCAAATCGGTCGGCGATGTGCAGGCGCTGGAAGCGATGGACCACATGCGTGTGATTCCGGCGGATATTCCCTACACACGCTCGTTGCGGGTCAACAAGTTCGCAAAAATCGCTGAATAATCCTCCCAAACCTGGAGCACGGCCCCATGGGGCCGTGCCTCCCCGGCACGCCAGAGCCAAGGATTCCGCACCATGCTGACTTTCGTCATTCGACGGCTTCTGGTTACGATTCCGATGTTGCTTGTGATCAGCTTCCTGGTCTATCTGGGCCTGGAATTGACGCCCGGCGACGCGGTCTCTCAAATGATCGATCCCGAATCCGCCAGCCGAATGTCCCCCGAACAGTTCGAGCAGATGCGCGAAGCGCTTGGTCTGAACAAGAGCTTTGTCGAGCGATACGGCATCTGGCTTTACAATATAATGCAGGGAGATTTTGGCCGTTCACTATCCGGCGGCGTACCGATTTCCACCATTGTTCTGGACAGACTGCCGGCAACGCTTGAACTTTCGATCTTTGCGCTGGTTTTCTCGACGATTTTTGGATGCATTCTTGGGACCATGAGCGCTCTGTTGCGCGGGTCAATGACCGACAGCACCTTGACCATCTTCGGGATGATCGGCGTATCGATCCCGGAGTTCTTCTTTGGCCTCGTTTCAATCTTGATTGTTGCGCTGCAATTCGATCTGCTTCCTGTCGGGGGCCGATTGTTGCCCAGCTATGACAGTTACATCGATCACATCCCCAACATCATCCTGCCGGGACTTGTCCTGTCGATGATGATGACTGCGGGCGTCATGCGTTATGCACGATCCGCGATGCTGGACAGTCTGTCTCGTGAATTCATCAGGACGGCCAGATCCAAAGGCCTGCCGGAATGGCGCATCAATCTGTTGCACGGATTCCGGGTCGCGCTGACGCCGGTCGTGGTATTGGTCGGCTTTCGTCTGCCAACGCTGATTGGAGGATCGGTCATCATTGAAGAAGTCTTTCAATGGCCGGGCGTCGGAAGCGAATTTATCGAAGCGGTTCGTGGCGCTGATTATCCGCTGGTGATGTCAATCGCGCTGTTGTCGGTGTTCGCGGTGTTGATGGCCAGCCTGATCGTTGACGTCCTGACCGCGTTGATCGATCCGCGCGTTCGGCTGAATTAGGGGGCGATGATGCGTAAAGCCGCCCTTCACCGCAATTTCGACCGCATTCGCGCCCGCGAAGAAGCCGGACTTAATAAACCTCAATCCGGCAGCAGGGCTTTGAGGAAATTGCTGGGCAACCCGCTGGCAGTCGCCGGGCTGGTCATTTTCTCGATCATTCTCCTGGCGTCGATCTTTGCGCCACTTCTAACGACGCAAGATCCGCTGAAGATTGATCTTCGAGCCATGTTGCAGTCCCCATCAGCCGAGCATTGGTTCGGAACCGATCGCACGGGTCGGGATGTCTTTGCACGTGTTCTTTACGGTGGGCGCGTCTCGATCATGGTGGGACTGGGAAGTGCCTTGCTTTCAGCGATCATAGGTGTCGGCATCGGCGCCTATACAGGCTATCGTGGCGGCTGGCCGGATACGATAGCCCTGCGCGTGTCCGAGATTTTCATGTCATTCCCGCAGATTATTCTGGTGCTGTTGCTGGTGTCGATCGTCGGCCAAAGCCTGATGAATCTGATCGTCATTTTCGTGCTGACCGGCTGGGGCGGCATGTACCGAATGTCGCGCGCCCGAATGCTGAGCCTGCGTGAAGAGGAATACGTCCAGGCGCTACAAAGCTTCGGCGTCCCGACATTGAAAATCTGCTACAAACACGTCTTGCCCAACGCGATGGGACCCATCACTGTCAACATCACGCTGACGACCGCCATGTTTATTCTTGCCGAGGCCGGGCTTAGTTTTCTGGGTCTTGGCGTTCCGCTCAGCATTCCAACCTGGGGCAACATTCTGAATGTCGCCAAAGATATCCGCGTTCTCGAAAATAACTGGTGGATGTGGTTGCCCGTCGGCACTGTCATTTCGCTGTTTGTCCTGAGCGTCAATTTTATCGGGGACGGTCTGCGCGATTCAACTGACCCCACGTTGCAGGGATAAGGCGATGAGCAATGATCTGGCGCTCAGCGTTAAGGACCTGAAGACCTTCTTTTACACCAATAATCGGTGCAACAAGGCCGTCAACGGCGTGTCCTTTGATATTCGCAAAGGCAAGACACTGGGCATCGTCGGCGAAAGCGCTTGCGGCAAATCCGTGACCGCATCAAGCATCATGCAGCTATTGCCACGCCTGAGCCGCATCGAAGCGGGCTCGATCACTTATCATTCGGACCGGGGCGACATCCGCATCGACCAGTTGGAGCGGGAAGGCAAGCAGATGCGGAGCATTCGCGGCGAAGAGATCGCGATGATCTTTCAGGACCCGATGACCGCGCTCAACCCGGTTTACACGGTCGGTTACCAAATTGGCGAAGCGCTGAAATACCACACCGATCTGGACGCGGCCGGTCGCCGGCGCCGGGTTGTCGAGTTGCTCGCCAACATGGGTATTCCGCTGCCGGAAAAGCGGGCCAATGAATTCCCCCATCAATTTTCCGGCGGGATGCGCCAGCGCGCGATGATTGCCATGGCGATGTCCTGCAACCCCAAAATCCTGATCGCGGACGAGCCGACAACAGCGCTGGATGTCACGATACAGGCGCAGATTTTCGGCCTGATGAACAAGCTGAAAAGGGACCATGGCACAGCGATCATGCTGATCACTCACGACATGGGCGTCATTGCCGAATTGGCTGATGAAGTCGCGGTGATGTACATGGGGATCATCGTCGAGGCGGGCACTGTTGACGATGTTCTGCGTCGGCCAAGACACCCCTATACGCGCGGTTTGCTCGATTCCATTCCAGTGCTTGGCCGAGGCAAAAACCAGGATATAAAATCCATCCGTGGTGCCACGCCCGACGCCTATGATCGCCCCGTTGGATGTCAGTTTGCCCCGCGCTGTCACTTCGCCACTGAGGCTTGCAACGTGATGCCCGTCGAGGAACACCTGACTGATACGCACCGGGTGATGTGCCACCACTCCAAGGAGGTGTTTCCTGATGGCTGAGCGTGCCGAACCCATCCTGAAGCTGCGCGGGGTTCAGACCCACTTCCCGGTGCGCGGCGGCGTTTTCAAGTCTGTCGTTGGCCACGTCAAAGCGGTCGACGGCATTGATCTGGACGTCATACGCGGTGAGGTTCTGGGGCTTGTCGGGGAAAGCGGATGCGGAAAGACGACGCTTGGAAAATCAATCCTGCAACTTGTGCGCCCCACGGGCGGCGAGATTA
>TARA_R110002096_G_scaffold268308_11_pt1 | contig 10740 bp, 9 predicted proteins | sample TARA_R110002096 | Tara Oceans TARA_R110002096 (sample SAMEA4397295) | marine metagenome | biome: Polar Biome; feature: [DCM] deep chlorophyll maximum layer (ENVO:01000326); material: water (ENVO:00002006), including particulate matter (ENVO:01000060) such as... | depth 35 m
GGTGTCGAGCATTGGTCGAATGATTTGATCAAACGTCAGGACGCCATCGTCATGCCAGCGTATTAAAAAGCTAATTCACCTGTACGTTTTTACTGTAAGACTCTAAAATCATACTGAATCAGTAAACGTGACCTTCATGACAAACGACGCTAAAACAAGCTTTGAGACTATTTTTGAACAATTTCAGTCGATTGTCGATAACACAATACCTGAGCAATACAAACCCTTACTAGCTCACCTTAATGAACAAGGGCTTTTCTACCAGCAATTTATTCAATCACTGAATAACAAGGAAGCGGATTTATCGTCATTTTGGGCCCTGCCAAATAGTTGGGGCGATAATGGGCCTGCTGCAGAACACACTAACGACTGGTTTAAATTGTTTTTTGCACTAAATGCTTCGTCCGCTAACAGCGAACCCCCTTCGATCGACACGGCGTGGTCATTATTTAACCAACCAACGCAACAAACAGTCGAGAGCCTAAAGGCTCTGCAGCGCGCTTTTGTTGACATCAATCAATTGCACACCGAACTTGGTCAACTCGCTTTGCAGCGTTTTGAAAAACTTCAACAAGCAGTCGATGGAGAACCGACTGAAGCACAGTCATGCAAACACTGGCTTCAAGCTGGCGAAGAGACCTTTAAAAAAGTCACTCAAACTGAACCCTACCTTGATGCTCAAAAACGTTTATTTGAAGCGTTGAAGCAATTAAAAACACAACAGCAGGCCTTTGCTACACAGCTGAGCCAACAACTGGGGCTTCCTTCACAACAATCCATCGATGATTTAAAGAACGCCTTACACCAATTACGCACCGAATTTGCGCAGTACAAAGAACACACCGAGGCGACTATACACCGCTTCGAACAACGCCTTAAAAAACGTCACTAAACACCCTCTTCCTCCTATGCCTGCATTCAAGCCAAGCAACAAAAATCAATGGCAGGACGATTTCGCTTTATTGCTAGAACGCTTTAAAACATTTGACGAGCAACCCGATTTATCGGTGGGCGACAGTCAAAAGACGTTAATTCACCAGGAAAACAAACTGCGCTTATTTCGTTATTCAGCACGACAAGGCAAACAAAAAAAAACACCTATTCTCATCGTTTATGCGCTAGTCAACCGCCCTTATATAACCGATTTGGACCAGGACAGGTCCTTGGTTTTACGTCTTTTAGAAATGGGTTACCCTGTTTATCTCCTCGATTGGGGCTACCCGGATAGCAGTGATTCGCTGACCGACTTAAATGACTACATTAACGGGCAATTGTACCGTTGTGTACAACAGGTAAAACGCCTCAATCAAATTAAAAAAATCGACCTACTAGGCATCTGTCAAGGCGGTGTTTTCTCGCTGTGTTATAGCGCGCTCCACCGTAGTGACATTAGAAAGCTGGTGACCTTAGTCACTCCGGTAGATTTTCACACTAAAGACAATCCCTTATCACTTTGGACTCAACATATAGAGCCGACTGCATTAATCAATACCACAGGCAATATTGCAGGCGATACGGTTAGCCTATTATTTAAAACCTTAAAACCTTACCAATTAAACCGTGATAATTACCGGCAAATAGAGCACCTCAACAAGAACAAACGGGCACTTGAACACTTTTTACGGATGGAAAAATGGTTACGCGATAACCCTGATTTAGCCGGTCAAGCCGCTGTTGAGTTTATGCACAGTTTTTATCAGCAAAACAAGTTACACAAAGGGCAGTTGAGTCTTGCAGACCAAGCGGTAACACTGGCTAATATCCAATGCCCGGTATTAAACCTGTACGCCAAACTTGACCACATCGTGCCACCCAGTTCGAGCCAAGCACTGGCGCAGCACATTAACCCCGAGCTCTACCAAGAACACGCCTTAGAAGGGGGGCATATTGGCGCTTTCACTAGTTTAAAAACGCAAAAAAAACTAACCAGTTTACTGGTCAACTGGTTAAGTTAAACGGTTATTTTTCCTTCGATACTATGTGTAAACTTTGAGTCATCGCATCCCACATGGCCTTTTGCATTCCCTCAACAGCCGAAAGGTGCTCCGTTGTAGGCATATAAAGCTTCATTAACTCGTCTAAATCATTGGTATCGATAGCGTCGAACATTCTTTCACGAATCTTTTCCATGATTTCTTTTTGCAGCGTTTGCACCTCGGGTAAGCCTAATAGCACCCTCATTTCCTGTGGTGTCGCATCAATTTCTATAGTCGCTTTCATAGGGGTCTTAATAGATTTTTTTCGTTAACGGCATCATCTCACGCGCCTATTTTTTGGCGTCACCTTCAGCCCGTGATTGAAGTGGTGGTTTAGGCATTTCTAACTTAGGTGCGGGTTTGGCCTTGGGCGCTGCTTTCTTAGTTACCGGTTTGACCGCTGTTTTCTTCGCTGCCGGCTTGGCTGCTGCTTTTTTCGTTGCCGGCTTGGCCGCTGCTTTTTTCGCTGCCGGCTTGGCCGCTGCTTTCTTTGCTACCGGCTTGGCCGCTGCTTTCCTCGCTGCAGGTTTGGCCGTTTTTTTCTTAGCTGCAGCCGTTTTTTGAACCGTCGAACTAACCGAGGTTTTCACAGCAATGGGCGACACATCGGACAAGCCCTGCTTTATAAGTTCACTCATCGCGTGTTTGGTTTCCATCGCAACTTTTACCGAACTTTGAGCGTTTTTTAACACTTTCTCAGACAGTTCTTTATACAAGGTCGACTGCATCGCCATTAATTCGGATAATGATTGAGCCTTACTCAGGCTTTTCGCCTTTTCAACGCCACCCTCAAGGCAACTAGACACCATATCCATTTGCAGTTTGGTGAGTTGTTTCAATGAACTTGTGTTCAATGAATTCAGTTTTTTTAACGATTCCTGCGCTTTTTTGCTGAGTGCAGTCCATTTTTTTACCATATCATCATTCATATACACCACTCCGTGTTGTTTATGGGAATCTTGGTGAATTAATAGCCATTAATGGACTCGCTGTCAATAAAAAAGGCGATCCTAAGATCGCCTTTTTTATGACAAATGATAACTCGCTAGCTAGAAACTGGTAAACAGACCACCGTTAACAGGAATATTTGCTCCGGTAATATAGTTGGCTTCACTTGACGCTAAAAACCCAACTGTATTTGCTATTTCAACCGGTTCACCCAATCGCTGCATAGGGATTTGTGAAATCAGGTTGTTGCGAATACTTTCATCAATCGCCATCACCATACTCGTTGCGATATACCCCGGGCTGACAGAGTTAACAGTAATCCCTTTTCGCGCAACTTCTTGTGCCAACGCCATGGTAAAACCGTGCATACCTGCTTTTGCGGCTGAATAATTTGTTTGGCCAAACTGACCACGTTGGCCATTAACTGAAGAAATATTGATGATACGCCCAAATTCTCTGGACAACATATAATCTAAAACATTCTTAGTCATGTTGTAGACGCCATCCAAATTGGTTGAAAGAACAGCATCCCAGCTTGATTCATCCATATTTTTTAAGAAGCCATCACGCGTAATACCCGCACAATTAACCAACACATTGATAGGCCCATGGGTTTCTTCTACCCTTTTTACCATCGACGCACAGGCCGCAAAATCAGTTACATCCGCTTCTTCAACAATAAAGTCGAAACCCGCCGCTTTTTGCTCCGCAACCCATTGATCTGCGTTTTCTATTTCTTTATTAAATGTTGTTGCGATAACAGTGAAACCATTAGTCGCTAATTTCTTTGAAATTTCCGTGCCAATACCACCTAAGCCACCTGTTACAAGGGCAATAGAATTACTCATATATTAGTACCTCTGAAGAATTGAAAAACATCGTTATACTGCAATGCAATATATCCTATTGGCTGCTAGTAAGTCAACGAAAACGATAGTTTTCTAACAATTGTTAGATTTTTAAGTCGAACAGAAGACCGCATCAACACGGTGCAATTTACGTTTACAAATTATTTTTTATCCCCGTACAATAAACCACCTATAAAACAACGATGGACGCATCAAATGTTATTAGTTATATCGCCAGCTAAAACCTTAGACTTTGAAACCCCTGCTAACACTCAGCAGCATTCGCAACCCTGTTTTCTGAATGAAGCTGAAACACTTATTGATCAATTAAAAACCTTATCACCTAGCGATGTCTCATCGCTTATGGGAATTAGTGACAAACTGGGTATCTTAAATAGCAACCGTTTTATACAGTGGCAACTGCCTTTTACACCTACAAACAGTAAGCAGGCACTACTTGCCTTTAAAGGCGATGTGTACGAAGGCTTAAACGCTGAATCATTATCAGATAGTGACCTCAGCTGGGCTAATCAACACTTACGTATTTTGTCTGGTTTATATGGCTTGCTTAAACCTTTAGATTTAATCCAGGCGTATCGCCTTGAAATGGGGACACGCTTTGAAAACAAGCAGGGCAAAAATTTATATGCGTTTTGGGACAATAAAATTACCAAACAAATGAACCAAGAAATTGAGGCCTTAACCAACCCCGTGCTTATCAATCTAGCCTCTAATGAGTACTTTAAAGCAGTCAAACCTAAGCTGTTAAACGCTAATATCATCACCCCTGTCTTTAAAGACTGGAAAAATGACCGCTATAAAATTATTAGCTTCTACGCCAAAAAAGCACGCGGCATGATGAGCGCTTATATTATTAAGAACCGTATCGAAAACCCTGATGCCATTAAAGACTTTGACACCGCCGGTTATCAATACTGTGCAGAAGAGTCCACCAATAATGAATGGGTGTTTTTGAGAAAGTTAGCGGTTTAGTCTTCTAGGGCTTCAGCCTCAAGCGACAAGTACACCTGATACGCATTTTTTCTATTGGCTTCAGCAAACGCTGGTAAATTCGAAAACGCTGACCAATCGGTTCCTGCATAAGCTTCATCAAAGGCTTGCAGATCATCGACAGCAAGCGCCATTTGTTGTCGTATATACGCCAAATACCGTCGTGTTAGCGACAAGGTTTTTGCTGGTTCTGACGCGGCTAAACCATGTCCCGGTATCAACGCCTGCAATGACTGAAGCTCCATTTTTTCTAACGTTTGCAACCAAAATTTAGTGTGCACACTGCCTAAAAATGGCACACGCCCTTCAATAATAATGTCGCCAGCAAACAACACGCGGTCGTCTTCAACATACAGCGTCATATCACCGTCAGAATGCGCAGGCCCAACCACATTAATTAAAAAGTTAATCCCGCCCAAGCTAAATCGCTCAGCACTTTCAACTATACGATCGGGTTTAAGCAAATACGTAGCGTCATCAACCCAAGGGTAAAGTGACACACGCCGTTCGTTCAAACGATCTTGGGCGAATGATGAGTCGATATACTTGTAGGCCCCTTTCGGTGCGATAACTTCTGCCCCTAATGCTTTAAAAACCTGCGCACCTAAAACATGGTCTGCATGGTAATGGCTCACAACGAGTTTAACGATCGGCTGATCAGTGATGCCTTGTATGACTGTGACCAGTTTTTTCGCCAAAGCAGGCGTTCCCAGCGCATCAAACACAACAACACCCGCGCTAGTAACAACAAAACCCGCATTTGAAATAAAGCCTTCGTTTTCGGTTGCCATGCCATCTAAACCTTTAACGTACCACGCGTGCTCTGACACTTGAATCGCACTCATAGTCACTTGGCTTACGGCAAAGTCTGTGTCGTCCGATGCCACTACCAAGGGACTCACTAAATAAACGAATAGTAAACAACTAAGTAAATAGGCTCTCATTACGATCCTTTACAAAATATTAATCAGTCAGCAATATAACCCGAATGGCGTCAAGTTTATACGAAGTCCGCTCAATATGGGCTCGAATATGGCTCATTGCTTCACGTTGTTGTTCAAGCTCCACGTCACGTATATTGGGGTTAACCTTAGCCAAGGCTAGCAAACGGTCAAGCGCTGCAGTCTCCTCACGTTCCATGTGTGCAACACTCGTTTCTATCAACGTTTTTTGATGCTCAAGAACAAGCGTTTCTGCTTTTGCAATCAGGGATTTTATTGCTTCTTGGCCATGCTCAATAATGTTGAGCGCAACTGCTTTTTTAACGAACTGCATACGCGCTGCAATGTGTTCAGGTTTTAGAATAGTCGTCATATCTAGACCGTTGCTACCTACCACAATACGTTGCATGGTGTGCGGTAAATACCGGTGTAACTGTAAACGTTTAGGTGCCGGACAGTGGCTGGTGAAAATAGCTTCTAAAATAAGGGTGCCTGCTGGCACTGGCGGTAGGGCCATGGTGCAAAATGTCGAATTACCAAACTCGCTATTGATAATGTGTTCCATTGCCCCCGTTACCATCGGGTGTTCCCAGGTTAAGAAATGGAAATCTTCACGTGACAAGGCTATTTTTCGATTATAGGTCGCCGTTAGTCCCTCTTCATTTAAACCAGAAAAAGTTTCGCTTAGCATATGTCCCGTAGGCTTAACCACGATACTATCATCGCTATGGTGCAGTTGTTCAACGCCAAAGTTTTCGAACACCTTTTCCATATAATCCGATAACTCTAATTGACTGGACGATAGACTCACCGCATCCACGATTGCTTGAGCATCCTCGTGCCTACACGAGTTAAGCTCCAGCATTAAATCCCTGCCTTCTTGCATTTCTTTGCTCGTTTTCTCCAGCAACGCTTGGCTTGTGGCAATGATAGCTTCAAAGTCTGCCTCGCCATCCTCAATTAACAAGGCATCTTTTAAGGTGCTTTTGACCGCCGCATAAATAGGGTGCCCATTCGAACACACTCGACTAAAAGCTTGTAGACCTTCGTCATACCAACGCAACAAACGGTGCTGCGCCGACTCTTTTGAATACGGCACATGAATATGCACGGTGCCGGTTTGGCCAATACGGTCTAAACGACCAATGCGTTGTTCTAGTAGGTCAGGGTTTAGCGGTAAGTCAAATAAAACCAAATGGTGGGCAAATTGAAAGTTTCGCCCTTCACTACCAATTTCAGAACAAATTAAAACCTGCGAACCCGCCTCTAGGTCAGCAAAATAGGCGGCAGCCCTATCTCTAGCAATTAAACTCATGCCTTCATGAAAAACGGCAGATTTTACGCTACTGTGCAGTTTTAAAAACTCATGCAACTCCTCGGCGGTTTGTTGCTGCGCACAAATCAATAACACCTTATCGGCTTTATGCTCAGACAACCAGCTTGTTAGCCACGCTATGCGGGGATCGCTTGCCAACCACTCATCACCCAAGGCCACCTCTGGCAGCAGCGCACTAATCAGCGCGGAGACTTGATCCATGCCCGCATAATCCACAGCAGGCAGTGAGGCTAATTCATGAACGTGTAACTGGCGCGAGGAAAAGACATCAATATTGTCACGTGTGTTTCTAAACAGCACCCGCCCAGTGCCATGCCGATCTAACAAGGCCTCTATAAGCCCTTGCACTGACACGTCATCGGCGAGCAAACTCTCTGCGCCCAGCCATTGACTTAATTCAGTCGTTAAACGGCTGTCTGCTAAGAGCTCTTCTAGGCTTACCGCCATTAACTTTTTGATCAAGTTATTGATCGCTTGGTAGCCTATTTGCTCGTCACGAAACGCCTCAAGATCATAATAACGGTCAGGGTCAAGCAAACGAAGACGGGCAAAATGACTGGTGACACCCAATTGCTCAGGGGTAGCGGTTAGTAGCAGCAGTCCGGGGATGGTTTTTGCTAATTGCTCAATACAGTCATACTCGGGGCTCACCTTATCGGTATTCCAAAACAAATGATGCGCCTCATCAACGATCATTAAATCCCAGCCAGCCGATAAGGCTTGCGCATGATAATCATCGTGTTGTGATAAAAAAGATAACTGACACAGCACCAATTGCGCTGTTTCAAAGGGGTTAATATCGCCCTCTTCAGAAATGGCTTCGCAACGCTCCTGATCTAAAATGGTAAATGACAGATTAAAACGCCGTAATAACTCAACCAGCCACTGGTGAATCAAAGCATCAGGCACCACGATTAACACGCGATCAATGGCGCCTGTCAATAATTGTTGATGTAAAATCAAACCCGCCTCAATGGTTTTACCAAGCCCCACTTCATCCGCCAATAACACGCGAGCTGCAGCGCGTTGCGTTACCTTGTTAGCAATATAAAATTGATGCGGTAATAATTGAACCCGAGGGCCTGATAAACCATAGTGTTCAAACTGGTCCAGCTTACGTTGGAACTCCAATGTTTTAAGGCGTAATTCAAATAATTTGTTTTTATCAATTTGGCCTGTAAACAAGCGACTTTGAGGTTTATTAAACGCACCCGTGCTACTTAAATCGACTTCGTGCAACACCGCCTGCTCACCTTTGTCATTGCTGCAGAGGTAAATCATGCAATGGTTATGCAACTGAGTTTGTTGAACGGTTAACGGAACCCCTTCACTACTGCGCACCACGTCACCCACGCTATACAGTACACGGCTAAGAGGCGCATTATCGAGCGCATAAACTCGAGTTTCTTCAACTGCCGGGAAGAATAAACTGAGGTGACGTCCTTCAACTGACTCAACAGTACCCAAGCCTAATTCGGTTTCCGAATGACTAACCCAACGCTGCCCAAGGTGAAAGTTTTGCTGACTCATCGACTACATTATCTCCGCGCTGAAGTAAAAGGCGTGGATGATACCCTATGTGTACAGGGTTTTAAAACTGCTTATCATCCAGATCACGTGTTAAGCGAATTTGCGCAGCAATTTCTTCAATAGAAATTGATGTGACATTCAAATAAGGAACTTTTTCCAATTGAAAAATTTCTTCTACTTGCGAAATTTCACGCTGGCAGGTACGTAATGAGGCATACGGGCTACCCGGGCGTCTTTCTTCGCGAATACGGCTTAATTGGTCGGCTGCAATGGTCAGTCCAAACAACTTATCTTTAAACGGTTTAATCGCTTTTGGCAGCTGCGTATTATCTAAATCACCGTCAGTAATAGGGAAATTAGCCGGGAAAATACCGTACTGAAGTGCTAAGTACAAAGACGTTGGTGTTTTTCCGGTACGCGATACACCCACTAAAATCACATCGGCCATTTCATAATGATCTAAGCGTGCGCCGTCGTCATTCACCAAGGCATAATTTACCGCTCGAATACGAGACTCGTACGAATTTCTATCAACCAGACCATGACTTTTACCCGCAACATGTGATGACTCCTGGCTTAAATCCGCCTCCATCCTAGTGATATAATCATTAAATAAATCATAAAAAAGACAATCACTTAAAGAAATTATCTCACGTAATTTATCATCTGTAAAAGTGCTAAAAACAATTGGCCGCTCTTCACTATTGGCACTGACTTTATTGATTCGATCTCTCACTTCAAGAGCCCTTTTTTCGGTATCAATAAAGGGGATAACGTGGCGTTCTTGTTTAACACTCTCGAATTGTGTCATCAGTGTATTGCCCAGCGTTTCTGCGGTAATCGCCGTTCGGTCAGAGACAAAAAAGATTATTCTATTTTTCATTAACGATTCATTAATTATTAAGCGTGGTTTTTTGTTAAAATGCTTGATTACATTAAATTCTAAACTAAACCGAGGATAGAAAGTTGGAAGATTATATTGTTTGGCTCGACTCAACAGGCATGAACGACGTTGAACACGTCGGTGGAAAAAATGCATCCCTAGGTGAAATGATTAGCAACTTGTCGTCTGTTGGTGTTGATGTCCCCGGTGGCTTTGCGACAACCGCTACTGCATTTAGAGACTTTTTATCTCAAAGTGGTATTGACGCACGAATCCACGATAAATTAACCGCCTTAGACGTTGATGACGTCAACGCCTTAGCAGTCGCGGGTAAAGAAATTAGGCAATGGGTCATCGACACACCCTTTCAAGCTGAACTTGAAAGCGCCATTAAAGCAGCTTACGCCAAAATGCAGGCCGACGCTCAGAGCGAATTTTCGGTTGCTGTGCGTTCATCGGCCACCGCCGAGGATTTACCCGACGCCTCGTTTGCTGGCCAACAAGAAACCTTCCTTAACGTTGATGGTATCGACAATGTAATGCACGCGATCAAAGAAGTCTTTGCTTCATTATTTAATGATCGCGCCATTTCTTACCGTGTACACCAAGGCTTTGAACACAGCGGTGTTGCGCTTTCTGCTGGCATTCAACGCATGGTTAGAAGTGATATTAGTGCCTCAGGCGTTATGTTTACTTTGGATACCGAGTCAGGTTTTCGTGATGCAGTTTTTATTACTTCAAGCTACGGTTTAGGCGAAATGGTGGTCCAAGGTGCCGTCAATCCTGACGAATTTTACGTACACAAACCCACCTTAATGGCTGGACGCCCCGCCATTTTACGTCGCAACCTAGGCAGTAAAATGATCAAAATGGTGTACGACGATGATCACACTATTAAAGAGCCGGTCAAGATTGTCGATACCGAGCCTGCAACGCGTGTGGTGTATTCATTAAGCGACACTGAGATTGAAGAACTGTCTAAAATCGCCATCACCATTGAAAATCACTACCAACGCCCGATGGATATCGAATGGGCTAAAGATGGTCTGGATGGCAAGTTGTACATTGTGCAAGCTCGCCCAGAAACTGTTCAAAGCCGTGCCGGTAAAGAAATCGAGCGTTACTCACTAAATGAAACCTCAAAGGTATTGGTAGAAGGCCGCAGTATTGGCCAAAAAATAGGCGCTGGCCCTGCCCGTGTTATTAACAGTATTGCCCAAATGGACCAAGTTAAAGAAGGCGATGTATTGGTCACTGATATGACCGA